>ENA-OOYV01000063-OOYV01000063.1-human-gut-metagenome-genome-assembly--contig:-NODE-63-length-80382-cov-4.062109_pt1 | contig 80382 bp, 63 predicted proteins | sample MGYA00241704_ERZ501380 | MGnify/ENA primary metagenome ERZ501380 (study PRJEB25962, sample SAMEA2042984) | human gut metagenome | biome: human gut; feature: human-associated habitat; material: faeces...
ACAGCGCATATCTTTCAATATGCTGCTTGTCTTTAATCTTTTCAATGAACTATCCCTAAAACGAAACATTTTTACTCTCTTTCCTTCATCCCCGCGCCCCGTCCGTTTCTCAAAGGGATTGCAAAGGTAGACATTTTTTATTTACCTCCAAATATTTTTTAAAAAATTTTAGTTCATTTGTCCATATTAAAAACGTATATCTCTGTGTTTCAACAAAAAAAAATGATATTTTTTCAAAATAGTAAATTAAATAAATCCACATCACCCAAACACAATCCAAACACAGCAGATACCACATATATATGCTCTTTTGATATAGTATAATTTTTGTATGCAACATACGCCGGAAACATAACTCCTGCCAACTGAAAATGGGTACTTTCAACTTATTATTAAATGTTAAAATTTTGATAGCATGAGAAGAGGGAGAAAAATATGTGAAACTTTAAAGTCTGTAAGGAAAAGTATTGCAGAGGCTAATAACATTTGCTACGAGCCACGAGAATGTAATCATAAAGGGGGCTGCAACGGTACATGTCCCGCTTGTGAGGCAGAGGTTAAGTATATAGAATCTGAGTTATCCCTCCGCAAACGGATGGGAGAAGTTATACGCATTGCAGGTATTGTATTAATCCGCACTGTTTTAATACAGAACCGGCAACCGTAATGACCCCAAAAGAACTTCTTGGCATACTTATGAAGGATAACCTGTATTTTTTGGCTACAGGTGGCGGGGTTACTTTTGGCGGCGGAGAACCCCTTCTTAGGTATGAATTTATCACCAAATTCCATAACGAGTTTTGTCGGGAAGAAAATAATTACCTAAAAAGAACTATCTTTGTCATAAATTCCAATTAACGAGAGATGCATACAGATAAGAAATTAGTTATTATCCCCACCTATAATGAAAAGGAGAATATTGAGAAAATCATTGATGCAGTGCTTGGCCTGCCGGATGGTTTCAACGTACTTATCATAGATGATGGGTCTCCGGATGGGACTGCAGAGATTGTCAAACGCCTCATTATGGAAAATAGGGAGCGTCTCTTTATTATAGAGAGGAGCGGTAAACTGGGACTTGGAACTGCCTACCTTACAGGTTTCCAATGGGCCATAGACAACGGCTACGACTATGTAACCGAGATGGATGCAGACTTTTCCCATAATCCCAACGATCTGCCCAAACTTTACGAGGCCTGCGCAAAAGGGGGTGCAGATGTGGCAATCGGGTCAAGGTACTGCAACGGCATTAGCGTAATCAACTGGCCTATAGGAAGAGTGATAATGTCATATTATGCATCGGCATACGTTAGGACCGTGCTTAGGATGAAGGTGTATGACTGCACTGCAGGATTTGTATGTTACAGCAGAAAAGTATTGGAAACCATAGACTTGTCTAACGTAAAGATGAAGGGTTACGGTTTTCAGATTGAGATGAAATACACGGCATACAAGCTTGGATTCAAGATTAAAGAGGTCCCTATTATATTTGCAGACAGAACAGAGGGTACGTCAAAGATGAGTTCTGGAATTTTTGGAGAGGCCTTTTGGGGGGTGCTTAAGATGAGGTTTAGGAAGTTCAGGCCGCGCAAGACTGTAAGCAGTGCTGCAAATCAATAGATAAAATTTTGATAGTATGAGTAATCTGTTAATCAAAGGGGGCACAATAGTTACCCCCAAGCGGCAGTTCAAAGGTGATATAAAGGTTGAAGATGGCAGGATTAAGTGTATTACAGATTATTCTAATCTTCCCGACAAAAAATCAAATTTGGATATCTCCAATGGCTTTGAGGTAATAGATGCCACCGGACTACACATATTTCCGGGCGTGATAGATGACCAAGTCCATTTTAGAGAGCCGGGCGCAATAGCAAAAGCCACAATATACTCAGAGAGCAGGGCTGCGGTATTGGGCGGAGTCACATCCTTTATGGATATGCCCAATAATAATCCGCCGGCCACATCCAATGATGCCATAGAGCATAAGTTAAAGATAGCGGAAAAAGATTCCTATGCCAATTATTCATTTTACCTTGGCGCCACAAACGACAATTTAAATGAAATACTCGCAGTTGATAAAAAACGCATCTGCGGGGTAAAGGTTTTTATGGGTTCGTCAACCGGTAATATGCTTGTAGATAATGACATAGCCTTGGAAGAGATATTTGCAAAGTCTCCGGTTTTAGTTGCCACCCACTGTGAAGACGAGGCTACAATTAAAGCCAACTTGCAATATTACAAAGAGTTATACACAGGTAAAGAGATACCGTTCTCTGCACATCCTTTAATAAGAAGCAGGGAAGCATGTATAAAAAGCACGTCAAAAGCCATTGAATTGGCAAAAAGATTTGGAACCAGACTTCACATACTGCACATAAGCACAGCCGAGGAGATAAAGATGATAACAGATACCATATCAGATGGTTACAAGAATATAACAGGAGAGATATGCGTCCATTACCTCTATTTTAACAGCAAAGATTACGAGAAGATGGGCAGCAAGATAAAATGCAATCCTGCAATAAAGGATGAACCGGATATGCTGGCTCTTAGAGAGGCTGTAAAGGATGGTATCATAAAGGTTGTGGCAACAGACCACGCCCCTCACCTATTAATGGAAAAAGAGCATGATTACCTTAATACCCCAAGCGGGTTGCCTTTGGTACAACACTCGTTCCAGCTGATGATGGAGCTTGTAAAGCAGGGTATCTTTAAGATTGAGGATATTCCTGCAGTAATGAGCCTGGGACCGGCAGAAAATTTTGGAATAAGTAGGAGAGGTGCAATAAAGGAGGGCTACTTTGCAGACCTTTTAATTGCAGATATTAATCTTCCCGACAAAACCTCTACCAAATATCCGGCCTACAAGTGCGGATGGTCCCCTTTTGCTGATATAAACTTCTCCACAAGTATTAAATATACAATTGTAAACGGAGTGGTTGCTGCTAAAGATGGAAAGATTACCGGATGCTGCAATGCAATGCCGTTGGAATTTAACAGAATTTAAACTGAACTATGAACCACACTACTAACAATAAGACTGTTGGAAAATACCCGAGTGCAATAATAGCAATAATTCTATGGGGTCTCTCATTTGTATGGACAAAAGAGATAATCAATGAAAACATTCCTGTCTTTACATTTTTATTTATAAGGCTGTTTACGGCAACTGTCATTCTATACATCTTCTGTTCGCTTGCCGGCAAGCTGCAAAAAGTAAAAAAACAGGATATCAAATGGTTAATCCTAATGGCGTTCTTTGAGCCGTTCATCTATTTTATTGGTGAATCATATGGTATGATTGCAACTAACTCAGCAACTATAAGCGCAGTAATTATTGCCACCATACCTGTTTTCTGCATAATCTCCGAGAGAATTTTCTATAAAATACCGTTCACTCTGTATAAGATTGCCGGTATAATAATAACACTCCCCGGAATAGCTTTGGTTGCTTTTGAAAAAGGAGATATATCTGTAGATCATCTTTATGGGCTTGCCCTTCTGTTTGTGGCGGTAATAGGAGCTACCGGTTACGGCACAGTTGTAAAGAGGGTTGCAGACAGTTACAACAACTATACAATAGCAACATGGCAGTTTGGAGTAGGAGCTGCTTTCTTTCTTCCGCTGTTCCTTTTTGCAGGAGGTATAGAGGGGTTAGGTGGTAACTTTTTCTCATTTAAAGTTTTTTACCCGCTTCTATCTCTTGCTGTTTTGTGTTCATGCGTTGCTTTTGTGCTATGGATAAATGCAATCAGAGGTTTGGGTATTACAAAAGCAAACATCTTCTCTACTCTCATCCCCGGCATCTCTGCATTGGCAGCAGCGGCTATTGGGCAGGAGAGTATCACGTGGCACAGGATAGCAGGAATCGCTGTGGTTATTATAGGTGTTGCTCTTGCACAATACTCACCCAAAAGCCATACAATATAATCTGCTTTTGCCTTGGCCTTAGCTTTAGCTAATTTAATTTTGATAGCCAACGCCAAAGCCAATCATTACAACAATCTTAGGTTAATACGGAGTCGCTTTAGGTCTACATCCAACACCTTAACCATAACATGTTGGTGCAGTTTTACAACTTGCGTGGGATCAGTTACACGTTTGTCCGAAAGCTGGGATATATGTACAAGCCCGTTCTGCTTTATGCCAAAATCTACAAAAGCACCAAAATTTGTAATATTGGTTATTATACCGGGCAGCTCCATCCCAACCTTAAGGTCCTCAATGGTGTGAATATCAGATGCAAACTCAAGTACCTTTACATTTGTACGCGGGTCACGTCCCGGTTTGGCAAGTTCATTCTTTATATCGTTTATTGTTGGAATTCCCACCTCATCCGTTATGTACCTGTTTGCATCTATGGAATCCGCTATCTCCTTATTGCCCACTATCTCGCTTAACGAGAGTCCGCAATCTTTAGCCATCCTCTCAACAAGTGCATATCTTTCCGGATGCACGGCAGAGTTGTCTAATGGGTTCCCTGCGCCGGGAATCCTTAGAAATCCGGCAGCCTGCTCAAACACTTTAGGGCCAAGACGTTTTACTTTAAGAAGGTCTTGTCGGGAAGCAAAACCACCGTTTTCTGTTCTGTAGTCTACAATATTCCGGGCAAGGACAGGGCCAATTCCTGAAACATACGAAAGTAGGTGCTTGCTGGCAGTATTCAGATTTACGCCAACGGAGTTTACACAGCTCTCAACCACATCATCTAATTTTTCTTTAAGCAGCGTTTGGTCTACATCGTGCTGATACTGCCCTATTCCAAGCGACTTTGGATCTATCTTTACCAACTCTGCCAACGGATCCATTAGTCTTCGACCTATGGAAACCGCACCTCTTACGGTAACATCATAATCCGGAAATTCTTCGCGTGCAACTGCAGATGCAGAGTAAATTGATGCACCGTCTTCGCTTACGGAATATACCTTTATGCCCTGCGGAAGAGAGAGTCTCTTTATAAATGCCTCTGTCTCACGACTTGCGGTACAGTTACCTATGGCAATAACCTCTATTTTATATGATTCTATCATATTGGATATCTTTTTCATTGCCATTACCTTTTCATTTATAGGTGGATGCGGGTATATGGTATCATTATGGACAAGGTCTCCGTTTTCATTGAGGCACACAACCTTGCAACCTGTCCTAAAACCTGGGTCTATGGCCAATGTTCGTTTTTGCCCTACAGGGGCGGCTAAAAGTAACTGTCTGAGGTTCTCCCCAAAGACCTTTACAGATTCTATATCTGCTCGCTCTTTTGCTGTTTTTATTGTCTCATTCTCTATTGACGGATGAAGAAGTCTTTTATACGAGTCATCTGCCGCCTCATCTATCTGCTTGAAGAGTTCAAAGCTGCTGCATCTGCCGCCTTTGTAAAGGATTCTGTTTATAATCTTCTTGCAGATATCGCTATCACAAGTTAACGATATCTTTAAAAAGCCCTCCTCTGCACCTCTAAGGATTGCCAAAAGCCTGTACGAAGGCATTTTTGCTATGTCACCGCTATAAGAGAAATAGTTCTGATATTTCTCACCCTCCTCCTCCTTACCCTTTATTAACTTGCTGTTAAGAATTGCTTTTTTATTATAGAAGTACCTAAGCTCCTTACGAATATCCATATTTTCGGAGATTTTCTCCGCTATTATATCTTTTGCACCGGAAAGCACATCCTCCGTTGTTGGTACATCGTTGCTCACAAAACTCTCTACCCTCTGTTTAAAGTTTGGGATATTAAGTGTTAGCATAAGGTCTGCCAACGGCTCCAGCCCTTTCTCCTTAGCTATTGCAGCTTTTGTTCTGCGTTTAGGTTTGAACGGAAGGTATATGTCTTCCAATGTATATATATATAAACAGTCGTTGATCTTCTCCTCCAATTCCTTGGTGAGTCTCTCCTGTTCCAATATAGATTTTAGTACATACTCCTTGCGCTTGTCAAGCTCCGTAAATCTGTTCCATTCATACTTTATCTCTATAACCTGAACCTCATCTAAACGTCCGGTACGTTCCTTTCTATACCTGCTTATAAAGGGAACTGTTGCCCCCTCCTCCAAAAGTTCTATTGTGTGCTCAACCTGCCACTCTTTAATACTAAGTTTATCAGCTATGGATTTTATGTACCGTCTGTCCATATTGCATTATCGTTTTACTTTACAATGTTAAAAAATATGTCGGGAAGAGACTAATCATGAGAAACCTGTTGTAGTTTTGTCCTGTATGCAGAAAAGATTTTTGATTTTGATACAAAGCCAAGATATCTGCCCTCAGAATCTACCACAGGAAGGTTCCAGGCACCCGTTGCCTCAAATTTCTCCATAACGCTCTCCATCTTCTCATCCTCTATTACCACTGTTGGAGCTGCTTTTTCATAGTTGTCTATGGTTGTAGTTTCATACTTCTCCCTGTCAAACATCACCTCCCTTACATCATCTAAGAAGAGAATTCCGTTAATATGTTTGTTCTCATCTATTACAGGAAATATATTTCTGTGGGATTGTGTAATTGCCTTTACCAAGGTACCAAGATTAGCACCCACCGGAATAGGAACAAAATCGTTCTCTATAAGGTTGCTTGTCTTAAGCAGCGTTAGCACAGCCTGGTCTGAATCGTGTGTAAGCAGATTGCCCTGTTTGGCTATACGTTTTGTATAAATAGAGTATGATTCAAAGCATCTTATTGTTCCGTACGAAATTACAGATGTAATAATAAGCGGCATAAGAAGATCATATCCACCAGTTATCTCCGCAATAAGGAAGATTGCGGTAAGCGGAGCCTGCATAACACCCGCCATAAGGCCTGCCATTCCAACAAGCACAAAGTTAGTCTCCGGAAGTGGATGAATGCCTGTTAAGTTAATAAGTCTTACAACAACATATCCAAGCACACCACCCATAAACAGGGTAGGGCCGAATGTACCGCCAACACCACCGCCTGCATTTGTAAAGGTCATAGTGAATACTTTCACCAAAAATACCAATAGGAAAAATATTGGAATCATCCATGGGGTGTTAAGATAATCCATTATAAACGAAGTACCTATAGCTTCTGATGGTTTATAATTTAGCAAACCGGTAAGACACTCATACCCCTCGCCATAAAGCGGTGGAAAGATGAAAATAAGAACACCAAGGCTTACTGCAGATATGAACCATCTTTTGTAAGGACCGGTAATTGAGCTTATCTTATCCTCCATGCTTAATGTAACCCTTGTAAAATATAGAGACCCAAAACCGCAGACAACGCCCAATATTATGTAAAAAACAATATTATCCATACTGAAAGGCAGCGTCTGGTTTGAGAAGGATACCATATTCCCCAAAAAGAAGTAAGAGACTACAGTTGCTGTAACAGAAGATATTGCCAATGGCAGTATTGAGGTCATCGACATATTGAACAGCAGAATCTCCAATGTAAACAGCACTCCTGCAAGCGGAGCTTTAAAGATTCCTGCAACTGCTCCGGCAGCACCACAACCTAACAATATAGTTATATTCTTATAAGACAGTCCCATTGCCTGCCCCACATTAGATCCTATGGCAGCTCCGGTATAAACGATCGGTGCCTCCGCTCCAACAGAACCTCCAAAACCAATAGTAACAGAACTTGCAGCCATAGAGGTCCACATATTGTGTTTTTTAATTTTCGACTCGTTCTTTGAAACGGCAAGCAAAACCTTTGTGACGCCATGACCGATATTGTCCTTTACCACATAGCGCACAAACAGCATAGACAGCAACATTCCTATACCCGGATAGATAAGATATAAAACACTGTCTGCCGGGGTATTGAACCAGCCGGTTAGAATATACCTTACAAAATGAATAAGTTGCTTTAAAAACACAGCCGCAAACCCACTGCCCAATCCAACAAAAAGGGCGAGAATAGCGAGCATGGTGCTTTCCGGCAAAGCATACAAATATCTTTTAAGCTTTTCAAAAGTTAATTTCAGCATATATCACTTCTCTGCAAAAACAGCTTCTTATTGCAAACTTACACAAAAATGTACCATTAGAAAAGAAGATTAAAAAAAATAGAAAAGAATAATGAATAAATCCTAACAAAAGCAGCAGTATAAAGGTTATTTAATTAAAAATGCAAAGGGTAACCAAAAGCTATTGGCCACCCCTCAGTAAAATATATAGGATCAATAAATTACTCGTCTGAATCATCCTCTCCGGCAAAAGCAGGATTGCCTTCATCGTCCGAAAATGTATTATTCTCTCCTGTCTCAGATTCATCCTCTGAGTTATCTCCAAAGATATCCTTTTCAACATCCTCGTAGTCATCTATTTTTACATCAATCTTAATAAGATAGATGGCTTCCGGAATCTCAAGAGAGATAGCATAAAAGAAAGTTCCGTTTGGCTTGTCAACTTTAAAAATATCACCCATATAATCTGAATAGCCTCTTGGATACTTCTCCTTAAAGGCAGCAGCAAGCTCTGGCGACATGTTCGCGTAGCTTACCACCAATCTCTTCTTGTTCAAACGTTGTTCGGTCTTGCTAGACATACTATCTGATTATTTAGTTACTCTTATTACTTTCTTGTTGTTTCATCCGCTTTTTCAAAAGCGAGTGCAATTATAGTGCAATTTTTTTAATTAGAGAACAGAAAAAATCATTTCTTGAAAAAATATGATTTTTGTACCTGCTTTTTCTGCATATTCTTCTCCACAAACACTCTCTCAAAGGTTTTCGTATCCATTTCCGTGTAGTACATTACAGAGGATTTTGTCATAGGAGTAGGGGTAAAATCCTGTACCTGTTCTGTACATATACCTCTCAACGAGGGGGTATTGCTAAGATTCTCCATATCCTTCATTGTACACCCCGGATGGGATGATATAAAGTAAGGTATAATCTGCATCCTAACCCCTTTTTGCCTTGTAAGGGTGTCAAATTCCTTTCTCAACCTTTCAAAAAGAGCAAACGGAGGCTTATTCATGAGCCGTAAGACATTCTGTTCCGTATGCTCCGGTGCAACTTTCAATCTTCCCGATGTATGCTTAAGTACGAGTTCTGTAAAATATGGTTTGGATGAGCTGTCCAAAAAGCCCTTTGAATCCAAAAACAGATCATATCTTATTCCGCTCCCAATATAAGCATTCCTAATCCCCTTCACCTTTTCAACCTCTGCATAAAGTTTTAAAAGTCTCCTGTGCGAATTATTGAGATTGGGGCACATCTTTGGAAACAGGCAACTCTTTCTATAACATTTTTCACAGACAGACTCATCATTCCCTTTCATTCCGTACATATTGGCAGTAGGCCCGCCAAGGTCAGATATATTGCCGGCAAAATCCGGTAATTCCGGCAATTGAGCAATCTCCTTTAAAATAGACTCTTCAGACCTGCTTTGAATATGTTTCCCCTGATGCGCAGCTATTGTACAGAAGCTGCATCCGCCAAAACACCCCCTGTGAGTATTTACAGAGAACTTTATCATCTCATATGCAGGAATATGCTTTCCTTTATACCTTGGATGAGGTAGTTTGGTAAACGGTAGATCGTGATAAGAATCTATCTCTGCTGTGCTTGGTGCCGGATTTGCGGGATTAATATAAATATATTGGGTCCCGACAGGCTCTACAAGCCGCATAGGGTGCATCTTGTTGGCCTCTGTCTCCACAATATTAAATCCTTCTATAAATGATCTTTTATCCTTTTTGCACCTGTCAAATGACGGGAGAAGCTTGAAATCTTCATTCTCCGTCTCCTCAGTTAAAGCCTGCTTTGGAGGAATCGCGCTTTTATAGGCAACCTGATTCATTGCAAGAAGCTGAACTGCAAGCTTCCTGTTTTTTAGAAGATCCATACCACCATGAATAATCCTTCTATTCCTCTTAATGAACGCTGCAACATCAAGTACTGTCTTCTCACCCATACCGTAAATCAGAAGATCTGCAGGTGTCTGGGCTAATATAGAGGGTAAAAGTGTATCCTGCCAATAATCGTAATGAGTGACTCTTCTAAGTGAGGCTTCAATCCCACCAATCACAATAGGTACAGATGGATACAGTTTTCTGAGTATATCTGTATATGTCTTTACGGCATAATCGGGCCTCATCCCAGATTTTCCTCCAGGTGTATAAGCGTCTGTACTTCTCAAGCGTTTGGCAGCAGTGTAATGATTTACCATTGAATCCATTGCACCGGAGGTGACAGCAAAGAAAAGACGTGGTTCACCCATCTTTTTAAAATCTCTGAGATCATCTCTCCAATTGGGTTGCGGAACAACAGCTACCCTGTAGCCACCTCTCTCCAATACCCTCGCTATAACAGCTGCACCAAAGGCCGGATGATCTATATATGCATCACCTGTAAAAAGCACTACATCGACATTCTTCCAGCCTAACACATCCAACTCCTTTACACTTGTAGGAAACTGTGTTATTCTTTTCTCCATAAACAACCGTCTACATTCTCTCCGGCAGCTTTATCCCCAAGATATCCATTCCTTTAACCAAGACTTTTGCAATAAGTTCAATCATAAAGAGTCTGAACTGTTTTAATTTAACATCAGGTTCCTTAAGAATAGTCACATCATGGTAATACTTGCTGAACTCTTTGGCAAGGTCATAACAATAGTTTGCTATAATAGCAGGAGAGAGCTCTTTCCCGGCATCCTTAATCTTCTCCGGCAACTGATTAAGCAATTTGATTATCTCTAATTCCTGTGGAAGAAGTGTAATGGTATCATCCTCTGCAATGTCCTTGTCTGCAACAACCATCTGCCCGCCATTCTCCTCTGCAGCTTTTCTTAATATTGATTTTATTCTTGCATGAGTGTATTGGATAAATGGGCCTGTGTTACCGTTAAAATCTATTGACTCCTGCGGATCAAAAAGCATTGTCTTTTTAGGGTCTACTTTAATGATAAAGTATTTAAGAGCACCCAATCCAATCATCTCAAACAGATCATCCTTCTCGGCATCGGACAGGCCGTCCAATCTTCCCAATGATTCAGATGTCTCTTTTGCGGTCTCATACATACTCTGTACCAAATCATCTGCATCTACAACTGTGCCCTCTCTTGATTTCATTTTCCCGTTCGGCAACTCTACCATTCCGTATGAAAGATGGTAAATACTGTCTGCCCAGCTGAAACCTAATTTTTTTAGTATAAGTTTCAATACCTGAAAATGATAGTTTTGCTCGTTTCCAACCACATAGATATGTTCGTCAAGATTATTCTCCTCAAACCTCTGAACTGCAGTTCCCAAATCCTGTGTCATATAGACAGATGTACCATCCCCTCTAAGAAGCAGTTTCTTGTCTAATCCGTCTCCTGTAAGATCACACCATACAGAACCGTCTTCATGTGTTTCAAAAATCCCCTTTTTCAGCCCCTCCTGAACCAAAGCCTTGCCATGAAGATATGTCTGTGATTCATAATATGTTTTTGCAAACGATATTCCTAACCTTTTGTATGTTGCATCAAAACCTTCGTATACCCATCCGTTCATCATCTTCCAAAGATCCACAACCTCCTTGTCGCCCTGCTCCCACTTGAGCAACATCTCCTGCGCTCTCTTCAATATAGGCGATTGCTTTTCAGCCTCCTCCTCCGGTATATGCTTCTCTGCAGCAATGGCCTTTGTCTCCTTCTTTAGCTCGTTGCTGAACAGGACATAATATTTGCCCACAAGATGGTCTCCTTTCATTCCGGAACTCTGAGGTGTCTCTCCGTTCCCGAACACTTGCCATGCAAGCATGGATTTGCAAATATGTATACCCCTGTCATTTACAAGATTAACCCTTATAACATTGTGTCCGTTTGCTTCAAGTACGCGAGATACAGACCAGCCCAACAAGTTGTTTCTCACATGACCAAGATGAAGAGGTTTATTTGTATTTGGGGATGAGAACTCTATCATTATGGTCTTGCTACTTGGCGCCAGCTGTCCAAAATCTTTATTAGAATATATGTCGCACAGAATCTCTTTCCAGAACTTCTGCGAAAACTTAATGTTAAGGAATCCTTTTACAACATTAAAGCTCTCTATCTCTTTGTTATTCTGTTTTAGATACTCTCCTATTTCATTTGCGGTAACATCCGGAGCCTTATGGCTTGTCTTTAGCAGCGGAAATGTAACCAAAGTTATATCCCCCTCAAAATCCTTTCTTGTAGCCTGGGTCTGGACCAAATTGTCCGGAACTGAAACATTATAAATTTTATCAATCGCTTCCTTTGCCTTCTCAAAAATAAAACTCTCTGGATTCATCTCTTTATATTTATTTTTCTAATTTTTTTTCATCTTCTCTTGCAATATAGCTCTTAAGTGCAGCCTTCGCTTTTGGAGCAAGAATAAGCAGGGTAATCATAGTTGGAAATGCCATTAACGCATATGCCAAATCTATAATTCCAACCGCTGCCTTTAACGGTATAACTGCCGCAACAACAAGCATCACAAGATAAAAGTAATTGTAATATTTTGCATTTTTTGCTCCAAACAGGTAGCCTGTACATTTTGTTCCGTAATAGGAATATGAGAACATTGTTGAGAACGCAAAAATAATTACCATTAACATAAGAAGCAAACTTCCGTAACCGGGGATGGCTGCCTCAAATGATTTAAGAGCAATTTCAAGCCCCTTTATACCCTCTACATGGTAATCACCTTTTAGCAGAATTGCCAATGCTGTTAAAGTACATATAAGTCCACTGTCTATTGCAGGACCTATCATAGCTACAAGCCCCTCTCTCGCCGGCTCGTTGTTTTTTGAAGCACCATGCATCATAGAGGCAGTTCCAACTCCGGCTTCATTTACAAGAGCTGCCCTTCTTGCTCCTATTATCGCAACCCCTATAAAACCTCCAAGGCCGGCCTTAAAATTAAAAGCACCTTTAATAATATCTTCAAACACTCTTGAGACTTCTGTTATATTTGTCACAATAATATAACCTACAAGCAGGAAGTACATGATCACCATAGCCGGAACCAATTTTGTTGAAAGTTTGGCAATTCTTTGTATACCGCCAAGTACTACAAACGCCACAATAACACATATACCTACACCTATCAAAGCCCTCAGTCCTACAGTATTCTCAATACCTGCAGGTGTGGTAAATACAGTGGTTATAGCCTCAGTAAGCTGATTTGCCTGCATTACACACAACGTTCCTATTAGTGCCGATATTGAGAAAAAGACAGCAATAGGTCTCCACTTGGGGCCGAAAGCAGATGTTATCATATACATAGGGCCTCCTTGAATCTCTCCATTTGTATCTTTGCCTCTATACATGATAGATAATGTACCTTCAAAAAATTTTGTAGCCATACCAACACACGCACTAACCCACATCCAGAAGATAGCCCCCGGGCCACCCATTGTAAGGGCGATTGCAACACCGGCAATATTACCCATACCAACAGTTGCAGCTATTGCAGACATAAGTGCCTCAAACGATGAAATTTGCCCAGGTTGCGAATCATCCGTTTTTCTCAACGACTTAATAGACCGTCCCAAATATCTGAATGGAACAAAACCGGAATAAATTAGGAAAAACAGACCTCCCCCAATTAAGACCAAAAAAAGCGGATACCCGCACACAGCATCACTTACAACTGTAATGAAATGCTCAATAGAACTCCAAAAATCAGTCATCAAATTAAAAGTTTAGAACTTCCAAAGGTACACAATAAATACTACACAAAAAAGATGGTGACCAAAATATAATCAGCCACCATCAAAAAACAAAAAATTACAAAAACGTTTCTTAATTTAAACCTCTATTTTTAAGCAACGGCTCAATACCTGGCTTCTTTCCTCTGAAGTTGATGTATAATTGCATTGCATCTGCCTCATTTCCCCTTGAAAGGACTTCGCAACGGAATCTCTTTGCAACTTCAGGGTTAAATATATCACCTGTCTCAACAAAAGCCTGATATGCATCGGCATCCAACACCTCTGCCCATATGTAGCTGTAATAACCGGCTGTATAACCACCACCAAATGTATGATTGAAATACGGGCTTCTATATCTAGATGGTATCTGCTCCAAAATACCTCTGTCTCCAAGGACCTTCTCCTCAAATTTCATAACATCGAGGTCTGCAGGGATCTCTTTCAAAGTGTGGAAATCCATATCGAGATATGATGCAGCTAAATATTCAACAGTGGCAAAACCCTGTCCATATTTTCCAGATGCAATAACCTTGTCTACCAACTCCTGAGGAATCACCTCTCCTGTCCGGTAATGTTTTGCATAAACCTTAAGAACCTCAGGCTCAAACGCCCAATGTTCGTTAATCTGAGAAGGCAATTCTACAAAGTCTCTTGGATAACCGCCCAATCCTTTATATTTGACATCGCTAACCAAAGATGCAATACCATGACCAAACTCATGGAAGAATGTCTCAACCTCGTCAGTTGTAAGCAAAGCCGGTTTGTCACCTACCGGACGGGTAAAATTACCAACAATTGTTACAAGCGGAGCAACACGTTTTCCATCTTTATAACTCTGTCCTCTAAAACCACCACACCATGCGCCGCCTCTCTTTTGGCCCGGTCTTGCAAACATATCAAAGAAAACAACACCAAGATGAGAGCTATCTGAGTCCAAAACCTCATACGCAACAGCCTCGCTACTTGGAAGCGGAACACTCTCCAATTTCTTAAATGACATTCCGTAAAGTCTGTTTGCAACATAGAAGATACCCTCTCTTACATTGTTTATCTCAAAATAAGGTGCAAGTTGCTCTTCCGAAATATCATATTTTGCTTTCTTTACTTTCTGCTCGTAATATCTCCAATCAGACGCCTTGAACTCACCGTTATTACCCTCACTCCTCATAATCTTTATCATCTCATCCCTCTCCCTCTTTGCAGTAGCAATAGCAGGTTTCCATATCTGATCCAACAACTCGTACACAGCAGCAGAATTCTGTGCCATTCTCTTTACAAGAATAAAGGCAGCAGCGTCTTCATATCCCATAAGTTGAGCCTTTTTAAGTCTCAAAGAGATCAAATCTTTAATAACCTGCTTGTTATCCTGCTCATTATTATTGTTACACCTATTAAGATATGCATTCAACATCTTCTCTCTTAGTTCAGGCTTGTCTGAATTTGCAAGGAAAGGCATTATACTTGGATTGTCCAAACCAAAAATCCATTTGCCTGCCATACCGGCTTTCTCCGCTCTCGAAGCAGCCTCGGCTATCTGATCTTCTGTTAATCCCGACAAATCCTCCTTATCCTCAATTACAAGCTTAAAAGCAGCTGTCTCTTTCAAAAGGTTTTGTCCGAATTTCAGTTGGAGGGCAGATATCTCTGCATTCAGTTTCTTAAGCTCCTCTTTCTTGTCTGCAGGCAGATTTGCACCACTTCTCTCAAAGCCCTCGTAAGTCTCCTCAACAAGTCTCATCTGTATAGAGTCCAAGCCAAGGGTCTCCCTCTTGTCATAAACAACCTTTATTCTTTGGAACAATTTGTCATTCAAAGATATTTCACTACTATGAGCACTTCTTAAAGGTGAAAGCTCCGTTGCAATGGCAATGATCTCATCATTTGAAGCAACACCACTCACGCTACCAAACACTGCTGATACCTTTGATAGCAATTCTCCGGTATTATTGTAAGCTACAATAGTGTTCTCAAAATCCGGTTCTGCCGGGTTGTTTACGATATCGTCTATCTCCTTTATTTCGGCCTCCATGGCCGCCTTGAATGCAGGCATGTAATGTTCAGCCTTTACACTCTCGAAAGGTGGTATTTCAAAAGGGGTATTCCACTCCGCCAAAAGCGGGTTCTCCACTTTTTTTTCTCCGCATGATGCAACCATGCACCCTGCAATACATAACGACAATAGTTGTTTTTTCATCTAAATCAGGGGTTATTTCATGTAAATAAATTATCCAAGGTAACTCTTTAGCAATTTGCTCCTTGCACTGTGCCTCAAACGTCTTATTGCCTTCTCCTTAATCTGACGAACACGCTCACGTGTAAGGCCAAAGTACTCACCTATCTCCTCTAACGTCATCTCCTGAGTACCTATACCAAAGAAATACTTGACAATATCCCTCTCCCTCTCCGTAAGTGTTGATAGGGCACGCTCAATCTCTTTATTAAGCGATTCGTTTACAAGTCCTCTGTCTGCATTAGGTGAATCAGGATTGGCCAATACATCCAAAAGGCTGTTGTCCTCACCATCCACAAACGGAGCGTCAACGGAGACATGTCTGCCGGACACACGCATGGTGTCTGCAATTTTGTCTTTTGGTATATCGAGAATCTCTGCCAATTCTTCCGGTGACGGCATACGCTCATTCTCCTGCTCAAATTTAGACAGAGCCTTGTTGATCTTATTAAGTGAGCCAACCTGATTGAGAGGCAATCTAACAATTCTTGACTGCTCAGCCAAAGCCTGAAGTATAGATTGTCTTATCCACCAGACAGCATACGATATGAATTTAAAACCTCTGGTCTCATCAAACTTTTCCGCTGCTTTTATTAGGCCCAAGTTGCCTTCGTTTATTAAGTCTGGCAAACTAAGTCCCTGATTCTGATACTGTTTAGCAACAGAAACTACAAACCTTAAATTGGCTCTTGTGAGCTTTTCCAAAGCCTCTTGGTCTCCCTTTCTTATCCTTTGTGCTAATTCCACTTCGTCTTCTACAGTGATTAACTCCTCACGGCCAATCTCTTGAAGATACTTATCCAAGGATGCACTCTCCCTGTTGGTGATCGATTTTGTTATCTTTAACTGTCTCATGCGTCAAAATTATCTTACAAAATTACAAAAAAATATTCACAAGGCAATCTGCTCGAATATTTTTTATAGACTTTTTACAATATGTAAAAAATCAAATTATATGCCGCCTGCATAGCGCTGTTTATTTTTTTTGTATATTTGTGGTTTAAATGAAAATATATATTCAAGTATGAAATTCATTGTATCAAGCACAGATCTGCTGCAAAGTTTGCAACAGGTTTCAAGAGTAATCGCTTCAAAGAGTTCACTACCCATTTTGGATAACTTTTTATTCGATTTGCAGGGCAATGAACTCACGATCACTGCATCTGATTCAGAAACAACTCTAAGGACAACACTCAATATACAGGAGGTTGAGGCTGAGGGAGAGATTGCCATTCCGGCAAAATTGCTTACAGATACTCTAAGGGAGTTACCTACACAACCTATAGAGTTAAGTACCATTGACGAGAGAAATGTCGTTAACATTGCCTGGTTGAGCGGAAATGCAATGATTCCGTTCCTGCCAACCAATGAGTACCCCCAACTTCCAACGCTGCAGGAACCCAATCGCATAGATGTAAGTGCAGTGCTACTTTGCGAAGGTATAAACAACACACTGTATGCTACGGGAGATGAAGAATTAAGGCCGGTAATGAACGGTATCTTTTTTGACATCACCACAGACAGGACAACATTGGTGGCTTCAAATGCACACAAATTGGTATACTTTACCAGAACAGACATAAAAGGTGAGACAGACGGATCTTTTATCCTCCCTAAAAAACCTGCCAACATATTAAAGAATAATCTTAGCAAATGCACAGAGGATGATGTTGTTGAGATAACATACGATAAGAAGAACGCATATTTTAAATTCGACGACTCACTTATGGTTTGCAGATTGGTGGACGGCACTTACCCTGCCTACAAATCTGTAATCCCAAAAAACAATAACAATATTCTTACTGTTCCAAGGGCGGATATCCTCAATGCATCAAAAAGAGTAGCTATCTGCTCAAATCAGGCAACAAGCCAGATTATTTTCAAGTTGACACAGAACAACCTCGAAATTTCCGCTCAAGACACAGACATGTCCTTGAGTGCAAAGGAGACTGTTGCATGCGAATATGACGGTAACGAAATGGAGATTGGTTTTAAATCTACATTCCTTATTGAAATTCTTAACAATCTGCCTTACGATCAGATCTGCTTTAAACTTGCAGACCCTAACAGAGCGGCACTTATACAACCTTTGGTACAAGACAACCCTGAAGAGGAGATATGTGCCCTTCTTATGCCTATGCGTATCAATTCGTAAATTAAGGAGGGACTATATATGGAGCTTAATTTAAAGAACCCACTGTTATTCTTTGATTTGGAGAGTACAGGACTAAATGTAGCCACAGATAGGATTGTAGAGATATCTGTCGTTAAAGTTTTACCGGATGGCAGTCATGAAGTAAAAACTAGAAGGATAAACCCTACTATTCCTATTTCCGAAGAGGCTCGTAGGATTCATGGAATCTCAAATGAGGATGTAAAAGATTGCCCAACATTCAAAGAGATCGCAAAAAGTCTTGCGCAATGGATGTCGGGCTGCGATTTTGCCGGATATAATTCAACAAAATTTGATATTCCGCTCCTTGCAGAGGAGTTTTTGAGGGCGGGCGTAGATTTTGATTTTAGAAAACGTAAAATGGTAGATGTACAGAACATCTTCCATAAGATGGAGCAGAGGACACTCTCCGCAGCATATAAATTTTACTGCAATAAGAGCCTAGAGAACGCGCATAGCGCGGAAGCAGACACCATGGCTACTTATGAGGTACTTAAGGCACAATTGGATAAATACCCGGATGTCCTTAAAAATGATGTAGATATGCTTGCAGACTTCTCTACAAAGACAAGATTTGTAGATTATGCCGGAAGGATTGTCCTCAATGACAAGGATATCCCCGTCTTCAATTTTGGAAAACATAAGGGGCAATCTGTTGAAAACATATTTAAAGTTGAACCAAGTTACTATTCATGGATGATGGATGGTGATTTCACAAGGGACACAAAGAAGGTAATTACAGAGATCAAGCTAAAAATAAGATAAAGCAAAGCTATAAAAAACTGTAAACTTTCCCTAAGTATAATTGTTGTACTGAGTAGATTAACAAGGTGAATCTTATAACTATAAAAGACAATGGCGAGTTCTTCTATACGACTCCGGACACATCCCTCAACAGGGATAGCAAAGACTATTTCTGTCCTGAATCAATAGATGAGTTTGCCGTTGTCTGTTTTTATTACGTAAGAATAGAAAAAAATGCCAAGGCTGTTACAGAGAAATATGCAAATAGGTACATATCCGGTTTTGGCTACGGAATAAAAATGGAAGCCGTAAACATAGGTGGAGAGGATAATCCATATATGTACTCCATGTCTTCTGCCTTGGATAACACCGCTTATATATCACCATGCATAACACAAGAGGAATTTACCGGTCTAAAACCTAATTTTAAGATAGATAATATTGACATAGCTCCAAGTGATATTATTTCTGCAGGAAGCGTCATAAGCAGCTATCAAAAGGTAATTGCAAACATCACAAGCATTTCAACACTAAGAAGTGGTGACATTATCCTTTTTGAGGCAGATACAAAGGATAATCACAAACATTTTATAAAAAGAGACAAAAAGCAGGAAGGGTGTTGCTCTAAAATATCGTTTGGCGATATTAAAATAACCATTAATTGGTAGCAATCTCCCTTACTATGGATTTTGCAGCCAGCGCACCTGTCGAAAATGCTATCTGAAGATTGTAACCTCCTGTATCTGCGTCTAAATTAAGAAGTTCCCCGGCAAAATATAATCCCTCTACTATCTTGCTCTGCATCGTTTTTGTGTTCACCTCTTTTAAATCCACACCACCCGCAGTAACCACAGCCCTTCTATAACCAACACATGAATCAATTACAAATCTCCATTCCTTTAATTTGTCGGGCAGATTATTATAATTCAATGGTCTTTGCAGTTTCATAAACGGGTCTATAAGAGCCTTTGGCAGATAAGACAAAAGCAGCTTGTTCATAGGCAATCTCTTTTCCGAGACCTCCCTTTCTATTCTTCTTTTCAACTTATCGTATGATACCGCAGGTTTAAGGTCTAAACTCAACGATACCTTCTGTCCCATTTTGAGATTATATACAGCCTCCCTGCTTATTTTAAATCCTATAGGCCCCTCTATTCCGTCTGTGGTAAAATCCAAATCGCCAAACTCCTCCCTCACTTTGTTTCCGTTTACAATTAACGATACAGAGACATTTTTAAGTGAAATTCCACCAAGAGAACAACTACTATAATTATTTGGAATTAAAGCCGTTAATGATGGAAAACAATTTACAATTTTATGTCCTAAATCCTTTGCAAAAATATACCCGCTTCCGGTAGAGCCGGTGCTTGGATAAGACAATCCGCCGGTGGCAAGTATAAGATATTTTGCCTCTATTCTGCTTCCCGACAAAGACTCTGCAGTAAACCTTGTCTCAACAGGTACCGAGCTTTGTCTACTAAGCCGGTTTATGATTTTTACAGTCTCAAAACTTGTAACAACCTTAACACCATTGGATTTTACATAATCCAACAATACACTTGTAACATCAGACGCTCTGTATGATGCCGGGAATACCCTGTCTCCGCGCTCTTTTACCAAAGGGAGTCCTATCTTTTCAAAAAACTCCATTGTTCTAACATTGCTCATCTCATAAAAAGCCGGCCTGAAAAAGTTTTTGTCGGGATGAATATGAATAGAAAAATCCTCCCAACACTTTGTATTGGTTAGGTTGCAACGCCCTTTGCCTGTGATGCCAATCTTCCTGCCGCACCGCTTCATCTTCTCAACAACGGTAACAGATGGCAAATCTAAATTGTTCTCTTTTGAAAATAAAATAGTTGAGGCAGCCGAAAACAATCCGGCTGCCCCCCCTCCTATTATTAAAATATCGGTATTCATTAATAGTTTTTTATCACCTCCGTTCCATTTAGAACAGCAAGAGCATTTGATGCCAAAGCACCCATCTCATCCTCACCAGGATACAAAGTTACAGGTGCAATGAAAGAGACTCTCTTCTCAACCTGTTTCATCAAAGGTGTATTATAAGCAATACCACCGGTAATGAGAATTGCATCAATCTTTCCATCTGCAACAGTAGCAACACCGCCAATAGCCTTGGCAAGATTGTAACCGAATGCGTCCGAAATGAGCTTAGCATCTTTATCCCCGGCTTCAACTTTCTTTTCAACCTCGGCAAATGAGTTAGTTCCAAGATGAGCTACAACACCACCTTTTCCGTTTATCATCTTCTTAATCTCCGGCAGGGCGTGTTTACCGCTAAAGCAAAGTTCCGCCACCTGCATAGCCGGAAGTGCTCCTGATCTTTCGGGTGAGAAAGGACCATCTCCATTAAGGGCGTCATTAACATCCACAACTCTGCCGTTCATGTGAATTCCAACAGAGACACCACCACCAAGGTGAGCAACAATAAGATTAAGATCCTTGTACTCCTTTCCATGCTCTTTGGCATATCTTTTTGCAATAGCCTTTTGGTTAAGGGCGTGGAAGATAGACCTCTTAGGGAAGATAGGCAAACCTGTTATCCTTGCAATAGGTTCAAGTTCGTCAACAACAACAGGATCAGCGATAATAGCATTTATCTGTTTTGCAAAACTGCTCTTAATCTCAGATACAAGCTCACTTGCCACCATTGCACCAAGGTTGCTCGCATGTTCGCCATAGCAAGCACTCTCCACATCATTAAGCATCTGTGCATTTACACCATATACGCCAGATGGGATAGGTCTTAGCAAACCACCGCGAGCTACAATGATGTCCAAGTCCTCTAACTTAATATTGTTCTCACAAAGCGCCTTCTTTACCTCTCCGGTCCTAAAAGACTTCTGGTCTTTGACACCGGTGTATGGGGATAGCTCTTCGTTTGTATGTCTAAGTGTCTTAGTGAAGAGTTCATTTGAACCCTCATAAACCGAAATTTTGGTTGAAGTTGAACCAGGGTTTATTACCAATATCAATTTTCTCATATATACTCTATTTAGCAGTAATGGCTGCAAGGGCAATTGAGTTAAGTTTGGTGTCTATACTGTCTGCACGGCTTGAAAGGACACATGGAGCCTGTGCGCCCGCCACCATTGCAGCAAGTTTAACTCCTTTACATAGTTGTGAATTGGTCTTATAAAATACGTTTGCAGATTCTATATTAGGGAATACCAAGCAATCTGCGTCACCTGCTACAGGGCTTACAAGTTTCTTTATTGCAACAGCCTCCTGAGAAAGAGCTACATCCAAAGCTAAAGGACCATCAATATAGCAACCTGCTATCTGGCCTCTTTCGCTCATTTTTGCAATCATTGCAGCCTCAACACATGCAGGCATTCCAACAAGCATCTGCTCTGTTGCGGCTATCATGGCAACTTTTGGTTTTGCGATACCAAGAGCCTTTGCAGTATTTATCACATAGTTTGTCATGGCAATCTTCTGCTTGAAATCAGGAGCAGGAATTACAGCCATATCTGTCATAATGATGAACTTATGGTAATTAGGGTTGTAAACGAGTCCAACGTGGCTCAACACAGCCTTTGGAGGTAACAGACCTTTCTCTTTGTTAAGGATACCTCTCATATACTTGTCTGTACTGCAAAGGCCCTTCATTAGAATATCACCATCTCCGTTCTTAACCATCTCTACAGCCTGTGCTATAGATTTTAGTTCGTTATCATTAGGAATAATTGTGAATATAGACGGGTCTATATTCTCCTGTGTACAAACCTGGTTAATCATCTTCTCATCACCAACAAGAATACCATCCACTATTCCTGCTTTTATAGCAAGGGATACAGCTGTGATTGTATGGTCATCAACAGCCCATGCGGCAACCAATTTTTTCTTTGGTTTATTCCTGAGCTGTTCAAATAGCTCTTCGAAATTTGAAATCATATTAATTAATATTGTGTTATAAGTTTATTTTACAAGTTTCATTGTTTCTTGAGCTATAACAAACTCTTCATTTGTTGTCACTGTTGTAACAACAACCTTAGATCCCGGTTTTGTGAGGACAACATCCTTACCTCTTACCCCGTCGTTGGCAGATTTATCAAAATCAACTCCAAGGTAACCGAGTTGTGAACAAACCGCCTCTCTGGTATCCGGATCATTCTCCCCTATACCTCCGGTAAATACAATAAGATCTACACCGTTCATTACTGCAGCATACGCACCTATATATTTTAGGACACTGTAACGGAACATATCCAATGTAAGCTGCGCTCTGTTATTACCGGCCTCTGCTGCACTCTCAACATCTCTTGCATCGGATGAAACTCCGGAAATGCCAAGGAATCCGCTCTCTTTATTAAGTACTTTGCTTACAGCCTTATCATCCATTCCATATTTAGACTCAAGGAATGGTATGATGCCCGGATCTATACTGCCGCATCTTGTACCCATTACAACACCTTCCATTGGGGTAAAGCCCATGGATGTATCTACAGACTCACCGTTAAGAACAGCTGTAACAGAACCGCCATTTCCAAGGTGGCAAGTTATGATTTTTGAGTTATTGAAGTCTATACCGGCAATTTTAGCAGATTTTTCAGCAACAAACCTATGACTTGTACCATGGAATCCATATCTGCGGACCTTGTCCCTTACATAATACTCGTATGGGATTGGGTACATATATGCCTTCTCCGGCATAGTCTGATGGAATGAAGTATCAAAAACTGCCACTTGCGGAACCTCCGGAAGCAGAGATCTCACTGCCATTATACCTAAAAGATTTGCAGGGTTGTGCAAAGGCGCAAGTTCGCAGCATTTTTCAATACCCTCTATTACCTCACTGTGAATTACTTTACTACTATTGAAAATATCTCCTCCATGAGCAACTCTATGGCCAACAGCATTAATCTCCTTCAATGAACCTAATACCCCATGATCCGGCGAAACAAGCAGATCCAACACACTCTTGATACCCTCTGTGTGATTTGGAATCGGGGCATCAATCACAAACTTATCCTTACCCTGTACTCTATGAGTTATTTCGCCAATTTCTAATCCGATACGTTCAACAAGACCTTTAGCCAGAAGAGAATAATCGGAATCAGATTTCATGTCCAAAACCTGATACTTCAAAGATGAACTTCCACAGTTCAGCACTAATATTACCATACAAACATACTTTAGAACCGCCCGAATCCTATGCTTTAGGCATAGAACCCAAACAGTTTATTAATAAATAGCTCAAATTGTATAACAAATATATATATATTTAGCGTAATTACATAAAAAACTTACACTAATTAAAACAATCATACAGATTCTGTAAGGGATGACACTATTACTTTCAACGCTTTCGGGTGAATTGTTGCAACTATATCCCTCCCCATAGAACTGCTCTCTCCGTCAAATTGAATCAGTCCATCGCGCTCACGTCGTATTACAACCCTCTTACATCTGTATGTATCTATATACTCAGAATACATGATGGTTTTTAGGAAAAGCTCCGCCGTAAGCACAGGCATATAGACAAGAGGCGCCCTTTTCCATATTACCATATCTAACATTCCGTCAGATGCATCCGCTGCAGGAGCTATAAATGCATTATTACCCCATTGGGCACAATTGGCAAAAGTAATAAGAAAAGCTTTTGTTGAGAATATATGTCCATCTATATCTATCTCATAATGTTCACGTCTATACTTCAAATATTCTTTAGTGCACGTCTCCATATACGTAAAAAGTCCTCTTGTACCCGCACTGTTGAATTTAGCCCCTACAACAGCCTCAAAACCAAGCCCGGCCGTGCAGAAGAAATATTGATCATTTATCTTTCCCGCATCTATTTCCTTATATTTGTCATCTAAGATAACATCTACGGCTTTTTGGTACAGCATAGGAATTCTAAGGTGTCTTGCCATTCCGTTCCCGGAACCAACAGGTATAATTCCAAGCCTTACATCACTGTCTATAAGCGCTTTTGCAATCTGATTGACAGTACCGTCTCCACCTATAGCTACAACAACATCAAATCCCTCATTTTTAAATCTTTCGGCAGCATTAAACGGATCCTGCGCAGATGTTGTTGTGTAATATACAGCGTTCCAGATGGAGCTACCATCTAATCTGGAACGGAGATATTCCACAATCTTTTCCTTGTGAGATGTTCCTGAGATTGGATTAACTATAAATGCTATCTTTTTTCCCATATTTGCAAATATATATCAATTTTACTACTTTTAAGAAAAATTTTGCAGCCGGATATGTGGGGAGACAAAACAAAATATTATCTATTTCCTTTTCTTGCAGGAATTGCAGTATCAAAACTCTGCTTTTCCTTTTCAAATGACAATGTACATAACTTTACTACATTCAATTACGTCATAATTGCAGTTATATTGCCATTATTGTTGCTATCATTAATGACATATTACTTATATAACAGGCAGTATGACAATATTTTTTATTCGGCAGTCGCTCTTCTTTTCATTTTGGGCTATAATTCCCATCACTTCTATAATACAAACATAATAGAGATAAAAAGCGATCTTATAATCTGCATAAAACAACAATGCACTGATATGTGTGATGGTATATCTTCTAAATACTCATATTATATAAAGGCTCTGCTCTTTGGGGACAGGAGCGGCATTCCCAATGCAGAGAAGGACCTTTTCATAAAAACAGGTACGCTCCATTTGTTCGCGCTTTCGGGACTTCATGCCGGTATTGTATATTCAATGATACATTATGCATTATATCCGTTAAAGTGCCTTAAAGCCAAGTGGGTACATCCATCTATATGCTGTATGGCACTTATACTGTATGCTATAATATCAGGTTCAAGCAGTTCTGTAATGCGCGCAGCTGTAATGATAACCATATACAGCATAAGTAAAAGAGCATTGATAAATATTTCTAAAGGCAATGTTCTGCTTACAACTGCATTTGTACTAAGTTTACTTGCTCCGGATTCTATATTTGAAGCAGGGTTCAAATTGTCCTTTGCCGCCATGTTTGGCATTTTCTATATATACCCATATCTTAAAAGCTGCATAGGGAATTTCAATCTGCCTAAGCCTATACTATACCTTTTGAATCTTTCATCTATAACATTATCTTGCCAAATCTCAACGTTTCCAATAAGTCTGTTCTATTTTGGCAGTATCTCACCTGTGTTTATTTTAGGCAATATAGTGGCTGTCCCATTAGTTTCAATAATAATATATTTCTCTATCTGCACCTTGATTCTACAGCGTCCACTTGTTTTGTTCCACTGCATGGAAAGGCTTCTTACGCTGTTGTTTGACCTGTTATTATATATTATAAATTTATTAGGAAACTAATTTTACGCTAAAAGTTTTTAAGATTTTAAATAAATATTATTAAAAATATATTCTATTTTTCGTATTATTTTACATAGTTTTGCGGATGTATAGGAGAAACATAACTACCAAAAACAATTATTATTAGTACAATGAACATTTTTGTTTCAAGTCTGAGCTTTAGTGCTAAGAAAGAGGACTTAGCGGCTCTATTTGCAACCTACGGTGAAGTTACTTCATCTAGGATTATTATGAACAAGGAAACTCACAGGTCCAGAGGATACGGGTTTGTGGAGATGCCTAACGAAAATGAGGCTATGAGAGCTATTAAAGAGCTTAATGGTGCAGAATACATGGGACGCACCATTAACGTCGCTCCGGCGCACGGAAGACCAGCGAAAAAGTAATTTAAGGTTACATAGACTTAAAGAGGGTCACATCAAAGTCACCCTCTTTTAATTTACTCTATTACCATCTCATCCAACAGGCGTTGTGCTCCGGCCAACTTATCTATAAGGAAAAGTGCATATCTTATATCCAAGGCAATATTTCTGCAATAATCAGGATCAAATACCACATCGCTCATTGTACCTTCCCACACTCTGTCGAAATTAACACCTATAAGCTTTCCATCTTTGTCAATAACCGGGCTGCCGGAATTTCCCCCTGTCGTATGGTTTGTAGCAATAAATGCTACAGGTACTGTTCCATTAACATTCCATCTTCCAAAATCTTTTGAAGCATAGAGCTGTCTTAACTTCTTGGGAACATCATAATCGTATATGTTAGGGTTGTCCTTCTGCATAATACCGTCTAATGTAGATACCGGTGTATAGTATACGGCATCAGACGGGCTATACCCTTTAACATTGCCGTAAGCAACCCTTAAAGTAGAGTTAGCATCTGGATAAAATACTCTGTTTCCGTTAGTTGCCTCATTATACTCTATCTGTGCCTTCATATATGTGCGGTAAAGAAGGTTGATCTCATTAAAGACAGTTTTAATTTTTGGTGCCAAGTTCGCTTTAAAGTAACTGTTTGTCTCATCATATATCTCTTTGGCTTTAGCCATGGCTGCATTGTCGGGAAGAGTATCAAATGAGTAAAGATCATCTGCCCATTTCTCTACCGAGCCGAATTTTTCAATCTGCGACTTAAAGAAATCAGACTGGTACTTCTGAGGAACATCCTCTGCGTATGTGCTATACAGAGCTATGAACACATCCTTATCTATAGGCTTGTAATAATCCTTTTCAAAAAGTTCTCTGTTTTGGCCATTGCCTCCTGCATACTTAATAAGTTCCACGGCATTCAGCGCCTCTTTTTGATAATCCTCAACCAACCATATTTCTGAAACAGACGTATACAGTTCATGGAATCTCTCAATAATTCCGTTATATGCGGGCTTCTCTTTAGCCCACTCTGTGAATCGCCTCTCATACTCCTGTTTTTCAGCCACGGTGTTAAGTCTCTTTATTCCTTTCATCTCACCCTGCCATTTTTTCCATGCATTAGCAACTGATGCGTTCTTGGAGGCATACTTTATTCTCACTGCATTATCTTTCTCCATCTCACGCTTCTGTATATCCAAAATCTTTGTCCTTAACTTAATTTTGGCAGGATTCGATACATATGCAATCTGTCTTACCGCATCTGAATGCAGATACTCGTTTGTTCTTCCCGGATAGCCATAAACCATTGTAAAATCGCCCTCCTTTATGCCGCTTGCATTTATTGTAAAGAATCTCTTTGCCTTAAAAGGAACATTATTTGGTGAATACTCAGCAGGTTCGTTGTTCTCATCTGCGTATATTCTAAACAGAGAGAAGTCTCCTGTATGTCTAGGCCACATCCAGTTATCTGTATCTCCACCAAATTTTCCTATACTTGCAGGCGGAGCGCCAACTAATCTTACATCCGGGTAAACTTTATATACATATAGAAAATACTGGTTTCCATAATATAGAGGCGAAACTCTGGCCATAAGCCCTTTGCCTTCTGTTGCATATACAGAATCCAAAATTTTATTGGTATTCTTCTTTATTAAAGCATTCCTCTTTTCCTCTGTCATTTTGGCTTTCACACCTTTAAGCACGCTTGAGGTAACATCTTTCATATTATCCAAAAAGGATACTACAAGGCTCTTGTTTGGAAGTTCGTCCTTTAGTGTCTCTGCCCAAAAGCCGTTTTTGAGGTAATCGTGCTCCACAGAACTGTGAGACTGAATCTGGCTGAATCCGCAATGATGGTTGGTAATAAGCAATCCGTTTGGAGATATAAGCTCTCCGGTGCATCCTCCTCCAAAATGTACTATGGCATCCTTTATTGATGAACCATTAATACTGTAAATGTCTTCCGCCGACAAATTGAGGCCCTTGCTCTGCATATCCTTTATGCGTTGGGCTATCCGCGACGGTAGCCACATTCCCTCGTCAGCGCACAAATTAAAAGACACAAGCGCCAAAAATGTCAAGTAAATAAGTCTTTTAGTCATTATTGTTAATGTTTATATGATATTTAGTTTATAATCTTCTCCAAAGATAGCTATTTCATTCCAATAATAAACTATTATGGCCTTATGTAAAGCTATTTTGAGATCTATTTTGCAGTTATATTGTTATTTTAAAAAAGGCTTTACTAATTTTGTCTCCCACATAATTGTATAAAATTTTTAATACAGATACATGAACAAATTAGCAAGATATATCCTTATTGCCGCCACAATCATTGCAATAGGATTTGTAACATGGTATTTTAGCGGTATAGTAATAAGCATACTTATTGCCGCTTTTCTCTCCATTATAGGGCAACCGCTAATGAAACTATTTATAAAGATGAAGATAGGCAGATTTAATATGCCGCCGTCTTTTGCCTCCCTTCTAACGCTTGTGGCGCTGCTTACCGTTATAGTGTTGGTTATCTGTTTTCTTGCCCCTATTGTAGGAAATGTCATTGGAGAGATCTCCTCTATAAACTTCGATCTGCTTGCCGATAGGTTAAAAGAGCCGTTAGATGAATATAATACGATCTTACACAACACCTTCCCTACAATGAACAAGGAGATTACCATTCAGAGTATGATAATAGCAAACATAAAGCAGATAATAAACTTTTCTATGTTTACAAATGCCTTTAACTCCATTGCCTCATTTGTTGTTAATCTGCTTGTTGACGGATTCACGGTTATTTTCGTATGTTACTTTTTCCTCCAGGACAAGAGTATATTCCCTAACATGATAATGGTCTTTGTCCCCAATAAATATGAAGAAAATGCAAAACGAGCACTAAACAGTATTAATATTTTGCTTGTGCGTTATTTTACAGGAATAAGCATTGAAACAATAATAATTACAATTCTAAATACAATTGCTCTTACAGTCATTGGTGGGGTAAATTTTCAATTAGCCGTAGTGCTCGGTTTTTTTGCAGGAGTAATAAATGTAGTGCCATACATAGGTCCTGTCATAGGTAATGTAATAGGTTCATTTTTAGGCACTATTGCCATTTATCATAGCGGCATTGATGTAAATTTGGGATTAACATTCATAATTTTGGTATTCTGCTTCTTTGGCGTTCACCTTGTAGATGTTGCAATACTACAGCCCTATATCTACTCAAACAGCGTAAAAGCCCACCCTCTTGAGATTTTTCTTGTCATCCTTATAGCAGGCCATATAGGTGGAATTATAGGAATGCTTATAGCCATACCCGCCTATACGGTAATAAGAGTGTTTGCCAAGGAGTTCCTTTCCAATTTTAAGATTGTGCAAAAGCTCACCGACAAAATATAAAAAAAGAGAGGTTACCCTCTCTTTTTTCCTTATATACTTGCATTTTGTTTCTATCTTGCCTGTGATGTAAAATCGTTGTATTTGTCATATTTAGCCTTGTACTCTTCACTCTTGTCACGGAAACGGAAGAAGATATTCTTAAGATACTCTGCGCAAGCAACCTGGAAATCCTTATCCTGAGTGATTGAGAATGCCTTCTCAAAAGGCTCAATTGCGTTTTCAAGAGCAGCCTCCATAAGTTTTATGTACTCCTCATACTTTGCATCATCTCTCTCATAATTTGCCTTGTTCTGATAATCAAGAGCCTCTGAATAGTAGCAATCACCCTTAGCAAACGGTGCAAAGAAATAGTTAGGATCTACACTTAGAGACTTGTCGTATGCTGCGTATGCCTTTGCATACTCTCCCATTTTCTTGTAGATATTACCCTCTGTATAATACAAACTTGCATTGCTAGGCTCGTTTGACTGCGCTACTTTTATCAAATCCAGGATCTTATTAGGATCATCGTTAGACTCCTGATAAATATTGATAAGAGATACAAGAATACTCTGACTTGTAGGGTATTTTGTAAATCCGGCAGCAAGAACATCTTTAGCCTTTAAAGTATCACCACTTGCCTTGTAGCTCTCTGCTAATGTTGAATGAACATCTCCGTTCATATCATAACCTATTGAGAGACATTTTTCAAAATAGTTGATGGCCTTGCTGTTCTCTTTTGCCATAGCAGCAGTAACAGCAGTATAATATATAATAGTACTGTCTACCAAGCCAAGTATAGGATTCCCGGAAACCTTAAGAGAGTTCTCAAAATTCTCAGACGCATTCTTGTAGTCACCGATTGTGTAGTAGTTCATAGCCTCATTAACAAATTTATCCTTCAATGAAGTCATGTTCTCCTCAATAGCTTTTGCCTGAGATTTCTTCGCATCCTTCTCATTTGCCTTTACAAATGCATCCAAAGAGAGCAATAGTGCGTTTCCTGCCACTACCGGTTTTGTTACGATCCATGCCTGTAACTGACCGGCTTCGTTATAGTAAAGTTTTTTGTCTGCATACTCATCAACATTATAGCTGACACCGGCTATCTCCTCCTGAGTTGAGCTGAGAATCTGCTGATCTTTAAGAATCATCTTAACCTCCATCTGAGAAGCACCCTGCCATACTCCCTTTGTAGGAATATCATAAGCATCCATATAAGCAGCACCAAGCTTAACCCATGTAGCAGGATTTTCTGCCTTTTTAGCATTCTGGGTATCGGCCAATGCCTTTTCCAAGTTTTTAGTCTGCGCGCTTGCTACAGTTGCAGAAAGCAATACTGCCAAGCCTAATAATACTTTTCTCATTATCGTTAGTTTTTAATTGTAATTTACTCTTTATTATCATTGTTTACAGTTTTCTCTTCTGTATCTGCATTAGACTGAGAATCCTGCAACTTATCCTCCGATTTATTGACAACACATACAGCAGCTATGCTGTCACCTTCCCTTATATTAATCAATTTAACACCCTGAGTAGCACGTCCGGCTACCCTTATATCTGAGACAGCCATCCTTATGGTGATTCCGGACTTATTGATAATCATAAGATCCTTATCATCTGTCACATCCTTCAAAGCTATAAGCTTTCCTGTTTTCTCAGTTATATTCAGCGTTTTTACACCCTTTCCACCTCTGTTGGTAAGCCTGTAATCATCGAGTTCGGATTTTTTGCCATATCCATTTTCACTTACAACCAAAATTGTATGTTTCTCCTCTGACTCTTTCTTAGGGCTAACACAAATCATGCCGATAACCTCATCTGAATCCTCGATTGTTATACCTCTTACACCGGCAGCTACCCTACCTATAGCCCTTGCATCCTCCTCGTTGAATCTAACGCATCGGCCATCATGTCCTGCAATCAGAATCTGCGAATTGCCATCCGTCATCATAGCCTCAAGCAGTTCATCCCCCTCCTTAATGGTTATTGCATAAACTCCATTTGTCCTTGGCCTTGAGTATGCCTCCAACGTAGTCTTCTTTACAATGCCGCGTTTAGTACCAAGAACTATATAATGAGAATTTATATACTCCTCATCGTTAAGGTTCTTGACATTAATGTACGCACAAACTTTATCTTCGTTCTCAATATTGATAACATTCTGTATTGCACGACCTTTAGATGTCTTGCTTCCCTCCGGGATTTCATATACTTTAAGCCAGAAACATTTACCATTCCTTGTAAAGAACAGCATTGTACTGTGCATATTGGCCACATATATATGTTCTATAAAATCCTCATCTCGAGTGGTACTTCCTTTGGTACCTATACCACCTCTGTTTTGTAATTTATATTCAGCCAAAGCGGTTCTCTTGATATACCCCATGTGGGATATTGTAATGACCACATCCTCATCTGCATAAAAATCCTCAGGGTTAAAGTCATCTGCAGTCATCTCTATCTTAGTTCTTCTCTCATCACCATATTTAGCCTGAAGCTGCGCCAATTCATCCTTAATAATCTGCATCTGCAAGCCATAATTTGCAAGAACCTCCTTAAGATATGCTATTGTCTTCATCAACTCGTCATACTCTGCAGTAAGCTTGTCTCTCTCCAAACCTGTGAGCTGTCTCAAACGCATCTCTACAATTGCAGATGCCTGAATATCGGTAAATGCAAACCTGTCTATCAACCCCTGCTTCGCCTCGTCTACCGTTTTTGCAGCCCTTATTATTGCTATCACCTCATCTATAAAGTCTAAAGCTTTTAGCAAACCTTCAACTATGTGAGCACGTGCCTCCGCTTTCTTGAGATCAAACTGCGCTCTCCTTACAATTACATCATGCCTGTGCCTTACATAATACTTTATAAGTTGCTTCATATTAAGAAGACGTGGTCTTCCATCTACAAGAGCAATATTGTTTACAGAGAAGCCGGACTGCATTGCAGTGTACTTGAAAAGCATATTTAGTACAACATTTGCAACAGCGCCCATCTTAAGACGTATAACTATACGCATTCCCTGCCTGTCACTCTCATCATTCACATACGATATACCATCTATCTTCTTGTCCTCAACAAATTCGGCAATCTTCTCTATAAGCTCACGCTTGTTTACCATATAAGGTATCTCTGTTACAACAATAGTCTCTCTTCCGTTAGCCGCAACCTCAATCTCTGTCTTTGCCCTTACAACGATTCTGCCTCTTCCGGTTTCAAAAGCATCCTTTATTCCCTGCAGACCCTGGATAATACCGCCGGTAGGAAAATCCGGTCCCTTTATATGCTGCATCAACTCATCAACCGTAATATCGTTGTTATCTATATAGGCATATATGGCGCTGCAAACCTCTCCAAGATTATGCGGAGCCATATTTGTTGCCATACCTACAGCAATACCGGATGCTCCGTTAAGCAGCAAAAGCGGTGCTTTCGCCGGCAAAACAACAGGCTCTTTAAGAGTATCATCAAAGTTGTTTACAAAATCTACAGTATCCTTCTCCAGATCTGCAAGAACCTCCTCGGAAAGAGAATTGAATCTTGCCTCCGTATAACGCATGGCCGCAGGTGAATCACCATCTATCGAGCCAAAGTTACCCTGTCCTTTTACCAACAGGTACCTAAGACTCCAATCCTGAGCCATTCTTACCATAGTTTCATATATACTCGAATCTCCATGTGGGTGATATTTACCCATTACATCTCCAACAATACGGGCAGACTTTCTATACTGTCCTCCGGAGGTAAGTCCCAACTCACTCATTCCATACAGTACCCTTCTCTGAACAGGTTTCAATCCATCCCTCACGTCCGGCAAAGCCCTGGCAACAATAACAGACATAGAGTAATCTATGTACGCGCTCTTCATCTGATCCTCAATATTGATCTTCTGTATTCTGCCGTGTATCTGATCTAATTCCATATATGCAATACGTATATTATTACAATAAAAACAGGATGTGCGAACATCCAAAATTAACGTACAAAATTACTACTTTTTTTGAATTGAAGAACTATAATTGCTATTTTAGCGCAAAAATTAGAGCACAGATGCAGTTGATATTTTCCAATGAGGTAAATGGTATACTCTCCTACTCCAAAGAGGAGGCAATGCGGCTTGGAAGTTATTTTATCAATACAGATCATATGGTCCTTGGAATATTAAGGCACAGGAATAATCGTATTGTTGAACTTATGCGCAAAGCCGGCGTTGATTTGGACGACCTTAAAGCCGACATTGAGAACGCTATAGATAACAATGAGATTATTTCATACGAAAACGAAGATAAAATAGTGCTGTCCAAGCCAAGTGAAAATGCCCTTAAAATTATGTTTTTGGAGGCAAGGGCGTTAAAATCCGCCAAACCTGATTCAGTGCACCTTATGTTGGCCATACTCAGGACAGACAGCTCAAAAGCACAGTTGTTCCTTGAGCAGAGGAATATTACATACGACACCATTAAGGAGTATGCCGTGCGCAGTGCCAACACCAATGAAAACATAACAGACAAAAAGATGAGTAGCGAATATACAAGTGAACAGAGCGAGGACAAACAGGCAAATAACAATATAAAGCACTCTAACAGAAGCTCAACTCCTGTTTTGGAGAGTTTCGGCTATGATCTTACAAAAGCAGCAGCAGACGGAAAATTAGATCCGGTTGTAGGGCGAGAAAAAGAGATAGAGAGGCTGGCTCAGATTTTAGGAAGACGAAAGAAGAATAATCCGGTGCTTATAGGAGAACCGGGGGTAGGTAAATCCGCAATAGCAGAGGCGCTTGCCATACGAATATCGCAAGGTGTCGTATCACCGGCACTTAAAAACAAGAAACTCATCTCCTTGGATATAGGTTCTATAGTGGCCGGCACCAAATACAGAGGGCAGTTTGAGGAGAGGATGAAAGCTATAATAAACGAATTGTCGTCACACCCGGAGATCATTATATTCATAGATGAGATGCACACCCTGATTGGCGCAGGAGGTTCTGCCGGCTCTTTAGATGCCGCAAATATGTTGAAGCCAGCACTTGCGAGGGGTGAAATACAATGTATAGGAACAACCACGTTAGATGAGTACAGGCAGTTTATAGAGAAAGACGGAGCTTTGGAAAGACGCTTCCAGAAGATAATGGTGGAACCTACCAACTTTAAGGAGACACTCTCAATTTTAGAGAGTATAAAGGGGAGATACGAGAGGCACCATAACGCAATATATACAGACGAAGCACTGAAAGCCGCCATAAGATTAAGTGAAAGATATATTACAGATAGGAATCTTCCCGACAAAGCCATAGATGTAATGGATGAGGCAGGTAGCCGTGCACATCTCAAGAACCTGAAAATTCCAAAGAAACTCACACAGTTGGAAAAGGAGCTTGAGGTTCTCAAGGCAAACAAAAAGGAGGCGGTTGACACTCTTAACTTTGAGAAAGCTGCCATGTACAGAGATCTTGAAAAAGAGAGAACTGCCGAGATAGAAAAGTACAAGAGGAATTGGGAGGATAAACTTGCAAAAACACCTACAACAGTAACCGAGGAGGATATTGCCATAGTGCTCAGTATGTCTACAAACATTCCTGTAAACAGAATAGCCCAAAGCGAGACAAACAAACTGCTCAACATGGGACAACGCCTCAAAGAGCTTATAATTGGGCAGGATGATGCCGTTGACAAGGTTACCAAAGCAATACAGCGCAACCGCGCCGGATTAAAAGACCCCAACAAGCCCATTGGCACATTCCTCTTCCTTGGTCCTACAGGAGTTGGAAAGACCCAATTGGCCAAAGTATTGGCTCAGTATATGTTTGACTCAGCCGATAACCTCATAAGGATAGACATGAGCGAATATATGGAGAAATACTCTGTGAGCCGTCTCATTGGAGCACCTCCGGGATACGTTGGATACAATGATGGTGGCCAGCTCTCCGACCGGGTAAGGCACAAGCCATATTCGGTTGTGCTATTGGATGAGGTTGAAAAAGCCCATCCGGACATATTCAACCTGTTATTGCAGGTTTTGGATGAGGGAAGGCTTACAGACAGCACAGGCAAATATATAGATTTCCGCAACACAGTACTTATCCTAACATCGAATATCGGCACAAAGGAACTTAAAGATTTTGGGAGCGGGCTTGGATTTGCCACATCATCTAACAACAACGAGAACGAGGCCTCTAAAAAGATTATAGACAAGGCCCTTAAAAAGGCTTTCACACCGGAATTCCTTAATCGGTTAGACGAGCAGATAACCTTTAACAAACTCACTAAAGATGATATTGCCAAGATTATCGATATAGAACTTAAAGGGCTGTATACCAGGGTTGAGGAGGCCGGATACAAGCTAAAGATAACACCTCAGGCAAAGAGATTTGTTGCAGAGGTCGGCTACGACTCACAATATGGAGCACGTCCCTTAAAGAGAGCTATACAAAAGTATGTAGAGGATCCGCTTGCGGAGAAGATTATATCGGGAAGCATTAAATCTGGAGATATAATAACCGTTGGCCTCAACAAGGAGAGGAACTGCACGAAAATAGATTAAAGATTGTACGGTTTTATATATTTCAAACTGCCAAGATTATAGAAGGTGTACAGAATTGCACCTTCTTTTTTTTGTCCGAGTCTTAATAAGGGAACCCTTTCGTAAGTATCTGCAATTACAGCAAATTCAACAGGTTGTCTTATTCCGCACTCCAAAAAACCAAGTTTTTTATATGTGTCTCCACCAGAAAACTCCAAATCTGCATAGCTCATTATTTCGTACGGCCTTCCAGTAATATTTTCCGCTTCCCTACAAACCCTCCTTTCAAACTCCTTAAGCAACCTGCCCATCCCGCCAACAACTCTTACTCCGGGAAGAGAAGCATAACGAACCCACTCATATGAATCTACCATAATGATTTTATCATATATAACATTTTGTTTTGCACAATTGTCTAAAGATGATGGAATATTATTGAAAACATTTTTATACAGAGGATTAAGCTCCTTGGGAACATTCTTTATACGCTCACATGAGAAACATGAATTATTTCTTGGCAATGGCCTCGACTGTGAAAATGACGCGACTGCAACCAAACCATTATTATATTCAAGTCCAAAGTAATACTTTGCCTTAGCATTACCATAAAAATGATATTTTTCTAAAAAATCTTTAAACTTCCGGAGATTATCTATGTCTGATACAAGTATTTTGCATTTTCTTGCAAAAACAGATTCGCCTTTACCACTTCGGCTAGTTATAATACCCTCAATCAAAGTACGTTGACAGGCCCACCTATCATCAAAAAGAGAAAAAGAGGAGTTATCGGGAAGCAAAACATTTGTAACAAACGGATGGACAGCATCTCTTTTAAACAACAGATTCCGTTCTCCCAAATAGTTATCTATTTCCAAATGCAAATCTCTCATAAACAAACTGCAAACAACATTTACACTAAAAGATTACAACAACTAACTCCATTTGGATTCAAAAGTGGAGAATAATTTTTGGAAAAACAAAAAAAATATCTAACTTTGCCGTCCCAAACGGGATGATTCGTTAGCTCAGTTGGTAGAGCACAACACTTTTAATGTTGGGGTCTTGGGTTCGAGCCCCAAACGGATCACTAGGTAGCCGAGGTTTTCTCGGCTATTTTTATTTATCTTGGGGCGAGAGACCAACCTATTGCGTTGCGTTAGCAACTGCACCACCTATATTGAACAAAATATTACCTATTTTATTCAATACAGTGTTCTAATTAAATAAAAATAGCTATATCTACATATAAAGTTGTGTAATCGGTAACTTTTAGCCCAATATATTACTCAATTTGGTGATATTTGATAAGTCAAATTCTGGATGAGTCTCCAAATTTAGTAAGAAACGCTTCACCTCAATTCCCCCACCATACCCGGTAAGCAGCCCATTGCTTCCAACCACCCTGTGACACGGAGCAAAAATGGATATGGGGTTACGCCCATTGGCACCGCCAACAGCCCGTGCAGCCTTAGGATTTCCTATACGCTTTGCCTGCTCACCATACGAGATTGTTGTGCCATACGGAATATTAAGCAGCTCATTCCATACACGTTTCATAAAGTCACTGCCCACAAACAGTAGCGGAATATCAAATTCTTTCCTTTCCCTGTTAAAATATTCGTCAAGCTCCAGAACAGCCCTCTCTATAAGTGGTGAAATCTCCTCCACAAACTCTGCATTAAGTGCGTTTTTTATACGCCTGTCATTAAACTCTTTATCACTTCCATTTACCCAGTCACACATGCAGAGTTTGCCATTATAATCTCCAAGCATAAGCATTCCGCAAGGAGCCTTGTATTCGCAAGTTACAACCTTGTTCATTTAATTCTAAATTTCTGTTTTAGCTTTGGCCTTAGCTTTGGCTTTATCCTTCTTTACTCTCTCTACCCTTCTTACTTTTAAAAAATTGCTAACGCTAAAGCCTTCTATACTCTCTTTACCTTCTATCCACAAAAGGCCAACGTTAACGCCAATGCCAAAGCTTTTTTCAATAAACAATAAGCCCTCAACTATTAACTCACATTTGGCATTGGACTTAGATACATCATCTTTTCAAACTTGTTACAGCATCAGCAATACAAAGCCGGCACAAACAATAATTCCAACAACAAAGAGATCTATAAGGCAATACCCCATAATATCCTTTGCATCCAATTTGGCTATTGCAAGAGCCGGAAGAGCCCAGAACGGCTGAATAAGATTTGTCCATGCATCGCCCCATGCAATTGCCATACCTGTAATTGCAGGATTAACACCAAGCTCAACTCCTGCAGGTATCATTATGGGACCCTGAACAGCCCACTGTCCACCACCGCTTGGTACGAATACGTTAACCAAACCGGCACTTAGGAACGAAAGTAACGGGAAAGTAGTCTGATTTGCAATGGAGATACATGCTTCGCTTATTGCTCCCGCCAACGATATTCCATCTGCAGAGGAGCAGGTCATAATACCCATGATTCCGGCATAAAACGGGAACTGAAGTATAATTCCGGCACAACTACTACTTGCCTTGCCAATGGCGTTCACATATCTTATAGGTGAGCCGTAGAATATTACCCCCAACAACAAGAAGACCAAAATTGCTGTATTAAGATCAAATCCACCACCAAGGAACCCCAATTTCACCACTAAATATGTTATACCTATTAACGCTACTATTCCCGACAAAATTTTACTATCGTTAAGCTTTTCAGCGGGCGAATTCTTCTCTATTTCACAATCTTTTTCCTCTATGAGGAGATTTACATCTATACAGAACGCCCTCTCCGGTTTTGGATGCATTAACGAATTTATAAGAGTAAGTGCCAGAATGACAACAACTACTATAATTATATTATGTGTAGCAAAAATTGTCTCTGCAATAGGAATAGCCTCTGTAATACAGCCTCGCGACACCTCTGTTAATGTTGGGCCTGCTGTAGCCATAGCTAAAGGAATAGATGCAGATAGTCCCGCATGCCAAACTACAAATCCACTGTATGCACTGGCTATCAACAACCTGTAGTCTACAGTCCTAACCTGTTTGGCAATCTCTTTTGCGAAGATAACACCAACGATAAGTCCAAAGCCCCAGTTTATCCAACAGGCAACAGAGGCGACAAAAGTGGTAACCGCAATTGCGCCAAGCTGGGTAGTGATATTAGATGCTATTTTACTAAGAAATCTCTTTACAAGCGGGGCATCCGCTAAAGCAGAACCACATACAATCACGAGCGCCATCTGCATTGCAAAACCAAGCAGACTCCACAGACCATCGCCCCAGTTTTGAACAACCTCTAATGGCGTTTGGTTTGTAATGAAAATTGCACATAATGCAGCAACGAGAGTTAATAGGATAGCAAAGACGAAAGGATCCGGTAAATAGCGTCTTACTAATTTCACAGACAGGTCAATGAGTTTTTGGAACATAGATATAATAGCTTTTGGTTAAGAAACAGCCAACGATTACCGTACAGGAATCGTTAACAGCCCGCAAAGTTAGCATAAGTTTAAATCTATTGTTACAATGTCTGTATTTTTTTTGCTTTATTAATGCTTTTTCATTAGCATATACAATCAGCCTTGGCTTTAGCTTTCTATACTTTCTATACACTCTATACCCTTCCCTACACTTCAACCAGCCAAAGCCAACGCCATATTAGTTTATAGTTAAAAGTTTATAATCAGTTAATTAGTTGATAACTTTGGCTTTAGCTTTAGCTTTCTAAACTTTCTATGCACTCTATACACTATAAACCCTCAACTCTTAACTTTTATAATGCTGTCTATACACTATAAACTATACACTTTCGACTAAATTAAGGCCAACGCCAATAAAGATCATCTTAGTTTGCGCCACATAGCCGCAACATACCATATAACAAAAGGTATCAGTAACGATACGTAAAACATTGTCTTAAGGGTAAACAGAGAGGATGAACTATTAAATAGAGTAAGCGAACTCTGCGGATCTATCGTAGACGGAAAGTATGCCGTATTATTGAGTGCAGCACATATAAGGATGCTCCATACAGCCAATACAACCCCAAGCCCGGTTATCAAAAACGGGAATGACTCATTTCTGTTAAGCAATCCCAATATAGCAGCAGCGAGTCCTGCAAGTACACATATCACACCCCCGGCCAACATCAACACAGGCCAGCACAACTCTGTAAAGTTAAGAAAGTATTTATAGTTCACCTCCGTCACAACACCATCCGCTCCAACCGTATATCCGCTCATAAGAGACAATGCAACAAGGAAAGATACAAACAGGACAACAAAGATTCCACCCGAAAAGAGCAGATGCTGTTTAAGTCTCGCTCTTAGCATAGAGAAATTATCGGGAAGCTTACCCATAGCATACAGAATACCTAATGTTCTGGCGGCAAAAAGCACTACAAATCCCAACAGCAGATTGAAAGGGGAGGCAAAACATTCCAATCCCCTCCACCCATTTGCCCAAGTTGAGACAACAGGTTGGTATATGTTGGAGATATTGGATTTATCCATATAGTATGCTCCTCCTGAAAAAAGGGTTGCTACAGCCACACCTATAAAAAAAGATCCTAACAACCCGTTAAGAAAAAGAAACATGTCGTATGTTTTTGCACCAAGCAGATTATTTTTATGTTTTCTAAATTCGTACGAAACAGCTTGCAACACAAAAAGAAACAGTATAAGAAGCCAAAGCCAGTAAGCCCCACCGAAACTTGTTGAATAGAAAAGAGGGAACGAGGCAAAAGCTGCGCCACCAAAGGTAACAAGAGTTGTAAAGGTGAACTCCCATTTATGTCCATAAATACTAAGGAGATACTGTTTTTCGTCCTCACCCTTAGCAATGCCGTAAAGCAGTGTCTGCCCACCTTGAACAAACATGAGGAAAACAAGCACAGCTCCAAGAAGAGAGACAAGAACCCACCAATATTGTTGTAAAAAATATAGTGTCATAACCGCATATTATAAAATTGATGAATATATTATTTTAGCACTCTTATTTTACAGACTCAGGACCATTTTTAACAATCTTGACCACAATCCTCAGCCATGCCACAATAAGCGTTAGAAACAGCACGGCAAATATAACTGTTGTAAGAACCACACTGCCAAGAGAGACAGAGGAAATAGCAGCATCAACAGGAAGCAGATTTTGAACCGTCCATGGCTGACGTCCAACCTCGGCTACAATCCACCCCGCCTGAGAACAAATATATGCCAAAGGTATGCTCAATACGCCAATAAACAGAAACCATCTTGCCCTCTCGAAATTAAATTTTCCCTTGGATTGCCTTCTGAGCATAAGGAGGATGACAATAAACAGCAACAAAAAATAACCGCCAAGAATTACCATTATCCTAAAAGAGTAGAATGTAAGTGGTACAGGAGGTATAATATCATTAGGTTCGTTTAGATAGCCATACCCAAACGAATCGAAATTTTCCATAAGAATCTTCTCTTGAAGTTCCATCTGAGCTATGTTACCATCTTCCTCTGCCTTTTTGAACTCACCAAAGGCAGCTACGGCAACTCTTCCCCTCTTCTGTCTCTCCTCAAAAGAGGGAATCACAACAGTATTCCCATCAACATCTCTATATTCAACACCGTAAACCAAATCGTTAATACCGGGAATATAGGCATCACTTTCCCCTTTGGCAAGCAACGACAATCCGCATGGGATATTCATCTTTAACAAAAAAGGCTCTTTCCCATCATTGAATCTCTTGTTAGGCGTAAGTATGCCAAAAGCAGTTAGTGGTGCTCTCTTTTCACCATTGTACAATCCCTCCATGGCTGCAAGTTTCATTGGCTGGTGCTTAGATACCTCAACAGCAGAACCGTGACCATTACAGAACAGAGCCAATGACGAGAGCAGACCAAAAACAGAAGCTATCTTCATTGTTCTTAAACAAAATACTCTGTTTCTCTTTTTTAACAGGTACCAACAACAGATTCCAATTACCACAACAGCTCCAAATACAAAGCACGACGTTACGGCATGAGAAAATTTGTTAAGCGCTACAGGTGAAAGAACTACATCCCAAAAACTGTTCATCTCATTTCTCGCAGTAATCGGATTAAAACTCATCCCAACAGGATACTGCATCCACGCATTAGCGACCAATATCCAGAATGCAGAGATTCCTGCTCCAATAGCCGTAAGCCAAGTTGAAACAAGATGTAATCGCTTGGAAACCTTGTTCCAACCAAAATACATGACCGAGAAGAAAGTTGCCTCAAGAAAAAAAGCAAGTATACCCTCCGTTGCCAACGGAGCCCCAAAAATATCACCTACAAACCAGGAATAATTACTCCAGTTGGTTCCAAACTCGAATTCAAGAATAATTCCGGTTGCTATGCCAATCACAAAATTAACTGCAAAGATCTTCATCCAGAATCTTGTCATCCTTTTCCATTCATCGTTTCCGCTCAGCACATACTTGGTCTCCATAAAAGCCATAATAAAGCCAAGCCCAAGAGTAAGCGGGACAAACAACCAATGATACATTGCAGTCATGGCAAACTGCAATCTCGAAACAGCCGATACATCAAACGAAAAAATCATATAGTATAAATTTAGTTGTTTACGAGACAAAATTATCTATTAACGAACAAAAAAACAAGTAATTTTAAATTTATATATATTAATAACTTATATTGTTTAAAAGTTTTTACAACTCGCTTTTAACCCACTCATTAACATAAGCAAGTTTAATAAGTAGACTAAACATATTAAAAACATTTAATTACAGGAGAAAAGAGACAACTCAAACTCAAACTAAAACAACTAGTTGCTTTATATAAACACAAAAAAGAGATAAAAGTTCATTTATCAATTAAAATAATTACATTTGCGTAATTAGTTTAGTAAGAGTTAAAAAATAAGTTGGTAAAGGTTTAACAGTATTTTTGAGAAAAGAAATATAGACCGAAAAGACAATTAAAGATTACCAAATTATTTTTTTAAGATTACTTAAATCATGAGAGTTATAAAGATATATTTCAGTCCCACCGGAAACACAAAAAAGATTGTTGATGCTGTTGCGTCGGGGATGGCGGGAGATGGTGTAAATGGCGTTGGCGTTGGCATTGGCGATGTAAAAGGTAGAGAGGAGTGTATTGATTATGATGTAACGTTACCGCAAAAAAGGAAAGAGTTTGCATACTCGGCCATGGCAGGAGATATAGTAATTGTTGGAATGCCTGTGTATGCAGGCCGTATTCCTAATCTGTTACTTCCTTTCGTAAACGGGATCTGTACAGGTGCAAGTCTGCATAACAAAATGGTAAAAGCCGTTCCTATTGTCACTTACGGAGGTCGCAACTACGATGACGCTCTTATTGAACTTGCAGATATTTTAGATGGTAACGGTTTTGATATTGTTGCTGCCGGAGCCTTTATAGCTGAGCATTCGTTTAGCAATAAAATTTGTGGTTCTCTTCCCGACAACGGTTCTCTGTCTTTTGCTGCAAAATTGGGAAGAATTGCAATTGGTGAAGAGAGGGTTGGCATTGGCGATGTAAATGGCGTTGGCGTTAGCATTGGTGTTGGCGATGTTAAAGGCATGGGGAAAGAGGGCGGAAAGAATGTATGGCTTGAGGAGTTTAGAAGAAATGAAATTTTTGTCGGGAAGCAAAACATAAAGGGAAGGAGTGAAGAGGAAAGGGTTTATTACAAGCCAAGATTTGCAGACGGCTCCCCAATAAACATGTTGAAAGTAAAGCCTAAAACCAAAGAAAATTGTTTGAAATGCGGGCTATGCGCCAAAAGATGCCCTATGGGAAGTATCTCTGCCACAGACCCAACCATTATAACCGGGCCATGTATTAAATGCAACCGCTGCGTAAGGGAGTGCAAGGTTGGGGCTAAATATTTTGACGATGCCGGCTATCTGTTCCATGTTTGGGACCTTGAGATGAGGGTTGGGAACGGTTATAATCCTGTAAAGTAGCCTAATTGATTTTTTTTACTAAGTTTGCGCAGATGAAGAGGGCTATATACATATTCCTGCTTATGGTAGTATGTGTCTTTACTCTGTTTTTAGGAAACAGGGTGAAGCCTGTTGATATTATGGAGAGCAGGAACTTGGCAACTGCAAGAGAGATGGTTGTATATGGCAACTACCTTAATCCCACGCTAAACGGAGAACCGAGATTAGAAAAGCCACCGCTTCCCACATGGGGTGCTGCGGCAATTGAGGGTCTGTCCCGGGGGAGTATAGCATGGCAACGCAGTCTTACCGGGGTGATGGGTTTCTTGTGGGTGATATTTACATTCCTTATAGCTATTGAACTTGGCTCAAAGCAACGCCAGGCCTTTTGGATAGGACTTATAATGGCAACATGTTACGGCGTTATGTTTATGTCCCGTAATGCAACATGGGATATATGGTGCCACTCAATGATGAGCATTGCCATATTCTGTTACATAAAAGGAATAAAAAGCCGGTCATCTGCAATGGTGCTGTTTGCTACTGCCGGTTGCTTTATGGGGCTTTCTTTTTTATCAAAAGGGCTCATATCTTTCTATACACTTCTGCTTCCATTTCTTATAACATATCACATAGTTTACAGGCCATCCATGAGAGGCAAATGGGTGTCTGCATGCATTATGATTATCGTAGCATTGGTTGTTGGCGGATGGTGGTATATGTATCTCAATATATCTTCCGGCGATGCAATCTCATCTGTAATCCAAAAGGAGACAACCGATTGGGCCAATCATAACACCAGACCGTGGTACTATTACTACCTTTTCTTTACAGAGAGCGGAATATGGTGTCTCTACTGGCTCGCATCGTTAATATATACGTTTGTGTATGGCTGGTATAAGAAAGAGAAGTTATTGGTCATTAGCGCATTATGGACTATTATAGCTCTTATTTTACTTAGTATACCACCAGAAAAAAAGACAAGATACCTTCTACCAATGATGATGCCATGCGCTCTGTCTGTTGGCAGCTGGTTTTATGTACTCTACATGCAGTTGAAATCAAACTTTACAAGAATAGAGGGTATTGCCGTATTTAAAATAATATCCTCGGCATTATCTGTAATAATAACCGCTGCAGGGATAGCACTGTTATTTAAGCCAATGGGTATCTCAATAAGTTTTGGGACAGTTATGCTGTCGCTTATATCCATAGCAACAGGTTTGTTTGGGATATATGTAATATTCATTAAATCAAACGGAAGGAGTTTGAAATTCAGCTGTGTAAAGATAAGAATACTTATGCTTATATTCGTTGTGGAATTATGTAGCATAACACTCTTTGGCATGGGTTCTATTAGCAAAATGGTGATTAACAGTGACATGAATAGAATATCTGATTTGAGAGAGATCTGCAGATTAAATGATTACAATACATATTATCCTGTAACAGAAGAACTAAGGCCGGAAATTATGTACGCAGCCGGCAAAAGGATAATGCCTTTGGACTTTGACAGTGCAGATGTAGCCAACATAGAAAGGCCATATATTCTAATACTCAGCAAACCGGTTGAGGAGTACCCACTACTTGAGAGGTTTAAGGTAACCAAACTCCAAAGATATGATGCAAATTGGTGGAAAAAAGATTCTGACAATTATAATGACAATCTTGTTAAGGATATATACTTTATAGAATAATTGTTTTTACTTTTGCAGCCATACCAGTATTAATTTTAAATAAGAGGACATTATGAGAGCAAAATTATTTTTATCTGCAGTGCTTATTGCATTGTCTTCCGGTTTATTGGCAGCTAAAAATAATACATCTACCTTAAAACAGATAGCAGGGATGCTTACACCTGTAGAATGTTCTGTTTCGGACATATCATCTACGGCCACAAAAGCTGCAGATATTGCAAAGATAGCTATCTCTATCTCTAATCAGCTAAGCGCACTAAAATCAAATGCAGAATCATATAACAAAGGGAACAAGTCTGATGTAAATCAGAAATTACAGATGCTGAAACTTGCACAACAGCTACAGAGCAGCTCAAAATCGCAGAACTCATCCCTGCTCAGCCTAATGAGCAAAGCAAGAAACTTTTCGTCCCTCATAAGCAAAGTAAAAGGATCTGATGAGAAAGCAAAAGCTCAAGATTCTGCCAACTATTGCACCAAACTTCTTAATCTTTGCAGTAATGAGACGAAATCACAGATTGGTACCGCCACACAGATTATCAAACTGCTAAAAGCCGCAAAATAACGGTTAAAAACAATAAAAGCCACAATATAATGTGCTGTCTTGAATTTACTTGATTTGAGACAGCATATTTTTTTTACCTTTGTCGCCCGCAAGCAAAGGATAATCCGCTTAAAGGGGTCACTTGCGTAGTTGTATGCGATTAAAAAAAGAGATGTAATATGAAGAATTTTAAAGGACTGTTGCTGGCAATTGTTTCCTCTGCCACATTTGGCTTTATTCCGCTGTTTTCGGTACCACTGCTTACTGGTGGCGTAGATTTGGCCAGCATGTGCTTTTATAGGTTTCTCATCTCTACCATAGCTATGGCGCTGGTGATAATTGTACAGCGGAAGGTAATCTGTAAAGAGTGGAAACAAAAATTAAAAGACAATTTTTTAACGACAAAAAAAGAGTTCTTTTCGCTGTTCTTGTTATCATTCTTCTATGCAGGTACAAGTATATTCCTCGCCGCTTCGTATGAATTTATGCCAACCGGTATTGCAACTACAATACATTTTCTGTATCCGGTATTGGTTACAACCATTATGATTCTCTTTTTCCACGAAAAGCTCTCTGTCATGAAAGCAATTGCTATAGTTATGGCTATAGCAGGAGTATTCTTTTTGTGCGGTGGATTGGATATAATATCAGGCAAGGTTAGCGGAAACACAATTAATCCAATAGGAATTGGTATTGTGCTTATAACTGTCTGCACATACGCCACATATATTGTTGGTGTAAACAATTCAAAAGTGCTTATGAAGATGGATGGAATGAAGATGACATTTTATGTATTATTATTCTCATGCTTCATATTTTTCTGCAACGTCATGGTGAGAGGAGCTCATTTTGCCCCGTTAACTACAAGCAGACAGTGGATAGATATAATTGGCCTGGCAATTATAGCAACACTTATGTCTGACTTTGCATTAATCTATGCAATTCAGATGATAGGCTCCACAATCACAGCGATATTAGGCTGTATGGAACCGTTTACGGCAGTTATATTGGGAATACTGTTCCTTGGGGAATCGCTTCATACGAGCCATGTAATTGGTATTGCAATGGTATTTGTTGCCGTCTACCTTATTATAATGGCTAAACAGCGAATCAAAACAGAACAATAAGACTCTATTCCTGTTTTCGTCACACTTTGAAAGTCAGCGGATGTTGAGAGATAATTATCAATGGTTCAAATGTCTACCTCAAAAAAATTTGCAACCATTTGTTTCGTCAGATAGTACTTTCCATTGAACTCCAAAAAATGTATTCCAATAGTATTCTGAATACGCGGAATTGCTATCCTATTATTCAAGACATTTTGCCGTTCAATCTGAGATATTGTCAAATCCTTTGTCATAATCGATGCTGTAATAACACTGATATTAAGTTATTTAGCATCATTTTTCTCTTTTTAGAGGTTATTCCACAGTTTTTACGTAAGTTTGCCGTAACTTGCTAAAAGCAAGTGTATCGCTACAATATTAAGAATTCTATTATGAGTGTTAATAAAACTTTAAAAATTGGGTTAATAGCAACAGTACTATTCTCTCTATTGGGTATAGAGTCATTTGCATCATCGCAATATGTATCTGACAATAACAACAATAAAATCAAACTCACAGACAGGCCAAGTCTTTCTGATGATACAAAGACCGCTGTAAAGCTCAACGCTGCAGTATTTGTTGGCATAGTCAATCCTGCTATAGAGTTTAAGGCTTTAAGGAATGTAACCGTGCAACTTGAAGCTCTTGGAGTATTTGCCAATACCAGCTTTCTTGGAACAGGAAAGCCTCTTGAACTTGGTGCCGGCTTTGGTGAATTCAGATATTATATAAAAAGAGCTTTTGACGGATTCTATTTTGGGCCGACCATTGGTTTTGGGGTGTATAAACTTAACAAAAGTCTTGTATTCAGATACTCAGACCAATATTTAGACGGCAGCTATCAACAAGGGACCAATATAATGTGCGGTCTTACTGTGGGTTATGCTCTTAATCTTGGCAAACATTGGTCTATTGAAGCATCTTGGAGCGGCGGTTTCCAGCATTCCAAATATGAAGGATACAAGCCAAACCCAAATTATGATGAATCGTCTGCTGATAGCCCAAAGTATATAATGTATGTAACAAACAATGGCAGCGCGGAATGGCCGCCTATGTTCAAATGTGGTCTGTTTGTCTCCTACCGCTGGTAAATGACTTAGTTGATAGTTTACTTTAAACTTTCTTTCTATTTACTCTAGAACTGACTATAAACCATAAACTCTCAGCTATAAACTCAATTAACGCCAAAGTTAAAGCCAACGCCAAAGCTTTATCAGTCTATAGAAGAGATACATGCCCATTGTGTAGCATATACCTGTCTCCTGATTGGGGGCAGGTCGCATACGCAGGCTGTGATATACCATCACCGTCAAAATGCAATTTATATCCGTAACGGCTCATCCACCCTGTTTGCCGCGCAGGATTCCCTACAATTAACGCAAAATCCTTTACATTCTTTGTTACAACAGCACCGGCCCCTATAAAGGCATAGTCCCCAATATTATGGCCACATACAATTGTAGCATTTGCACCTATTGTGGCACCGGTACCTACTACCGTCTGTTTATACTCATTTTTTCTGTTTACTGCACTTCTTGGATTAATTACATTGGTAAAAACACACGAAGGTCCAAGAAAGACATCATCGCAACAGATGACACCGGTATATATACTTACATTATTCTGTACTTTGACATTATTTCCCAACTTCACACCCGGAGATACAACTACGTTCTGGCCTATATTGCAATTCTTTCCAATCACGCAACCAGACATAATATGACTGAAATGCCATATTTTTGTACCATCTCCAATTATTGCATCATCATCTATGACCGCAGTAGGATGAACAGTAATATTACCCTTATTATGTTCCATAATCCATATCAATTTTTTTGAGCCGACACACTTTACCCTCCTTACCCCCTTTACTCTATAAACTATACACTTTCAACTATAAATTCTCTATGGTGCCGTACATCTTTCTGTAATAATTTTCATACTCTCCGGATGTAACATTATCCATCCACTCTTGATTATCCAAATACCATCTTACAGTCTTTTCAAGCCCCTCCTCAAACTGCAGCGACGGTCTCCATCCAAGCTCTTTCTCCAATTTGGTTGAATCTATAGCATAACGTAAATCGTGCCCTGCCCTATCCTTTACAAAGGTTATAAGCGAAAGGCTGCTCCCCTCCTCTCTGCCCAATATGCGGTCTACAACCTTTATCATTGTCTTAATGAGGTCTATATTCCTCCACTCATTAAAACCTCCAATATTATAAGTTTCACTTATTCTGCCTTTATGAAAGACAAGATCTATGGCAGCAGCATGGTCCTCAACATAAAGCCAATCCCTTATATTTTCCCCCTTCCCATAAACAGGCAAAGGCTTGTTATGTCTTATATTGTTAATAAACAACGGTATAAGCTTTTCCGGAAACTGATATGGACCATAATTGTTACTGCAGTTTGTAACAATCGTAGGCATTCCGTATGTGTCGTGGTACGCTCTCACAAAATGATCTGAACTCGCCTTGGACGCACTATACGGGCTGTGAGGATTGTATCTTGTCTCCTCTGTAAAGAAACCTCCTCCAATCTCCAACGCACCGTACACCTCATCCGTTGAAATATGATAGAACCTCTTGTCATTATAATTGCCGTTCCAATACCTTTTGGCAACCTCCAACAATGTAAGTGTTCCCAACACATTTGTCTTGGCAAAAATAAACGGATCCTTTATGCTTCTGTCAACATGGCTCTCAGCCGCAAGATTTATCACTCCATCTATATCATACTTCTCAAAAATTCCGCTTACCCTTTCAAAATCACATATATCAGCCCTTTCAAATACATAATTGTCTTCCTTCTCAACATCCTTAAGGTTAGCCAAATTGCCGGCGTATGTCAGCTTATCCAAGTTAACAATTCTATAGTCCCTATGCTTCCCGACAAATCTCCTTACAACGTGTGAACCTATAAAGCCTGCACCTCCTGTTATTAATATATTCCTCATAAATTCTACTGTTTCTTGCCCATAAGTTGGAGTATTGTTTTGCATACAGAATCTCTCCAATATGGAATCTCATATCCAAAGATAGTGTAATATTTTGTTTTATCTAAAACACTGTATGCGGGGCGTGTTACTTTGCTGGGGAACTCAAAAGAGTGACAAGGTTTAACTGAACACTTCAACCCGGCATCATTCCTTACCTCCGTTGCAAAATCGAACCAAGAGCATACCCCCTCATTACTGAAATGGAATATCTCCCCTATTCTGCCATCCTTGCGGGACAGTTCCCTGTATTTTCCATTTGAGACCATTCTAACTATCGCATCTGCAAGGTCATGCGCATCTGTAGGTGTCCCAACCTGATCAAATACAACCTTTACCTCACTCCGAGTACTCATAAGGTTAAGCATTGTCTTAAGGAAGTTGCTACCGTATATAGAATAGAGCCAGGAGGTTCGTATAATTATGTAGTTACATCCGCTTGCCTCAATAGCAAGCTCCCCCTCGTACTTTGATTCTCCGTAAACTCCCAACGGATCAACGGCAGAACTCTCATTATAGGGTGTATTGCCTGCTCCTCCAAAAACATAATCAGTTGATATATGAACAAGTAACGCACCAATACCGGCACAAGCCTTTGCTAAATTGCCGGCACCTTTGCAGTTTACGGCAAATGCAAGTTCCGGCTCATCTTCTGCCATATCAACCTTGGTGTATGCGGCACAATTAATCACTATATGAGGCATTACCGAATCTATTACGCTTTTTACAGCAGATTCATTGGTTATATCCAATGAATCTCTATCCATAAAAAAATACTCGTTTGGATATTTACCGGTAATATCCATTATCGAGTGCGCCAACTGGCCATTTGCACCTGTTACTATTATATTCATACTATCAAAATTTTTAATTTATAAAAATAATTAAAAATTTATTAGAGTCTGATAGCCGTTCACTATCGTTCTCTCTCCCGATGAAAATCTTTGACATCTTAACTTGGACAAATAAATTTCAAAGATTTTCATGTTCGGTTTCATGCCAAAAGAGTTACATAAATTTATTTGTAATAGTTCATGTCATAAGCAAATGGAGAACATAGAACATTAAGATATGGATGACGCTTATCTTTGTCTGACAAGATAATATCATTTGTGTCCAATCCCCAATCTATATTGAGTTCCGGATCGTTCCATGCAATCGCCCCTTCACTCTCCGGTGCGTAAAAAGCATCGCATTTATATTGTATTATGGCCTCCTGCGAATGAACAGAAAAACCATGTGCAAAGCCTCTTGGGATAAAGAGCTGCTCCTTGCTGTCTCCCGAAAGGTATTGAGCAACATACTTACCATAAGTAGGCGAACCCCTTCTTATATCTACCGCCACATCCAATATTCTTCCCTTTATAACACGTATCAGTTTACTTTGTGCAAATGGCGGTTTCTGAAAATGCAATCCTCTTAACACCCCATAGCAAGATCTGCTCTCATTATCCTGCACAAATCTTGTATTACACACCTTTCCAACAAATTCTCTTTCAGAAAAGCTCTCAAAAAAATAGCCCCTTGCATCTGCAAAAACCCGCGGTACAATCTTTACCACTCCCGGAATTGAGGTCTCTATTACATCCATTATTACAAATTAAATGTTAGGTTACAACTTAATATAAGAACCAAGAAACTGTTTAAAGTTTTCACCTGTTCCTAAAACTCTCCAATATAGGGAGCCTCCTCTGTTTCAGACTCTCTTATAAGGTATTGTCCATATTCATTCTTAAGCATTGGAGTTGCAAGCTCTATAAGTTTTTCCCTGCCTATCCAGCCGTTTCTGTAAGCTATTGCCTCCAAACAGGCTATTTTGAGCCCCTGCCTCTTCTCAATAACCTCCACAAAGGTAGATGCTTCGCTTAAAGAATCATGCGTTCCCGTGTCCAACCAGGCAAATCCCCTGCCAAGCAGCTTTACCTGCAGTTCCCCTCTGTTCAGATATTCTGCATTTACAGAGGTTATCTCCAATTCGCCTCTTGCAGACGGTTTTATGCTCTTTGCAATCTCCACAACGCTGTTTGGGTAGAAATATAGTCCTACAACAGCATAATTGCTTTTTGGATTTGCAGGTTTCTCCTCTATACTCAACACTCTTCCGCTCTTATCAAACTCAGCTACGCCGTAACGTTGAGGATCGCTAACCCAATATCCAAATACCGTTGCTTTCTTGGGGAGATCTTTAACTGCCGATTTAAGCAGATCTACAAGCCCGCTGCCATAAAAGATATTGTCACCTAAGATGAGACAGACAGCATCATCACCTATAAACTTCTCTCCTATTATAAAAGCCTGTGCCAATCCATCCGGAGACGGTTGTTCGGCATACGAAAACTCAACACCAAAATCCGAACCATCACCTAACAACCTTCTGAAATTCGGAAGATCCTGCGGGGTTGATATTATAAGTATCTCCTTTATACCTGCCAGCATAAGGACAGATATGGGATAATATATCATAGGCTTATCAAAGATTGGAAGCATCTGTTTGCTAACCCCTTTTGTTATAGGATACAAACGTGTTCCGGAACCTCCGGCCAATACTATACCTTTCATATATCTTTTATAAATACAATTCAAAATTTAAATCCCCGCCTCCGAGCAAACTTTACCTTGCAGCAAAAATAAAAACATGGTTTGTCGGGAAGCAGATTACAAATCTACAAACTCCAGTACCTCATTCCGGGGACCTTACCTCTATAAGCTCCCTTAACATCAACAAATACAGGATTAGCATTGGTTATTTTAAGGAATCGCTCAACCGGAATATCCATATATTGGTTATGGCTCACGGCTACAACGACCGCGTCATATTTTGTATCCGGCACAAACTCCCCATCACCGCAAAGGGTCTCCACCGCCGTTCTCTCATTTGGAATCATCTCTATGCCATACTCCACCTTTACATGAGCTGAATCGGCATCCGGGTCTGCAACATCTACCTTAACACCGTAGTCCTGCAACTCCTTTACAATATCCACAACCTTTGAATTTCTTATATCACTAACATTCTCCTTAAAGGTTATTCCAAGAACCAAAACCCTGCTGTTAAGTATAGAACGCCCTGTCTTTATAAGTTCCTTAACCAATTTTTTTGCTATGTAACCGCCCATTGAGTCGTTGACAAAGCGCCCTGCATTTATTATCTGAGGATGATATTTGAGCTTCTGAGCCTTGTGTACCATGTAGTAAGGGTCTACACCTATACAGTGACCGCCCACCAAACCGGGGAAGAACTTAAGGAAATTCCACTTTGTACCTGCTGCCTCCAAAACCTCAAAAGTATTTATCCCCATGCGGCCGAAAATTATTGACAACTCGTTCATAAGGGCAATATTAACATCCCTTTGAATGTTCTCTATAATCTTTGCCGCCTCTGCCACCTTTATGCACGATGCCTTGTAAACCCCGGGCTGTATGATTAATGAGTAGGTCTCAGCTATCTTTTCAAGCGTCTCCTCATCACACCCGGACACTATCTTCTTTGTGTTTGTAAGGGTATGGTTCTTATCCCCGGGATTAATCCTTTCCGGCGAATAACCTACTTTAAAATCTGTTTTGAATTTTAATCCCGACAATTTTTCCAATAGCGGTATGCAATCCTCCTCCGTGCAACCGGGATAGACCGTTGATTCATAGACCACATAATCCCCTTTTTTCAGTACCTTTCCAACAGATTGGGTTGCACCTATCACAGGTTTAAGATCCGGCTGATTGGCGCTGTCTATAGGGGTTGGAACGGCAACAATGTAAAAGTCTGCCTTTGCAAGCTCTTTAAGATCAGACGTAAATATTACGTTGCATCCATCAAATTTATCTTGAGACAACTCGCCACTTGGATCTACATGACGGCGCATAAGGTCCAGTTTCTCTTCGTTTATATCAAAGCCTATAACAGGTTTCTTTCTCGCAAACTCCAATGCAATAGGCAACCCCACATAACCCAAACCTATAACGGCTATAATTCCAGCTTTACGTTTCATTATATAATTGATTTATATTATTCATGTTTTCTACCAACCGAAAGGGTGTTCGCTTAATGGCAGTTTCGCAAGCGGATGATAATCACCAACCAAGCCAATTGGTTTTGAGTTACGTATATCATGCACAATCTGAATGCAGTTTCTCGCCTCGCTTATTCTAAACCCGCTTCCGTTCAATATATGTTTGTAACTCTCTGTATGCAATTCTGTAAAACCACCGCTGAATTCAAACTCCTCTCCGTCTATATTGAGCGTTCTGTATGTGCGCTTCTCCCCTTCAACAGCATTTGCAGGGAGGTTGTCTGCATTTATACTTAAAAAGTACCTTACCCTTGCACGTTTTAGGCCAAGATAGCCGGCAACACGGTCATGGCTCATAACATGGACTATATTCTCGCTTACAGGGCCGAATATCCATTGGAGCATATCATAAAAATGAACACCTATGTTGGTTGCAACGCCTCCGCTCTTGTGAATATCCCCTTTCCACGACGTATAATACCAGTTTCCTCTTGATGTTATGTATGTTAGATCTATATCGTAAATCTTGTCCGCAGGCCCGTTATCTATCTTTTTCTTTAAGGCTGCTATTGCAGGATGAAGTCTTAGCTGAAGAATATTGTATGCCTTATGGCCGGTCTCCATCTCAATCTTCTCCAATTGATCTATATTCCATGGATTAAGCACAACAGGCTTCTCGCATATAACATCTGCCCCCAATCTTAAACCGTATCTTATATGCGCATCATGAAGATAGTTTGGAGTACATACTGTAAGCCAATCTATTGCCAACGAACTATTTTTCAACTTTGAGTTATGCCTGTCAAACAGTTCCATCTCCGTAAAGAACGCTGCATTAGGGAAATAGCTATCCATAATACCAACACTGTCAAATTTGTCGTATGCACTAACAAGATTATTTCCTGTATCTTTAATTGCCCTAAGGTGTCTTGGGGCAATATAACCCGCAACGCCAATTATTGCAAAATTCTTCATTATAAACGTATATGATTTTATCTGTATCTTTAAAATACAAAAATAAGAAACTGTTTTGATTTTTTGTCAACTTACGTGCAGCTTTTCAGTCTATCAATATATTCACGTTAGGTTTAATGCAACAATATCAACCAGAAGATTGGTTATCGGAAGTCAAAGACTTCTTGGAAAGCACAGGTATGCAACACTTTGTGTATAAATTAGTTGGCTATTCTTATAAAATTTTCTGAATATCTCTCAATATAAGCAAGGATACTAATAGCTTTCCGATTCGCATCCTTGCTTATAACTTATTTATTGTAAGGTATTTATCTACTAAACAATCTCGCTACAAGTCCTATATTCCATTCAAAGCCCACACCGAGCTTATCCTCTTTGTAGCCTTTAGGTGATTTAGTACCGAGACTACCACCTATACCACCTATGATGCCCAAACGATTACGATAAATCTGGTGCTGATAGTGCATCATCACCGACACTCCGAGTACGTTTTGGTCATATTGTTTGTAGTAGCGCGGACCTATGCCCAACTCAAAGTTCCAATGGTCGGTCACCCACATCTGCACCCCCACATTCCAGTACACGGGCTTGTTGTTGCTCAACTCGCTATTATAGAATATATTGTAGCCCAGACCAGCCGTAATGCCAAAAAGGATGGGTGCCTGCCAATCCAACCTTGGAAAAATATAAATTAGACCTCTGCAATAGCCTTAACTATAGGCGATTATTGAAGCAAGAGAGATTTCAGACCTGCCAAAAGATTCAAAAAATGGTCTTCCACGATGGAGTAAAATGGGACTCTGAAAATGGGTACTTGAGTTTAGATCTTTTTCTATACAAATCCATATTTTACGGAAATTTAATCTATAATTTACGGAAAAATAATTCACATTTTACGGAATTTTTATTGTTTTTCTTTGTGTTTCAGGGAAATATTACCATACTTGCAAACTATGTGTCGGATCCAGCCAATATAAACAGAAATCTAATTATGGCTGAGATGAATATTAATTCTCTTCTTGATGGCGAAAAACCAAAACTGTTGGACGAATGGCAAGTTATCCCGCAACTTTGGGATGCAGTTCGTTTTGCTATTGATCATAGCAAGGGAATAGGACAGTTTATTCTAACTGGCTCTACTATCCCTCCTACCAAAGATCAACAGGAAAAAATTCATCATACAGGAACAGGGCGCATCACAACACTCAGAATGCGTCCAATGTCTTTGTGGGAATCCGAAGATAGCACCGGTGCTGTCAGCCTTGAAGAGTTATTCAAGAATCAAGGAATGGCTATCTATGGTGAAACAAATTTACAAATAGATGATATTGCGTTCCTTATCTGTAGAGGTGGATGGCCAATAGCAACCAACCTTGAACCTGAATATGCACTTGAAACGGCTTTTTCATATTATAAAGCAGTTACAGAGATGGATATTGCACGTGTAGACGGCATTAAGCGTAGTTCAACACGTACCCGCCGCCTTATGAGGTCACTTGCACGTCATCAAGGGTCGCAGGTTACAATTGCGGGGATAAAGGCAGATATGCAAGCAAATGACACCGATAGCCTTGATGTTGACACCGTATCTTCTTATATTGAGGCACTTAAAAAAATTTATGTCATAGAAGATATGGAGGCGTGGAATCCTAATCTTCGTTCCAAAGCTGCTATTCGTACCAGTGACACCCGCTATTATGTTGATCCATCAATAGCGACAGCAGCATTAGGTATTGGTCCTGTAGATCTTGTTAAAGATCTTAATACCATGGGGCTTTTCTTTGAAACTATGGCTGTACGTGATTTGCGTATATATGCGCAAAGTCTTGATGGAGATGTTTTTCATTACAGAGATAGCAATGGCCTGGAATGTGATTCTGTTGTTCATTTACGTAATGGACAGTACGGACTTATAGAAATTAAACTTGGAGGTAAGAAGTTAATTGATGAAGGAGTTGAGTCTTTGAATAAATTAGCTTCGAATATTGATTTTAACAAAATGAATGCTCCGGCTTTCAAGATGATACTCACAGCCATAGGAAGCATGGCGTTCAAACGTAAGGATGGAATTTATGTAGTTCCCATCAGCTGTTTAAAACATTAAAAAACGGTAACGATTTTTGACCCGACAAATAACCTACGTTATATACTGTTGATAAAAAGTGTTAATTTTGTCGGGAAGAGAACGGTACATATTATGATAGTTAAGGCAACATACCCGTATTCGTTGTCGTTTTTAGTGCAAAGAGATTTTTTTGCGGCTTTTCCCCTCATGACATATAGATTATAGCGTCTGACAAGACATTTTTGGGAAGCTTACGTTTCTATTTGAAAGTCTTGAACGTCAGATTCTTCTTTGCTATGACAACGAATTTAGTCTCTACAAGATGAATGTGGTATAAGGCTTTTGAGGTCGTTATAGACACGGGCAAAGATGTAGTAAGCTTTTGACTCATAAGATATTTTCTTCATGATATTTGAGTCGTGAACACGGGCTTAGGTGATATGGGAAATTTTTGAAATCTTAATTAATTAAAACAGTTGTGAACGACTTGTCAATCAACGGAATGGCAGTTACCGAAAGCAGCTTATATGAAACGGTATCTGTCGAAGGACCCTAAAAGGGACGACTTAACCATTTCAAGCTGATTGAAAGCATAAGCCGTTGATTATCACGGAGAGAAAAACTGTTTTTAAATATGAGTAAAGAGAGCTAAGGCTAATGCCAAATATAAGTTATAGTTAAAGGTTCATGGTTTATAGTCAGTTTTAGAGTTAATAGAAAGAAAGTTTAAAGTAAAACTATCAACTTGAAAACTTTAAACTTCACAACTTACTATAAACATTTGACAATAAACTATTAACTGATAAGGCGTTGGCATTGGCATTGACGTTGGCATTGGCTGTCTTAAGTGTATAGAAAGTAGAGAGTGTAAAGAGGGTATAAAGAGTATAGAGAGTATAGAGAGTACAGAGAGTATAGAGAGTATAGAAAGCTAAAGCAAAATATAAGTTCAATAATGTTATTTGTTTGTCAAAAAACTGTAACTTTGGAGCGTGCGTTTTATTATGGGTTGCCATTGTTATGCTTTACGTGATTATAAGTGTACTGATAAATGATTTATAAAGTAAACTGCAAACCGAATGCAGAATGGCGAACTTATTTGCATATTATGCCCCTGGTGCAGCGTTTATTGTAGGTTACTAAATATTTTATAACATGAGAATAATAGCAAGTATCACATGCTGGTTGGCAGTCCTATTGCTTTGGCCTGCTTCGTTTTATGCCCAAATACGTGACAAGGAAAACACGTTGGATTTTTCAGATAAAAAATACTTGGCCGGAGCCGTACCAACCGAAGACGGAAAAGTTGTATTCAACAGACAGTTAGATATAACCGGCATTGCGCCTCAGACCGCAATAGAACTTACTCGTCAATGGGTAAGCGGGCCGCTTGCCAACGACGGTTACAACGGCAAAATCTATGATATAGACAATAACGCGGGGTCTCTTGTAATAAATATGGATGGAGACATTGTCTTTAAATCATCTGCCTTCCAATTAGATCAAGCCACTATATGTTTTATTTTGGATGTAAAGTTCAGTAATGACAAATGTATGCTTACATTCAGAAATATACGGTATCTGTATACTATCAACCCTAACAACACAAAACGGGATATAATTATGGCAGAAAACTGGATTGTAGACAAAGAGGCTCTCAACAAGGCTGGTACAAAGATGTACGCAATGAACGGAAAATTTAGAATCCGCACAGTACAGTTGGTTGATTATCTTACAGAGTCGCTCCGCAGCGGCCTCAATGCAAGAGATGTAAAGAAGAACACCAACACCATAACATTCACCGCTTCTGCCGAGGCCGCAACAAACGCCAACGCTAACACAAATGCTGCTATTGCCGCCACAAATGCAGCCGAATCAAACACTGCAGCTGCAAATACAGCCAATGCCAACGCTAATATAGCACAAGCAAATACCTCAGCTGCCGTTGCAGAGGCAAATACAGCAGTTGCAAACGCAGCCAACACTAACGCTAACGCCAATGCAAACGCCAACGCTAACGCCACTAAACACTATAACTTTGTAAAGAATATGAACGGTTTTGAAAAAATATCTCCATTAGAGATAGAGGGCAATGCCATTAAAATGATCTCCAAAGAGTGGATGCTTGTAACAGCAGGAACAGAAACAGATTTTAATATGCTCACAGCAAGTTGGGGCGGATTTGGTGAGCTATATAACAAACCTGTTGCCATCTGCTTTATAAGGCCAGACAGATATACTTTTAATTACATAGATGACGGTGACACATTTACCCTAAGTTTCTATTCAGAGGATTTTAGGGAGGTGCTCAACTACTGTGGCTCCGCTTCCGGCCGTAACGAAGACAAGGTTAAAGGCAGCCGGCTCACCCCTCTTATGCTTCCCGACAACAAAGGTATTGCCTTCAGACAGGCAAAACTCATAATCGAGTGCAGGAAATTGGTTAGTATGCCAATCACTGCCGATGCAATCGAGCAGCCGGATGTCAAAGCAGAACGCACCAAATATCCGCTACACAAAATGTTTATTGGGGAGATTGTTGCGGTATACAAAAAGAATTAAGAGTACAAAAAACAATTTCTATATAACTAAGCTTTGGCGTTAGCTTTGGCTTTAATTAAAGTTAAAAGTATATGGTTTATAGTAAGTTTTAAAGTTATAGAAGAAATACTGATTGTAAAACATCATTTGATACTATAAATAATAATGGCGGTTGAGAAGTTGTCAACCGCCATTATTACATCATTATAGTTTCTTGCCGGCAAGCTCGGAGAGTTCAGACCTCTCGCCGTGCAACAAATGAACGTGTGCAAACAGCTCCTCGCCTGTAAGTTTGTCGTTAAGGTGGGTAAGGCCATTAGACCATTTATCCAAGTATGGCTGATCTATCTGGTCTATATCTCCGGTTAACACTATCTTGGTCCCCTGCCCTGCTCTGGTAATAATGGTCTTAACTTCGTGAGGCGTAAGATTCTGTGCTTCATCTATTATAAAGAAAACATTAGATAATGAACGTCCTCTTATGTATGCCAGCGGAGATATTAAGAGTTTCTCTCTACGAAGCATATCCTCTATCTTAACATTTTCCTTAGAAGTATCTCTAAAGTTCTTTTTAATTACAGAGAGGTTATCATAAAGAGGAAGCATATATGGCTCTATCTTATCTTTTGCATCGCCAGGTAGGAATCCAATCTCTTGGTTCTTTAACGGAATTACAGGTCTGGCAAGAAGAATCTGATCATAATTATCAGACTGCGCAAGCGCTGCAGCCAAAGCCAACAATGTTTTTCCTGTTCCTGCAGTACCGGTAAGTGTAATAAGTTTAATGTTAGGATTCATTAAAACATCTATGGCAAATGCCTGTTCATCGTTCCTTGGAGAGATTCCGTAAACCGTTAACGGCTTTACACGTACTATGCTTTTTGTTGCTCTGCAATAGCGCCCCAACAGATATTTTATTCTTATAGGTTCACTTACAGAGCTGCTGAACCCTTCATTATCTACCTCCGGTATAGAGTAATTGTCGGGAAGTTTAAACCTAAACAGTTGATTACTTAAAGGTAGCGGAAGTTTCATCTCATTAACAGATACGCCTTGAGGATTGGTTGCCAGTTCGTCTAAAAAGCGTGGATCAATATCTTTCATGAATTCTACATTGTTCTGCTGCTTCTCAACCTTATTCTCCTCTATTCTGTCTGTTAAATAGTCCTGAACAAACATCCCAACAGCCTTAGCCTTCAATCTAAGATTAATGTCCTTTGTTACAAGTGCCACCACTCTATTGGGGTAATTATTTTTGTACCAAATACTTGTAGATAGTATTCTATGGTCTGGAATATCCTCTGTAAAACAGTCTTTAAGCTCTTTTGGGAACGGATGTGTTAATGAAATTGTGAGGGTTCCCCTGCCTTTTCCCAACGGAAAACCGGCACCATTATATAGACGTGGGTCTGATATCTCATCCAGAGACCTTACAAAGGCTCTGGCATTTCGGCCAAGAGTGTCGTTTGTCTTCTTGAACTTGTCCAACTCTTCTAAAACGGTAATTGGAATTACAAGGTCGTTCTCTTGAAAGTGGTAAATTGAACGGCTATCGTGCAAAACAACATTTGTATCAAGCACAAAAATTTTAGGCAATTTTCCCATAACTTTATCTTTTACTGTGTATAATCAGATAATTACGCCATTTACGTAAGGTATAACTTTTATTTTGGACAACCGCTTTTATTTAAATTTCTCACACCATTTGCGAGCAGCTACAAACATATAAACCCACGGCGTCACATCATCCATAGCATCACCACTATAATAAGCCCAGTTCCAAGGCCTTAAGCAACGCTCCGGATGCGGCATCATAGCAAGATGACGGCCATCTGCACTAACAACACCCGCAATAGCATTAGGAGAACCGTTAGGATTGCCCGGGTAAGTGTTATAATTGTATCTAACAGCAACCTTAAATTTACTCCAATCGGGAGCACCGTTCTGAGCCGGGAACGAAAACTTACCCTCGCCGTGCGCAACCCAGATACCAAGTTTACTACCAACCAAAGGATTAAGCATAACAGAAGGAGAATCCTCAACAGTTACCCCAACAAAAGCACTCTCATATTTATGCGAATCGTTGTGAATCATCTTAGGAGAAAGTTCCCTCTCGGCAGGAGTAATAAGCCCAAGCTCAGCCATAAGCTGGCAACCGTTACATATACCAAGACTTAATGTATCCTCACGGGCATAGAACTCATCAATTGCAACCTTAGCTTTAGGGTTATACAGGAATGCACCAGCCCAACCCTTTGCCGAGCCAAGAGTGTCGGCATTTGAGAAACCGCCAACAAACACAATCATTTTCACCTCTTTAAGAGTCTCACGCCCGGAAATAAGATCTGTCATGTGAACATCCTTAACGCGGAATCCGGCAAGATGAAGCGCCCAAGCCATCTCTCTGTCGCCATTAGAACCCTTTTCTCTAATGATTGCAGCAACAGGAGCATCTTTTGCCACTGCATTCTCACCAACAATATTACTTAGCTTCCCGACAAATCCTGCAGGGAATTTATACTGCAGCGGCTGTTTGCTGTAATTTATATATCTATCGTTTGCACATTTAACTCCAACCTGCCTTATATCAAACAGATATGATGTCTTGAACCAAAGATCCCTCAAATGATCTATATCTAAAGAGAGGCCGGCAGGGTTCTCCCCCTTAATTGCAAAATCACTTACTACAACCTTTCTTACAGGAAGAGGGGTACCAATAAGTAAAGCCTTAGGAGCTGTAGCCTCTATCTCTGCCAAAATAGGAGAGGTAACAACATTTATGATATCAGATACCTCCTCTAATTTAGAAGCATCTACCTGCATTACAACACCTGGAGCCTCACTAAAGAGCATCTTAAAGATAAGCTCTTTGGCAGTCTTGCCTTTGTCTGCGAAACATTTTGTACCGCAAGCGGCTTCGGCCACCTGAGCATACATATTAAGTATCTTGCCATTGATTGCCAGACCACCTTTTACATTAGGGAACGTCATCTCCAACAATGTAGTGATAAGACCTCCGGCAGAAATATCATGACCTGCCAAAACTAATCCTTTATCTACCAACTGTTGTACAGCATTAAAGCACTTGACGAAGTATGTGCTGTTGGTAACATCCGGCACAGAATTGCCAACCTTACCCATTACTTGAGCCAAAGCCGAACCACCAAGGGCTGTGGCTGTTGCCTGTTCAAACTTATCCACCCTGCTAAGTCCGTTTACAGGTGTTGTAAACGGCATATACAATATAACAGAATTTTGGGACTCTTTTATTTGAGGCGTAACAACCTTTCTCACATCTGTTACAGGAGCAACGGTAGAAATTATTAACGTACCTGGAGACAGAACTGTTTCCCCGTTAGGGTACTTTTGTGTCATACTCATTGAGTCTTTACCTGTTGGGATGTTGATTCCCAACTCACAGGCAAAATCAGATGCACCTTTAACCGCTCTGTACAATCTGCTGTCTTCGCCCTCGTTGCGGCATGGCCACATCCAGTTAGCACTTAATGAAACACCTTTAAGACCATCTTTAAGTGGCGCCCAAACAATGTTGGTCAGCGCCTCAGATATTGCAAGTCTGCTGCCCGCAGCACTGTCTATAAGAGCTGCCATAGGTGCATGTCCCATAGATGTTGCAACACCATTGTTTGTATCGTATCCAAGAGCTATAACTCCAAGGTCATTAAGCGGTAGCTGTATCTCTCCGCAAGTCTGCTGATGCGCTATAAGCCCCGATACAGACCTGTCTACCTTATTGGTAAGCCAATCCTTGCAGGCAACGCTCTCAAGCTGGAGCACCTGCTCAAGATATGAGAGGAATTTGTCGGGAAGCGGAGAAAGAGGCTCAAATTTATAATCTTTGGTAACATCCTTCATATAGGTTTTAGGGGCGCTACCAAACATATCTGTCATCTGCAGGTCTATTGCAGCCTCACCGGTCTTCTCGTTTTTAAGGGTGAAATTGTGCTTTCCTGTTGTTTCGCCAATCACATACATAGGGGCACGTTCTCTGTCTGCAATTGCCTTTAATTCAGCGACATTCTTCTCATCCATCACCAATCCCATACGTTCCTGACTCTCGTTGCCTATAATCTCCTTAAGGCTTAAAGTTGGGTCACCAACAGGTAATTTGCTAATATCTATTGTGCCACCTGTCTCCTCAACAAGTTCGGAGAGACAGTTAAGATGTCCGCCGGCACCGTGGTCATGAACAGAGACGATTGTATTTACATCGTTCTCGGAGATTGCACGTATTGCATTGTATACCCTCTTCTGCATCTCCGGATTTGAACGCTGAATGGCGTTAAGCTCAATGGCATTTGAGAAAGCTCCTGTATTAACTGAACTTACGGCGCCGCCACCCATTCCAATCCTATAGTTGTCACCACCTAAAAGCACAACCTTGTCCCCTACCTTTGGGGTCTCCTTTAGCGCATCTTTTCTCTTTGCATAACCGATTCCTCCGGCAAGCATTATAACCTTATCAAAACCAAACTTCTTAATCTCATCTGCCTCGGCAGTTAACAGGCTTCCGCAGATTACCGCCTGGCCAAATTTATTTCCAAAGTCGCTCGCACCGTTTGATGCCTTTGTAAGTATCTCCTGAGGTGTTTGGTACAACCATTTTCTTGGCTCTTTATGCTCCCAGTTTCTTGGTGTGAGCAACGCCTCGGCACGGCTGTCCTCTTTTGCCTCTGCCATATCTGCAGCCAAGTCTTTTGTTGTTACCGCTTTGTTTATACCCGGAGTCTCCTCTATCTTTTCATCAAATCTTGGATAAGATGTTATATAACATGCTGTTCCGGCAATTGGAAAACTTCCTTTACCACCTGCTATACGGTCTCTTATCTCTCCGCCACTACCTGTTGCCGCTCCGTTGAACGGCTCAACCGTTGTTGGGAAGTTATGTGTCTCCGCCTTTAGACTTATCACTGTCTCCTCCTCCTTCACCACAAAGAAATCCGGCTTGCTGCCGCTTGCAGGGTGGAACATTCCAATCTTTGGTCCCACTATAAACGCACAATTATCTTTGTATGCGCTTACTATGAGGTTTGGATTTTCCCGGCTGGTCTTTTTAATCATCTTAAAAAGAGAGCTCTCCATCTCTTTGCCATCTATTATGAAGACACCGTTGAAGATCTTGTGGCGGCAGTGCTCGCTGTTTACCTGTGAGAATCCAAAAACTTCGGAATCTGTAAGCGGCCTTCCAATCTTCTCGCTGAGCGATTTTAGATACTCTATCTCCTCTTTGTTAAGAGCCAACCCCTCCTCTTTATTATACTCCTCAAAGTCTGTTATATACCTTACTGGTGCAGGTTTGGCATCCACTTTAAATATCTCTTGGTCCAAGCCTTTGTAGACACGCTGGAGCATCTTGTCATAAGCAGGGGCATCACTATCTGAGTGCATGAACTCCTCTATTCGCCTAATCCCCTTAATGTTCATATTCTGTGTTATCTCAACAGCTGTTGTACTCCAAGGGGTTATCATCTCGCGCCTTGGGCCTACAAATATCTCATTGTCAACAGTCTGCACATCTATCATGGAGGCATCTCCAAAGAGCCACTCAAGGGCACTTATATTTTCTTTTGACAATTCTTTAGAAGCATCTACAGCTATCACGCTGTTCTGTTTTGTGCGAAAGAAGAGAATCATATCTTATTTTTAGAATTTTAAAGGTGATTTTGGGCTGTAAAATTAATGTTTTTGGCAGAGACCTACAAAACTAACTGTAAATTTATTGCTGTTGTCCAATGTGCTCTCCTGTATCCTTACAATGCACCAAGACCTTGTCTATTCGCGCCCCATCCATGTCAACTACCTCAATATCAAAACATAGCCAGTTAATCTTCTCCCCAACCTTAGGAAGCCTCTCCAACAGGTTCAAAATAAGACCGCTTATGGTATTACATTCATAATCTGCATACAGTTCCTGCATATCAAAAAGAGCCAGAAAGTCATAGAAAGGATACTGGCCATCTATCAGCCACGATCCGTCATCCCTCTTTACAACATCGGGGTCCTCCCCATGTTCCGGCATCTGACCCACAAGCCCCTCCATAATATCCTTTAATGTAACAATTCCCTGTATCCCGCCAAACTCATCTGTCACCATTGCATACTTGACACCTGCCATCTTAAACTGCTCCAATGTTGTATATACACTTTGATTTTCAGGTATATATTGCGGAGTACGTACCAATTTCCTTAAAGAAAAATCCTGCGAATTGATATTAAAGAACAGATCTTTAAGGTACACAACCCCCACCACATCATCTAACCTGCCCTGAGAAACAGGGTAGACATCAAACAGATCTGCAGCCATTTTCTCTTTAATGCTCTCAACTGTATCCGACACATCCAACCACACCATCTCACTTCTGTGAGTCATAACCGAATCAACCCTGCGGTCTCCCAATGTAAAGACCCTGTCTACAATATCCTGCTCCACCTCCTGCACTTCGCCATCGTTATACCCCTCTTTTACAATGGCTTTTATCTCCTCTTCCGTTACTTTTGATTCTTTGTTTGTATCTAATCCCAAAACCTTTACTGTAAGCCATGTACTCTTGGACAACAGCCAGACAAAGGGCGACACAAGTGCAGACAAAAGGGTCATAGGGCGGGCTATAAGCAATGTTACCCTGTCTGAAAAGCTCATTCCTATTCGTTTTGGAACCAATTCTCCCAACACTAAAGTGAGATATGTTACAACTACAACTATCAACGTCTTGGAAATCATCATGGCATACGACTCAGGCACAGACAGATACACAATATATTCCGCCAAATATCCGGCAAATTTATCACCTGAATACAGACCTGTCAAAATACCTATTAAAGTAATGCCTATCTGTATTGTAGAGAGAAAGCAATCAGGCTTCTCCATCAACTTCAAGGCAGCTTTGGCAGAACCATTACCTTTCTTTGCTTCCGATTCAAATTTTGTTTTGCGAGCAGATACTAAAGCTATCTCAGACATGGAGAGTACTCCGTTGAGCAAAATAAGCAGCAGAATTATGAAAATATCCATCCTTTATCGTTACATTTTATACGGACAATTATTGTTTAAAACATCAACACCGTCATCTGCAAATTTAACGATATTTGTCAATTTTCACATATATTGGGCACTTTGAGGTATAAGTTTAACCATATTTTAACCGTTAGGACACATTTAAATTCTAATGTTGGTATCTCTTGTTTTCTGGCCTGTATTCTCTTCCCGACAAAACCTGCTCCCATAAGCAAGTTATGGCAATATAAAAAGAAGCAGCGTGACACATCTCTGCGGCCAACTGCTCCCTTTTAACTCTCTGACATTACACTTTTGCGCTATACCGTTCTCCTGCAAATAATTGCAGAGGGCATCAACCTGTTCTGCCGTGTTTCCCATGGCAACCGCGCCTCTTTTATGCGATGCCAACTGGCTGTCTACACCTTTCAAACCCATCAGGGCTGCAACTGTCACTATCTCGCGGTCTGCCGGAGTCAAGATGTCTCCTGCGAAAATATCCCCAAAAAGGTGAGCTTTAAGATAATAATCATCTTGCGGACAGAAATCAAAAGTAAATGGTGTACCACCGCACAGACGGGTCTGTACCTCCGTTCCCTGTTTTAAAGCCATTTGGGCATCGTTCCACAGTGCCGGACGTTGCCACGGCTTGCCCTCGTTATCTTCAACTCCTTGTGACTTTCTATCTTCGAGCACACTTTTAAGTTTGTTGAGAGCATTGAGTGAACGCGGGAAACCTGTATAGGCATATAGCTGTGAAAAGGCCTCTTTCAGTTCATTTACTGTTACCCCTTCATCCAATGCCTTACATATTGCCCCGTCCAATCTCTGCATGTCTCCTTGCGCCTCCAGACAGGCACACTCCGCCAATCCTAACTGACGTCTTGATAATAGATTTTCTTTCACTTGATTGTCTGTTTGAGCATTAGCCACCGACATAATTGACACCAATGCAAGTAATAAAAAATATCTCATCTCTAAAATATAATGCTATAAATTTGTGGCTTTTGCAAGAAAAGCTCGCTAATTCAAGCAAGCTTGATTCTGCTCACTTGGCATAATTCAATTATCGACATTAACTGTCGGGACCTTTAGAAAAGTAAAGAGCAAATTGCAACGTCATCCTCATTTATGTTATCAGTTTTTTATACTTTTGCTTCCCGATAAATAATGAAACTATGACACAACAGGAATACAACAAGGAGATAGAGGCTATTTATTGCAAATTCCCATCATTTCAAGTAGTAGGATCAAAAGCTTTTAAGCCGGGGTTAGATAGTATGCGCAGAATAGCTTCATATTTTGATAATCCGCAGGACAAATATAAAACCATACATATAGCAGGGACCAACGGCAAAGGTTCCACCTCATCTATGATAGCATCCGCTCTTATGAGCAAGTACAAGAAGGTTGGACTTTATACATCGCCGCATTTGGTAGATTTTAGGGAACGTATAAAGATTAACGGCAAAATGGTTCCGCAGGAATACGTATATGATTTTCTTGTCAACAACAAAGAGCTGTTCCTGTCCGAAGGGGCCTCTTTCTTTGAAATTACCACAGCACTGGCATTCAAGTATTTTGCAGATGAAAAGATTGATTGCGCAGTAATTGAGTGCGGGCTTGGCGGCAGGCTTGATTCCACAAATATCATAACACCTCAACTGAGCATAATTACAAATATAGGATTGGATCATTGCCAGTTTCTTGGACACACATTAGCAGAGATTGCTTCAGAAAAGGCAGGGATAATAAAAGCCGGAGTACCTGTTGTATTGGGAGAAAGCACAGAGAAGGATGTTTGCGAAACCATTACCGAAAAAGCGTTAGAGGCTGGTTCGCCATATTATGTTGCAGACAGAATCTTTGGAGGGCTCTCCAATAATAAGGATAGTTTGCAGACAGATTGTACTAAGATTTATGAGTTGAGCCGGGAAATATATTCCGCAGTAGATTTTAATAAGATGGATCTGCCCGGATCCTACCAGAAAAAGAATGTTAAAACAGTAGCTACAGCCCTGTCAGTTCTCATAAACAACTCTTTGCTTAATATGATGCAAGACTCTGCCGCGCTACAATCTCAAAAAAATAAAGCCCAACAGTTATCTGAATTGGCACACACAATTGAACAAACGGCACAACGGACAGACCTTAGAGGACGCTGGGAAAAACTTGTCCCCAAAACATCAAAAGATATATTGGTAATATGCGACACAGGACATAATGCTCATGGATTTGCCACGCTCAAAGAGCAGATAGAGAGAACTCACGCTTTACGTGGAGGAAAACTTATAATGCTGTTTGGAGTTGTTGCAGATAAAGACCTTGAAGCTATTTCTCATCTGCTTCCCGATAAAGCTCTCTATATTCCGGTACAGGCAAAAGGGGAACGGGCATTGCCATCTGCGGCACTGCGCGAAAAACTTGTCTCATTTGGATTGGAGTGTACACAAAATTTTTCTTCTGTTGAAGATGGCCTGTCATACGCCCTTGAAATTTCAGATAATAAAGACTTTATATACATTGGAGGGAGCACTTTTGTTGTTGCAGAGGCCCTGACAAGCGATTTTTTAAATAAAAAGTAGAGAAAAAAATTTGGCAGAATAAAAAATATAGTTACCTTTGCAATCCCAAACGGGAAAGTTCAGTGAAAAATTTTGGCCGGTGGGCCACGATTCGGGAGCATAGCTCAGTTGGTTTAGAGCATCTGCCTTACAAGCAGAGGGTCACAGGTTCGACTCCTGTTGCTCCCACCAAGTTTTTCTAATGTGTTTTAAGTGTTTTTGGAGGTCTGCAGTGTTAACTTTGCAGTCCTTTTTTCTTTTTAAAAGATCACTGCAATCTATAGAGATCTTTCGTTTCCAAATAATGTTTTCTCCATTAAGATTAGCCTATTCACTTTTAAAACGGCATCAATAATAGATAACATCTATTATTTAATAGATGAAATAATTCGTTCATCTATTAAATAATTCACATTTTTGCACCATCAATTAGAAAATTAAAAGGAAAAAGATATGGAGAATTTTTCAGAAATTTTAAAAAGTGATCAGTTAACGCTGATTGATTTTTTTGCAACATGGCAAATGATTTAAAAAATGTAATTGCCAAATTTCAATGATCGGTAGACTAAATTACAATTATGACAGCAAACAAAAAAAAATATTTAATAGTTGGAGGAGTTGCAGGTGGAGCTACTGCTGCAGCACGTATCAGACGAATAACAGAGGATATTGAGATTATTCTTTTTGAAAAGGGGGAATACATATCGTATGCCAACTGCGGCCTACCTTATTACATTGGTGGCGTGATTGAAGAGCGTGATCGTCTGTTTATACAGACTCCGGAAGCATTTGGCAAACGCTTTAATGTAGATGTACGCACATTGAGCAAAGTGACTGCTATCAATACAGCAGACAAAAATGTGACAGTCCGTACCGCTAATGGTGAGGAATATACCGAAAGCTATGATAAGTTATTGCTCTCTCCAGGAGCTTTGCCGGTTGTTCCTCCTCTTGATGGTATAGACAGCGAGGGTATTTTCACTTTAAGAAACGTAAGTGACACAGATCGTATAAAGGCTTATATGACAGATCATAATGTAAAACGTGCTGTTATTGTAGGCGGGGGATTTATAGGTCTTGAAATGGCTGAAAACCTAAAACATGCAGGTGCACAGGTAGCTGTTGTAGAGATGGCTAATCAGGTAATGGCTCCTATTGACTATTCAATGGCAGCACTGGTACATGAATATCTGCAGCAGCAGGATGTAAAACTCTATTTAGAACAGGCTGTAGAGGGATTTTCACGTAATGATAATGAGCTGACAGTTCATTTTAAATCTGGCATAGACCTTAAGGCTGATATGGTACTGCTGAGTATTGGAGTACGCGCAGAGACAGGTCTTGCACAAGCTGCCGGATTAAAAATAGGCGAGATGCGTGGCATCTGGGTAGATGAGTACTTGCAAACATCAGATGAGAACATCTATGCAGTAGGTGATGCCATAGAGTATCCACATCCTATCACCGGTAAACCATGGCTCAATTTTCTGGCCGGACCTGCTAATCGTCAGGCTCGTATTGTTGCTGATAATATGGTATTGGGTAATAAAGTGAAATATGAAGGTTCAATAGGTACGGCTATCGCCAAAATATTTGATATAACTGTAGCATCTACAGGTCTACCAGCTAAGAGATTGAAACAGATGGATATTCCTTATCTCTCTGCTACCATCCACAGTGGAGCTCATGCAGGTTACTACCCCGGCAGTCTGCAAATGGACATAAAAATAACCTTCTCACCAACCAACGGCAAACTTTATGGTGCACAGATTGTAGGTTATGACGGTGTAGATACACGCATAAATCAATATGCATTAGCTATCAAAAATGGAGCTACTGTAGAGAATCTTATTAGTTTGGAACATGCCTATGCACCTCCATTCTCATCGGCAAAAGACCCTGTTGCTATCTCTGGTTATGTAGCAAGCAATATTCTCAATGGGAAGATGAATCCAATTTATTGGCGCGATATTCAGCAAACAGACACCACTAAAGTAACGCTTGTTGATGTTCGTACAGTTGATGAATATGCACTTGGCACAATCCCTAATGCAATGAATATCCCTTTAGATGATCTTAGAGACCGTCTGTCTGAGATACCTGCAGACCGTCCCGTATGGCTCTTCTGTGGAGTAGGATTACGTGGCTATTTAGCCTCCAACATCCTCAAAGCAAATGGCTATAGGGATGTCCATAATCTTATAGGAGGTATGAAGACATATATGGCTGCAACAGCCAAGATTGAGACACCGTCAGGCTTTAATGAAACAGATGGTATTTCTTCGTGTAATTCTTCATCATATACTTTGAATAATAGAGTTATTAAGGTTGATGCTTGTGGCATACAGTGTCCTGGCCTTATCCTAAAGATGAAGCAGGCTTTAGATGGCCTCAATTATGGTCAGCAATTGGAAGTTAGTGCTACTGATGCAGCATTTCCTCGTGATGCTGAAGCTTGGTGTCGCACCACCGGCAATAAGTTCCTTGGTAAGCGCTCAGAGTCTGGTGTACATATTGCAACTATAGAGAAAGTAGCCCTTTCCGCTGCCAACACAGTAAAGCCAATGTCAAATGATCTTGGTAAAACGCTTATTCTTTTTAGCGATGATCTCGACAAAACCTTGGCTACCTTTGTACTTGCCAATGGAGCAGCTGCTACTGGTAAAAAAGTAAGCATCTTTTTTACTTTCTGGGGGTTGAATGCTATTAAGAAGATACACAAACCTAAAGTAAAAAAGGATATCTTTGGACAAATGTTTTCATATATGCTTCCGTCCAATTCTTTAAAACTTTCCCTCTCTAAGATGAATATGATGGGTATAGGAGCAAAAATGATGCGCTATTTAATGAATAAGAAAGGGGTTGATTCATTGGAATCTCTTCGTCAACAGGCTATTGACAATGGTGTAGAGTTCATAGCTTGCCAGATGTCTATGGATGTTATGGGCGTTAAACGTGAGGAACTTCTAAACAATGTCACCATTGGAGGTGTAGCCAGTTATATGGAGCGTGCAGATCAAGCTAATGTTAATCTATTTATTTAATGTTTGAATAATAAGGAAATTTCAGTTATGAATCTACAGCAGCTTAGATACGTAATAGCAGTCAACCGCTTTCGCAATTTTGCGAAAGCTGCTGAATCATGTAATATCTCACAACCAACGCTTAGTGCTATGCTTCAAAAATTGGAAGAGGAACTGGATGTACGAATTTTTGAGCGTTCTAACCGATCTGTGATACCAACAACAGCTGGTGAAAAGATTATTCGTCAGGCAGAAAGCGTTTTGATAGAGGTAACCCGTATTGGAGAGATTATATCAGAAGAGAAAGGGCAGATTGGTGGTAAATTTGCATTATCAGTTGGTCCTACCATTGCCCAATATATTCTACCAAGATTTATTAAGAATTATCGCGAGTCATTTCCCTCTGTTGAGCTGTCCATTCAGGAACTGAAAGTTAATTTTATGCTTGATGCGCTTATAAAAGGCGAGATAGATGCAGGTATTGCTATCTCGGAAAATGTATGCGAAGGTGTACTTGAAATTCCGTTATACACAGAGAAATTTATGGTTTATCTATCTGAAAATTGTTGGCGCAAATTGCCTGTATTCAAACCAGAAAAGTTGGAACATGAGAATATGTGGATTATGAAAGATGCACAATGTCTGCGCGACAGTGCTTTCTCTTTCTGCAAGAAGCGCAGCTTAGGAAATCATATTTATGAAGCAGGCAGTATCACTACCCTTGTACACATAGTGGATGAAAATGGCGGCTTTACCATCATACCTGAAATGCATCTTCCTTTCCTCTCTAATCAGCAACGCGAGAATGTACGTCCAATTGAAGGTAACTATCTTTCGCAAAGGCGTATATCACTTTATATAAAAGAAGATTATATACGTCAGCGCATGCTGAATACCATAACAGATACTTTAAAGAAATTTATGCCAAAAGGGATGCTCAACGATGGAATTGTAAAGTATGGCATTAAGTTATAATAAAACAAGTGAGGGTGACTAATATTTTTTAATCACCCTCGCCTTTACAATATGAACATTTTAGTAGTTATTCCTCATAAAAACCTTCACGGGAAAGTTGTTTGTCCAAATTGGCTACACCTAATGCAGTAATTGCTGTTACAACGGCTGCATGCTCCTGGTACTCAGGAATATTCTTGTTATAAAGGTCACGTTCTGTATGCCAAATTTCTCCATAAGAGAAATTATATCCTTTAAAATCATTTACTGTGAATCCAGCAGTAGGTACACCTTCCATACCAAATACGCAAGCATCTGTCCCTTTATATCTTGTAGGCTTCTTTATTGGGCCTCTTACTGTTACTTCAAATGGATAATCCGGACGTATCTGCTTAATAGGGGCAGTAACCTTTACAAAATCATCATACATAGCTGGAGGAACAACAATGCCTACAGGAGGTGTCGGACCTCCGTCGCGGTTAAACATATTGGATATCTTTGGCAGTTTATCTTTATGGGCCTTTACCCATGCTCGTGCACCAACCATACCGAACTCCTCACCAGCAAAAGCAATAAACACAATTGAACGTTTAGGTTTTGCTCCTGACTTGGCAATCATACGTGCAGCCTCCATCATAGGACCTATACCTGTACCACAATCAACACCTCCCGTAGCCACATCATAGGCATCCAAATGACCGCTTACAATTACATATTCATCTGGATATTTGCTACCTTTTATTGTAGCTACTACGTTATGATATTTAACAGGACCCAGCTTAAAATGGTTGCGGATATCAAATTCTAACTCAAATACGCGACGCTCTTTAACCATTTGTTTGATAATGGCAAACTGATGTTTATCTAACTTTATCTCCGGCAATTCCGGCAGGTTGTCAAAATTGACATTTGGGTCATCCATTATACTGCGGTCATAAAGCACGCGAATAGGTACAGATGCAGACTGGATAAAGCCCAATGCCCCAGCCTCAACCATCTCTTTATAATATAAACCAGGGCACTCCTTATAAGGGATAATCTTTTTATTCTCACCTTTTTCATTATTGCGATTGCGAATCTCCTGGTTCTTCTTCATTATTTCGGCATTCTCTTTTTTTATCTCTTGGCGGATAGAATCACTTGAAGCTGAGCGACTGATAGGCCAACCATCGTTTTCTCCTGAGATTAATACCCAAGCGCCTTTTAAGGCTGTCTTGATACGGTTAAACTCATCATCTGTGCGAGGTTCTATTAATACATGCCCCTTCTGCACACCCTTAGTTCCTGAGGTATAGGACGGTGTGGCAAAATGTAATATCATGCCATTATCGCTTAACATACGACCGAACCAAGGTCCACGGTTAAAACCAACAGGTAATTCACCGGCCTCCTCCAAGTGGGCCTCAATACCCCAACTTTTAAACTCGCGCAGCATCCACTCTGCTGCATTATCGTAAGCATCCGAACCAATCGGACGACCGCCAAAGCGGTTAGTAAGAATATCCAAGTGATGCATGACACGATTGTCGGTCTTGCCCATTTCAATAATCTTTTTAACGGCGGCATCCTGTGCTACTACAGAAGTGATAGACAAACTTGTCAATACCGCACACATTAGTAAAAACTTCTTCATTTAATTTAAGTATAAGTATATATTGTAATAAATAGTGTACAAACGAAAGGATTAAATTGGAATAAGCCAAATAATCCTTCTGTTTTTAAATATAGTATTACTCCATTTTAATTGAAGCGATAAGCTGCTTTACGCACATCATTAACAGAACGGAACGGCTTTGAAGGTTTCAAATATTTCTGTAAGAACTGGTAAATAGTAAAACGTATTTCAGAAGCCTGTTTGGTATCTACACGGTCAAACGAGTGTGCACCGGGAGCTCTCTCAAAAATCTTATAATCAAACTTTTTACCGTGTGCCTTTAGAGCATGAATCAGATGTTCAACCTCAACTACGTTTACGTCATCATCACTGGTATTTGTATGGATTAGCAATGGATCCTTTAATTTTTCAGCATTCCATACAGGAGAACGTCGCTTATATTCACCTATATTTTCAAAAACCGTCTGACCTATATGATTCTTATCGGAGAAGATTTTACAATAATCTTGTTCATGATATCCCAAACGTGTAATGAGATCACTAACAGGGACACCTGCAAAACCGCAAGCATATTTACCAGGATAATTCATCAAATTCATCAATGTAATCATCCCGCCATGACTCCAGCCCATGATACCTACGCGTGAACCATCTACAATATCATAGTTTTCCACCATATAGTTACGGCTCACAAATACATCCTCGTTTTCCAAGCCACCATAGTCAATATTATCATACACAGCCTTACCATAACCGGTACTGCCCCTATACTCTGCAGAAACTACAATATATTCTTGAGCTATTAATTCACGAACAATATGTGCATAATAGGTAGAAAAATCTGAATGCACACCACTGTGAGGTAATACAATCAACGGATATTTTTTCCCTTCCTGCACACTTTTGGGAATAAACACATAAGTCCAGAATTTCAATTCGTTACGGGCACTCATCGCTGTTGGGTTTGATTCCTTCCAACGAGCCGGTCCACACAAAAATACTTTATCAATGTAAGCCAAATCGCCCACCTTTTCATACCACAATATATCATCTATCTTCTTCTCCAACAACTTCATAGAGTGATTAGGCTGAGCATGAACAGCCCCAGTAAAAAAAAGGCATAACAAGGATGCCCAAACAAATAAGATTTTCATTAGAATAGTGTTTAATGGTTTAGTCTTACAAAGATAGAGTTTTTAACTGAACATTTTCTTGCAATCATAAAACATTTACTCTTTTTACCGAGAAGTCATTACATAAAGATTTGCCTGTCGTTATACTTCGATATTTTTACAAGGATCGAAAAACTCATGTTCTCCATGAAAGACATAACCTAACTGATTTGATATGCACATGGTATTGCCTATCCTCACATCCACATTATAGTGAGAATGACCATATATCCAGAAGTCGATGCCGCTATCCTTGATATAATCTTCCAATTCTACAGTAAAGGCTCCGTTAGCCTGACTATCGGCAAACTTGGGACATTGCATTTGGAAAGACGGTACATGATGAGTGACAAATATCTTTTTCCTGGCGTTGCTGGATGAAACGGCTTCTTTCAAAAACGCAAGGCACCTTGCGTGCTCACGGTTGAAGTCTGCAAACGTGAGAAGCTCTTCATTGAAGAAGATGCGTCGGAAGTCGCTTATGACTTGTTCCGTATAGTATGCCTCCTTCAAGGGAATCTTAGACCATAATGTTGTTACGATGAAGTCGATGTCTTCTATACGTACAACAGCATTATAATAACTGTGAACGTTGGGACGTATTTCAAGACAAAAGCCATCGTTAAGCTTGGCAATGTCATAGTATTTGTAGAACTCGTGGTTGCCCATGCAAACTATCACCTGCTGATAGTTCTCTGAAGCCCAATCCCAGAATGGATGCTTAGAATAGTTCTCGTCTCCCAGATAGCCGATGTCTCCTGCAAGAACGAGAATATCCCCTGTTACTTGCAAGGGATTCTCCTTCAGGTATCTCCAGTTGTCGGCAAACTCCAGATGGAGGTCTGACGCATATTGTATTTTCATAACTGTTCGGTTATAAATAATTCGTCTAATTGTTCCAATAAAGCCTCGATGAATGATGAATTCTGGTCAAGAGCCTTTGCAAGAGGTTCTGAAAGCGTGTTCCAATCATTTCTTATTGAGGTGACAAAATCTCTTATGCAAGCAACAATCGATTCGGGAGCGATAATTTCGTTGTCTTCCATGATGACCACATTCTTCAACACATCAGACCGATGCTTCTTGATGTCTTTACTATTGACATGCTTTCCGTTAGCTTTGTCTTGCAAAAGATTGAGGTAAGCACGTGCCTTTAGAGCTATGAGCGCAGCAGAGTCTGCATGACGAAGTCCATTGGTCAGCTTGCTATGCTGGATGGTGAAGTGATAGAAATCATCATCCATGATGATTGCACTTAGACTTGATGTTTCCTCGTCAACAGGGAGAGGCTCAACAATCAGTCCTTTCGGCTCACCAAGAATGTCAGGATGCCGTGAGAACAGTTCTATCATTTCGGGATATTCTGGTTTTCCGTTGACAAAACGATAAAGTTCGTACTTTGGAGTTTCACCTTCTTCCTGCTTACGTTTCTCTGGACGATAACCACCTTCTCGTATAAATTGCCAGAAATGCTCTGCAAAGTCGGCTGTCATCATCTCTACAACAACTATCATGTCAATGTCGTGGGTGGCACGCGGACGTACTGTTGTTCCAGTCATGGTGATGTCACAAGCAGTTCCCCCAATGATGACATAGTTATCTGAATAGGCTTCAAAAGCCTCACGAAATTTCTCTAATCCTTCCATTCTATTTCATTAATTAAACGTTCAACTTCGCCTTCCACTCGTGGGTCTTCGTCCTCACGCAGAGAAATGGCCAAAGATAATCTATCAACCCATTCGGCTTTTGTACCAATAGCGGTGACAGGTGGGTATTTCCATGCTTCAATGATGATGTTGCCATCAAATTCATTGGGGCGCACTAAGACTCCTGATAATTTGAATTCCCGTAGTTGTTTGACTGGCACCATGATTATTCTTTCCGGATCGGGATTCAGCCACGTGTAATGTGCAAGGGCGTTGATACCACATACGGGGAAATTATCGTCTGAAAGCAAATCATCACAGTAAATGCGCTCTTCAACAGGGTTAATGAGGAACGACTGTGCTTGCTTCCACAATTCCATTCCTTTCTTATCAAAGTGGATGACCTTCCGCTTAGATTCTCCGGAGACTTTCTCGCACAGCTCCAAATCTTCGAGACAAGTTATACCAAGTGTAATGCTTGCATATGAATACGGAATTTTGTCCTCAATATCACGTGCTGCCAATCCTTCGATACTCTCTATCTGTAGATGATAGAGCAGCAGGTATTGTGCGACAGGCGTTAAGACCTTAGCTTGTTTGGTTTTACGAATGCGCTCATTAGCTAGGAGCATTGGCAAATGGACGTATTTGTCAGATACAACGAAATACACGTCTTTGTCGATTAATCTCTGCCGTTCATAGGCAGGACAAGTTGGCAACAAGAATACGGTAGGAAGCTGGAATAACGAAGTAAGGTTGTTTGCAGTAACAGACAAGCTACGTGGGGTTGACACTTTGCCTTTGGGTTCTGCGAATAGCAATGGCATACCATGAAACTCCCCATCGTAGAACTTGTACGACAACATTTCTCCGATGGTAACACCTTTCATCTGCGCCTTGCTTCGTTCTTGCAGCTGTATAGGTCTTCCTAATATGGCAATCTCTTTCATTTTAACCATTCTGCTTTATTTTAATACACAATTAAAACGATGCAAAAGTATTAAAATAATCTGAGATAACCAAAGATTTTCAGACAATTTATATAAGATATGCGTCATCCACCACGTAATCATAACGAACTTCTCCCATACACTTACATTCCATCAAAGAGATTTAGCAAACACACTTCATAATGTCAGTGTGACATCAACCTTATTACCACCATTCAGGAACTTTATAGTATGATTATTGAAATATTATCATACTTCTATTATAATCTGTGTCACTACTGTCCCGTTAAAGTGGACTAATCGCTCTTTGAATTAACTGAAATACAGTCTTTTGCAAGAGATTTCAAGGGTGCGACGATTTGAATTTGTACTTTTGCAGTTATCTATAACACTGCACGATGAACAAAGACAAATACGTTTTCGCCCAATTGATAGAATTTCTTGACAATAACAAGTTTCGCCATTTGGTTGACAAGTATGATGGAAACCGCTATGTGAAGCATTTCACTTGTTGGAATCAATTGCTTGCTATGATGTTTGGTCAACTGAGCAATCGAGAGAGTTTGCGAGATCTGATTGTTGCTTTTGAAGCACATAGAGCAAAGCAATACCATCTTGGATTAGGGCGTAAGCCTATTGCGAAAACGACATTTGCTTCTGCCAATCAGAATCGTGACTACCGTATCTTTGAAGACTTTGCTTTCTATATGATGGAGCAAGCCAGAAAGAAACGTGTGACGGATATCTTCAAGTTGAAAGGCAATGTGTATGCTTTCGACTCAACGACCATTCCTTTGTGTTTGTCGGTTTTCTGGTGGGCAAAGTTCCGTAAGAAGAAGTGAGGAGTAAAAGCACATGTGCTATATGACCCCGAATCTCAGGTTCCAGCTTTCTTCCACATCTCTACAGCATCAGTTTACGACTCAAAGGCAATGACGGAAATTCCTTATGAATCAGGTTCTTACTATGTGTTTGACCGTGGATACAATGCATTCAAGGAACTTTTCAAAATACATCTACATGAATCGTTCTTTGTTGTGCGAGCCAAGAAGAATCTGCAATACAAATGCTGTGAACCGTTAAAAAATAACTTAGGCTGTAATGTCTGAAAAACAGTCCATTACAGCCTAAATCAATGATTATCTTATACTATTTAGGGATATTCAGTAAATGTTCCTATAAAATACAATGGCATATGAAGATGACCCAGTATAATCACTTCATATGCCATTT
>ENA-OOYV01000065-OOYV01000065.1-human-gut-metagenome-genome-assembly--contig:-NODE-65-length-79999-cov-12.375788_pt1 | contig 79999 bp, 63 predicted proteins | sample MGYA00241704_ERZ501380 | MGnify/ENA primary metagenome ERZ501380 (study PRJEB25962, sample SAMEA2042984) | human gut metagenome | biome: human gut; feature: human-associated habitat; material: faeces...
TTATACTCATAATTTCATCCTTATCTTGGAAGCCATTTTCACGCATATACAAATTAGGCTGATTAATAAAAACTCTTCCTTCAATATACAATGGAGCATAATTGGCCGTATAATCGTTTAGATAAACGGAGGCATGACCCGCATTTAGTGCAGCAAAATATTCTTTCAATATCTTGCCAAAATCAACAGGTGTATTTGCCTCTTTTGCTATTCGTCGTACATACTCTTGATGCAAACTATCCATGTTCAAATGCTTGGAAGGATACAATGAGTACTCGTCCAGGGTAACTTGATAGATTTCTTCAAATTCTGCTTTAAAATCTTCCTTCCCAATACATAACTCATCGGCATAATAAGAAACGACTTTTACATCCCGATTATAGAAATACTTTGCATAAATGACCAATCCGATAAATCCCAATATCAAAAGAATCAAAAGGGATAAAGTAACTTTTATTACTATTCTAATACTCTTCTTCATTGTATGATGTTTTTTAGTTTCCTGCTGCAAAGTTCCATACTTCGTGAGACTTTTCCACTACCCTGTAGGGTAGTTTCAATAATAGGAAGAAAAACCATATCCTTTGTACATGAAATAAAATTCATTACATTTGTAGAAACATCCCCCTTCATATATCTCCATAATGTATGAGTAGGTAAATTCAAGCCCATGATGAAAAAGAATTATCCGATAGGCATACAAAGTTTTGAAGAAATCCGCAAAGGAAACTACTGCTACATCGACAAGACCGCATTGGTTTACAAGCTTGCCGAGAGTGGTAAATATTACTTTCTCAGCCGTCCCCGACGGTTCGGAAAGAGTTTGCTTATTTCCACGCTGGAAGCCTATTTCCAAGGGAGAAAAGAACTGTTTGAAGGACTTTCCATGGGAAAGCTGGAAAAAGAATGGACTGAATATCCTATTCTGCATCTGGATCTGAACGCTCAAAAATATGATACGCCAGACAGCTTGTATGACATGCTCAATGATATGCTATGTGGTTGGGAATCAAGATATGGCACCCGTCCCAGTGAAACCAGCCTATCCCTGCGTTTTCAAGGTATCATCCAGCGGGCGGCCGAAAAGACAGGACGTAACGTGGTTATCCTTATCGATGAATACGACAAACCCATGCTTCAGGTCATCGGCAACGAGGAACTGATGACTGACTACCGCAATACCTTGAAGGCCTTTTATGGAGTAATGAAAAGCTGCGACAAGTATATCAAGTTTGCCTTGCTCACCGGAGTAACCAAATTCAGTAAGGTAAGCGTATTCAGCGACCTGAACAACCTAATGGACATTTCCATGGATAACCGTTTCGCCAGTCTGTGCGGTATCACGGAGGAAGAATTATACCGTGACTTCAAGGAGGATATCATCGAACTGGGTGAAAAGAACGGCATGACGGAGAAAGAGACCAAGGCCACGCTCAAGGAAATGTACGACGGATATCACTTCACCGAAAAAAGTGAAGACATCTACAACCCCTTCAGTCTGCTGAATACCTTTGCCCAAATGAGGTTTGGAAGCTACTGGTTCGAAACGGGAACACCTACCTTCCTGGTCGAGTTGCTCAAACACAGCCGCTATAACCTGTATCGCTTCACTGAAGAAATGGCAGATGCCGACTCTCTGGAAGGTATAGATACGATGCACACCAACCCTGTACCCATCCTGTACCAAAGCGGATATCTCACCATCAAGGGATACGACAAAGAGTTTCGGGCATATTATCTGGGATTCCCCAACAAAGAGGTGGAAGAAGGATTCACGAGGTTCCTCTCCGAAATCAGTTGGTAATCAATATCCAGGGGAAACAAGGACCTTCATACGGTGAAGTAGTCTGCGGCTCACTGTCAAACGATTCAGGCAATTTCTTTTCCCTTTTTTTCTCCCAAACTTTCCAACGGTCAATCTCCCGGATGAGCCGCGTCACCGCCTGCGCACAGTTTTCCGGATAAGTGAGAATCTGCACGAACCAAAGTTTCTGACACTGCACGTACTTGGCATAAAAGCGATGCCCTACCACCTCCCGGTTTTCCAAATGAAGCGGTCCTGAAAGGATAAAGCAATCACCCTCCTCACGTTGATAAGTGGCATGAAGTTCCCGGGCAAAACGAGACATTCCCTGCGCCACTGTCAGGCTGTCCAGATTGGGAAGCACAAACGCGGTCTGTACAATCTGCTCCACATTCCAAAAACGGAACTGGCAATATCCTTTTTCTTTCACCTGCGGATTGGAAACTTGCTCGAAAAAGGACGGATAATGTATCACATACCCATAAAAAGGGTCCCGATAGGTATTCATCCGCGTGGTACGCATCACTTTTTCCAGTTTCTCAGGAAGCGGAGTTTCGTCTTTCTCCTTTTTCTGTGTGATAAAAAGAGAGCCTGCCACAAGAGCCAACACAAACAGAATCAAAAAACGACGCATTCCTACATAATGCACATTTCCCTTCATATTCCACTTCAATCTATTTTTTAACTTCAATCACAAAACTATATTCCGTAGCCTATAACGACCAAAAAACTTCACTGACATCTTCCTGACATTTCAGCTGACAGACCAGCTTATATCATATTCTTTTACTTTGCACACCATCTACCTTTCAAACTGATTAAATATCACCAGATTTCCAAACAGTTTATTTATCTTTGCGATTACGTATGAAGAACAATACTAAATATTATGAGAAAACAACTTCTTATTTTAGGAATGATGTGGATGATCGTTCTGTCGGTTTCAGCATCATCCGGAAAACAATTATTCAATGAGGGATGGAGATTCTGGTTAGGCGACACCCTAATCGCCAAAAATGAAACCTTCGATGATTCTTCGTGGAAGAAGCTGGTACTGCCACACGACTGGAGCATCGAACAAAAATTCGACAAAGAGGCTCCGGCAGGAAACGACGGCGGCTATCTGCCTACCGGAACCGGCTGGTACCGAAAAACGTTCAATGTACCTAAAGAAGCCAATGGAAAGAAACTGCAACTCTATTTTGAAGGGGTGTACATGAATTCAGATGTATACGTCAACGGACAGCGTGCAGGCGGACATCCTTATGGCTATTCTTCTTTCTTTGTCGATATCACCCCTTATGTGAAAACCGGAAAGAATATCCTTGCGGTACGTGTCGACAATTCAAAACAGAAAAACTGCCGATGGTACACCGGATCGGGCATTTACAGGAACGTCTGGTGGATAGAAAAAAATCCAGTCCATGTAGCCGACTGGGGCATCCAGATTCAGACACCCGACTTGCAGACAGCCATAGTAAAGACAGAAATTGTGAATGAAAGTGCAGAGCGCAAAACAGTCGAGGTTTCCATGGAAATAGCCGGACAAGTCAAGAAGAGCACTTATGACCTGCAACCCCAAGCACACATCACGGCCGAACAACGCTTCCAGGTTCCGGAAGCCAAAGCCTGGAGTCCCGAATCCCCGAACCTGTATACCGCACAAGTCACAGTAGCCGAGCAAGGGAACACCCTGGACCGTGCAGACGAAACTTTCGGCTTCCGCACAATAACCTATTCAGCCGAAAAAGGCCTTCTTCTGAATGGAAAATCCATCTTGCTGAACGGCGGATGCCTGCATCACGACAACGGCATACTGGGAACAGCCGCATACGACCGCGCAGAATTCCGGAAGGCAGAACTGATGAAACAGGCAGGATTCAATGCCGTACGTACTTCCCACAATGTACCTTCGGAGGCTTTCCTCCATGCTTGTGACCAAGTGGGATTGCTGGTCATCGATGAAGCATTCGACGGATGGCGTGAGGCAAAGAATACCTATGATTATCACACCTTGTTCGACGAATGGTGGGAACGCGATTTAAAAGCAATGATTCTCCGGGACCGCAACCATCCCAGTATCTTCTGTTGGAGTATCGGTAATGAGGTCATTGAACGCAAAAAGATAGAGATTGTGACTACCGCCCGCAAACTGGCTGCGCTTTGCCGGCAACTGGACCCTACCCGTCCGGTCACGTCCGCACTCGCAGCCTGGGACAGTGACTGGGAAATCTACGACCCGTTGGCTGAAGCCCACGACATTGTGGGTTACAACTATATGATACACAAGGCGGAAAGTGACCACCTGCGTGCTCCTTCCCGAGTAATGGTACAGACAGAATTATTTCCGAACGATGCATGGAGAAATTTCCGAACCGTAAAAGACCATCCATACGTCATCGGCGATTTTGTGTGGACAGCCATGGATTATATCGGTGAATCCGGCATCGGACGCTGGTACTACGATGGTGACCTGCCTGGCGAACACTACCATCGCCCGCTCTATCCATGGCATGCCTCCTATTGCGGAGACATTGATCTGACCGGCCAACGCAAACCCATCAGCCATTACCGTTCCATGCTCTGGAATGAAAACGGGAAGGAACATCTATACATTGCCGTCAAAGAACCCGACGGATACAAAGGCAAGATACGGACTACCTCCTGGTCTACCTGGCCCACATTTGAATGTTGGAACTGGCCCGGCCATGAGAACAAACCCATTGAAGTGGAAGTCTATTCCCATTACCCCACAGTCCGCCTTTATCTGGACAACCAACTGATAGCAGAAAAGTCCGTCAACGAAATGAAAGCCATCTTCTCACTGCCTTACAAAGCGGGAGTGCTGAAAGCAGAAGGTCTACGCGACGGAAAAGTAATGGAAACCACCACTTTGTCTACCGCCGGTGCTCCAGTCTTTCTTCGTCTGACAGCCGACAGAGAGGTACTGCATGCCGACGGACAAGACCTCTCCTTCCTGGTAATAGAAGCAATCGATGAAGCCGGTCATATAGTCCCAATAGCCGATAATCTTCTGTCTGTTTCCGTACAAGGAGCAGGCACTTTGCAAGCTTTAGGCAACGCAGACATCAAAGACGTAGACCCCACTTTCGACCAGACACATCATTTATGGAAAGGTCGTGCACTGGCCGTCATACGTTCCAACGGCAAGAAAGGCCAGGCTGTTGTCCGAATCAAAGCCAGGGGAATGAACAAAGGCGCAGAAGTCGTACAGACTCTCTGCCTCAAGTTTAAATAATAATCCATTTATATTCCCACCGCTTCCAGTGATTTACATTCTTGCATAAAGCCACTGGAAGCAGCTTTTTAAACTGACATTATTGATTATTATAAGAAATACGAAGAAAATTTCTTAACTTTTTACCTTAGAGGGTATTTTAAAACTATAAACTATCAAAAAAAATCGCGTTGTATATTTGAAGGTTTTACTATATTTGTACCAATAAATCAAATAATCGTGTAAACAATATGAAAAAAGTTTTTGTAGTAGCAGCAATGGCCTTCCTGGCAATGGGAGTTCACGCACAAAATTTGGTAAAGAATGGAAACTTCGACACTCCGTTGAATAATGAAAAGACTTATGCATCCATTCCTTCTACAGAAGACTGGTTTGCATTTGACAAGACTAACGGTGCCACAACTATCAGTCCGGTTACCGATGACGAAAAGCATGGAAACGCTGTACAGATTGAAAATACAACCGACAACTCTTGGTACAAAGCTTATCTGGGACAGCGTATCAAAGGTGCAGAGAAAGCAGTCTATACACTTTCTTTCGACATGAAAGCACTGACAGACAATGCACAGGTACGTTTCTTCATCCGTGATGCCAAGACTGAAAACCTGTTCATCATGCGTGAAGGTTTCGACATCAATGACGAATCTACCAAGAACCAGTCGGCAGCAGCTTTCAGCCGCATCATCAAAAAGGCAGGCAGATGGTCAAAAGTATCAGCCACTTTCGACTTCTCAAAAACCGTCAATGCATTTGCCAGCATCAAGGGTGTAGAAGACAAAGGCGGTACAGTGACTGAAGCTCCCGTATCCGACAGCACACTGGGCGATTTCGTAATTGTCATCCAGCTTCAGACAAAAGACTCCAAAGCATTGATTGACAATGTATCACTGACAAAGAAATAAGTATTACCCCATAAGAACAGCAGAAATCCTCCGGGAAATGTCTTTTTGATGTTCCCGGAGGATTTTTTTATTCCTACCTGCATTTTCTTTCAAACATCAAGGAGATTTCTCTGTCCCACACTGTGGGATACAAAAACCACAGTGTGGGATATATATTTCACACTGTGAAATACAAATCCCATACTATGAAATACAGAAAATAACATAAGAAAAGAAACTAATCACAAGGGGAGTTATAAAAATGTGCCCAATCCTATCATTTTTGTGGAAAAACAGAAATAGCTGTACCATTACATTTGCGCATATAAAAAACAATCCATATTTTTGTAAGAGAATCAACTGAAAGCAAACCATTCATTTATACACGAAAATACATGAATACGACATTATTGCTTCTGGGAATCGGGACCCAGGAATTATTGTTCATCGCACTGATCATCCTGCTGTTATTCGGCGGGAAGAAAATTCCCGAACTGATGAAAGGCCTTGGAAAAGGAGTGAAAAACTTTAAGGATGGCATGAACGGAATGGATGAGGACCCGAAAGATACCAACGAAAAGAAAGAAGAAGTCGCATCCAACGAGAAAAAGGAGAAATAACAGCTGTGAAACCAACCCAACCCACAGAGATGACCTTTTGGGACCATCTGGATGTACTGCGCAAGACGATTATCCATATCGCATGCGCCGTTGTCCTACTCATGCTATTGGCCTTCTGTTTCAAAGACGAACTTTTTGACGTGATTCTTGCTCCCAAAGAAAGTAATTTCTGCACGTATCGCTTCTTCGCATGGATCGGGCAGGTACTTCATGTCCCCGGACTGGAAGTAGAGAACTTACCGGTAAAGCTCATCAACACCCAGCTCTCCGGACAATTTCTAACACACATGAGTGTGTCATTCTATGCCGGCATCTTACTGGCATCTCCTTATATTCTTTACCAACTGTTTCATTTTATCTCGCCGGCATTATATCAGAATGAAAAGAGATATTCCCGTCGGCTGGTATTCTGGGGTTACCTGCTGTTTCTGACAGGAGTGCTGTTCAGCTATTTTCTGATTTTCCCCTTCACGTTCCGTTTCCTGTCCAGCTACCAGGTGAGTCAGGAAGTGGAAAACACCATCCTGCTCAGTTCTTACATCGACACGCTGAACATGCTGAGCATGATGATGGGCATCACATTCGAGATACCCATTCTGACATGGCTACTGGCCCGATTCGGCATTCTTTCTGCCGACTTCATGGCACGATACAGAAAACACGCCTGGGTGGTCGCAATGATTATAGCTGCCATCATCACTCCTACCTCGGACGTGTTTACCATGCTGATTGTCACATTCCCTATTGTTATTTTATACGAAGTCAGCATCTTCGTCGTACGTCGTACGGTCAGAAGGGTAAGAAACTGACTGCCTGACCGCCTCCATTCGCCATGCTGATTTTTATAAAATATTTATCCCATCAAAAATCAATTCTTATAAAAATCAGAATAAGAAATAAAGATGGCATATGAAAACTTTAATCGCATATATACCATCTTTACAATTAAGACATTCTGACAATATCAGAATTATAACCAAATTCTTAAAGCAACTATCTCAATCCATATACATAAAATTCTGTAACATCCACACGTTGAGTTCTCTGATTAACCTCTAATATTTCATACTTAATAAAACGTGCATCTTGTGGAGCTAAAAACTTATAATATAGAACCGATTTATTTTCCAATGAAACATCATTATAGGAAACCCATTTTTGGTTATCCAAGGATGTTGAGATTCGAACTTTAGTTGGAGAATAATTACCTCCTGCCCAATGGTCCGTCCTTATAACAGCTACAGGCTTTATTTCCCCCATATCTATAACAAACCAGAAAGGACCATTTTTGGCGATATCACTACCTGACTCACCACCTTTCCCGTCTAAAAGATTATTTGTATACCAATGCTCTGCTGTTTTATCAACATCAATCATTCCCCATGCTGAATGATCCCAATTAATCCATTCAGCAGATTCTTCATAAAGTGCTTCCAGCTTATTATAATATTTACTAATATTTAAACTTACAGTCTTATTTTCCTCAGGTAAGCAAACAAAAGGATCTTTAGAATCAACAGTATAAGATAAAGTTAGATTAACGTTAATTGGTTCATCTTTATCCAACAAAAAATCAGTAGAAATACTCCATGTAATATCTTGCGACCTAGTCTCTCCCTTAGGTATTGTAATTTCTTTGGGAGATATAACAACATCATCTAGATATTTTTCATCTAGTCCATTAGTCATTAATGAAATAGACACATCTTCTTGAGCAGGTTCTGATAATGAGAAGAAACAATTATACTCAATAGGATTGTTATCCACAAATTCATCATTCAAATATAAACGTTCAATATTAACATTACTTTCTCCATTCAAAAAACACACTAGTTTGAAGGCTTCTTTTTTTAATATAACTTTCGGTGTATCTTCTTTAATAACACACTGATTAGAACTTACATGACTAATCTTTAAACCTAATTCAAATGAAGCTTCTTCTTTTATCATACGAGCAAAAGTCAAATCATCATTCTTTATTTTCAAAGTAACTTCCTTACTTGTATATCCCGCAGGAATAACAAGATGACTTTCGCTCAAATCAATACACTCACTAGGAATATTTAAAGATTGTATCTCTAAATCGATTTCCATATCTTGCAATAAAGGTTTATCAAGTTGTATAGTATAAACTCTTTCAATTGGAGAACTAAGTTTCAACTCACCCGAAGTTCCATAAGTTGCATAAATTGTATCATTGGCACTATCTTTGGGCTTTATAATGGCAATGCTACTATCCGTAGGATATGGAGTCAAATTCAACTCTTCATTTTCTAAGCACCCCAATAATACTACACTTATAAATATTACGCTGAGTAATCTATATATATAATTCATAATAGTCATTTAATTTAAATCATTAGGATATGAATAAATATTTAAATCATCTTTTTTATAAAAGAATGTTGGTTTTTTTAAGCCAGCCCCATATAAAGTCTTCACACCCTCTAAACGGCTAAATACCGCATCATATTTTTTAGGATCAGGTGCGAACCCCATAAACCATCCAAAACCATCCTCAATAAGCCGACTAGCTCCTAAATTTGTCAATGAACCTATTCCAAGATTAAATTCAATAGCCATACCAGCACACTTCTTTTTTGTCATTTGTCCTATAGGATAAGAAGAGCCACCATAATTAGGCACAACTATATCTAACCATTCATCTGCGTCTACTCCATCAACGGATGAAACGCCATACATTGAACCATACGCAAATACAGTTACAAGCTTGTCCGGCATTGCTTTCTTTGTCTCAAAACATAAACGAGCTGCAGCTTGTGCGCTAGTAGAAGTAAATGCTGGATTACTTAAATCAGGACGGGTTGAATATTCATCATCATAATTAATGCCATCCAAGTTATACGCTTTACAATATTGTGCCACTTCACGAGCAAAATCTTTAGCTCCTTGCTCAGATAACTGTGCCAATCCAGCCATATCATGATTTCCAAGTAAACCCAACAAAACTTTTACACCTCTTTTACGTAAAGGCTGCAAAAAAGTTTCATTATTATCCAACAGATATTGCACATTAGGATTACATTTCACAAAAGGACGCCCAGCATCACTATCATAGTTGATATTTGCAGCAAAAAGAACGACAACATCCCAAAGCAATTTCCCATTTTCCAGTTCAAACGAAAAAGCATTCAATGGATTCACTCCATTTACCTCAAAAAACAAATATCCTTTTACCGCATCTTCACCTTTATATGCATCCGAGGCATTTCGCATATCTTTTACCAAATACATACAATGTGTAGATTGAGAATCCGTAGCAGATATATCTTCACTCGGTTCGGATATAGCTACAGGAATCGCATAAGTCTTACCCTCCAAAACTTCAGTTCCACCAGAAATTGTCATGCCAACCTCTGCAGTCTTTGCTCCTGAAACAAATTTCAATATTCCTCCGTCAGCAAAAGAGACCAATTCCTGCGGATATAATTCAAAATCCGTTTGATGATCTTCGTTATAAGTCTTTAAATAATCAGCATCAATCACAACCTTTGCAGAAGTTGTACTTGTAGCGGCCTTACTCAATCCCATTTTTACAGAAGTGTTATAACTCTCTTCATAAAGTTCTATTACAGGAGAAGATAGATTTTGTTTCACATCACGCAAATAAGCATGATTCTCATAAATTCCAGCATAAGCCGATTCATCTATCGCCTTGCCTACCTCCAAATCTTCGGCACAAGAGGACGTCAAAAACATTACGCCCATACAAAATGCTGTAACTCCTAAAAATGAATTCAAATATTTAGTTTTCATAATGGTAGATTTTCATTAGTTATCAGATTGTTATTTTTCCGGCAATTCCACATTTACCCAAGCAGGCTCTCCACTTCCTGTAATATCATTTCCATGTCCAGTATAATCATGAATTACACTGCCTGCACCTTCATTAAACTTCCAGTAAGCTATCAAACCTTCAGATTTTGGATCCACATAATATGCGCTATTAGCAATTTCATCCGCACTTCTTTGCTTACTCCAAATTCTAAGTTCCGAAATTTCTCCTGGCAACCAACGAGTACTGTCATAAGAGTATCCTACATAACATCCTCCAGAAAGATTTACAGAAGAAGAAGCTGCATTATCTGACGCAACCAAGACTCCATTCTGATAATATAAGCGTTCTCTTGTTGTTGCATCATAAACAATAGCAATATGAACCCATTCATTGGTTGGAAGCCCTGGAGCTACATTAGGATTTGGGAAATTGCCTCCAGGAGCAACTAACTGTAATTGATTTCTCGGACGGTCTGCATCACCAATTCTGACTAAGAATGTTCCTTCAATACCAAAAACGGAACTCAATGCATTATCACGACCATCTTCCCAGTCACTGGCACGCACCAATGCTTCCACTGTAATCGTAGACAATGAACTTACATCACTCGCCCAGCGTATCGGAAAATAAATCTTACGAATATTAGCCACTACATTTATCAACGCTGCTCCCTTAAATACATAAAATACCGTACGTTTACTTTGCAATATATCGATATTACTAGCCGTACTAATCGTCACAGGTAATACATAACGATGTTCCGAATCCAACTCATTCGTATTTTTAAAATTAATTACCACGCTTTCTCCTGTCACATCACCAGCCTTAATGGTTGCTGTCTTTTGAGGTATCTCATAATATTTCTCATCCAAAGCTATTGCATTGTCATTGTAACTCAAATTATAAGCTGCAGTCATAGATGGTACGGCTTCGAACGACATCTGAACGTCATTGGATATAGGAGAAGCTATCCGGTAATCAATCTTTCTAGTAGATTCAACAACATCATCTTTAATTAACAAGTCACTACATATAGCATCAGACGTAATATACAAATGATTTGTATAGTGATGTTCCTCATCAATGTTATTTGACTGGCATCCCCAAAACATGGCTACCAGTGACAATAAAAAACTATATCTTAACAATTTCATAATTCATTATTATTTATTAGGATTCATAATCTGAATAGCTTCTCGAATATGCTGATAAACAAAAGCATTATCATAATAATCGTTATGGGCATTCTGGATATACACTCCTTTTCGAACAAAATCTGTAGAGTTAGCAGCCACCCATTGTGCAGCACCATAAGTGGCCAACGTTTTTCCCCCATTGGCATCAATAGTACTCCAATAACCATAAGTCTGTTCTTTATCTTCTGGACGTGGAGTTTCCACACAAGCAACAAAACGATCTGCCGGAACCGGATTAATTGCCCCTTCTTGTCCTGCCACAGCATCCATTCCAGCCTGCACTGCAAGATAAGCTTTCACACTCAAATCATCGGCATTTGTTGAACCTAAACTTTTCAATATAATATAATTGAAGTTAGAAAGCATATTCATGTTTTCAGGAACTAAATATTGCACATTTCCATACAACAATAAAGATTTCCCTTCATTCTTTTGCTTCCATTCTATAATGTGATTAAAAAAGTTCTGCTGACGTGCATTGTATTCAGCCAAAACACTTTCTGTCATACTCACTAAAGAACGTCCGGTATATTCAACTATAATACCATCATAATGGTATTTTTCACAAAGTTCCAGAGCCTTATCTGTACAATCACCCAAGTATTTTAACGCATCTTCTTCTGTTAAAGATTCTCCACCTTCCTCTTTTAATTTAGCAGTCCATGCTGTCTCAAATGCATCATGACTAATCGTATACAAGGTTTTAGTTCCTTTATCATTCTTGATTTGCTCCATCTCAAGCATAATTTCTTCATTCAAATTATCCGGATTATTCAAATTAATAAAATCAATGCTATCAGGCAAAGTTGTCAGATGTTCAGCTTGCTTACTTGGATTGTTCCCTGGATTATCAAACGATACAATCATCACTTTATGTTCACTAGCCTTATAATTTTTCAAATCCAGTAAGTAATCTTGGTAAAGTTGTGAATTTTGCTCTTCCAATGAAGAACTATGCAAAGTCAGACTTTCCGGCTCAGTCCAATCAGTACACGCTGGCAAAGAAAGAACTGAGGTATATAATACAGCTCCAAACAGCCTATTAATTAATTTCGTTTTCATATAACATTGTATTTAATTGTTAACATTATTTTTTACATGCCCACCAAACATCTGTAGACATATTATCAGGCCCTTTCAAATAATTAGCAACCGCATAATTTACATTTTCTAAATTACTTGTGTACTCCTCATTGGGATATGGCATACGACGTGCACCCCTCTGAGAATCTACTATACCCCCGCTCTTATTACCCTCATCGGTTGCCGGAATCAAATGAGGATATCCAGTTCGGCGATAATCAGCCCAAGCTTCATTACCCAGCATCCAGTTAGCAATCCATTTTTGAATAATAATACGTTCCTGCTTTTCTTCCTTTGTTGCTTTTTCATCCCATTTTACAGTAATAGTAGACAATTTCGTATTATAATTTTGTCCAGCAAACGGATCAACATAAGTGGCTGGGATGCGAGTGCTATTAGAAAGATATTCATCAACCCCATCAGCTTTCCATTGTTCAAAGGACAAACGAATACCTTGATTATAAAACTCTTCTGCACTTCCTCCCATATTAAAGCCAAAAATCGCAGTACCTTCAGCACGCAAGAAAGAAACTTCAGCCGCATTCATCCATAAAATAGGATCCGAAGCAGAAATCTTCACTGTAGAATAATCCACAAAATGATTTGCAATGGCATCCTTGGTAATATCGATTCCACGTCTTAAACCTACATATTCTCCATTACTAGCTAATTCAAAATAACTAGCACGACGATTGTCATTGTATCCATTCATGTAACAAATTATATCAGCTGCCGCATGCGTATCTCCACCACTAGTTTCTGCATTATATCGAAGCGCCGTAAATAACGAGTTAGTAATAGAGCCAAAATAATTCCAAGCTGCATTGTCTACATTTGCTGTAATTAATCCTGCTTCACTCGTTATACATACCTCTGCTATTTCTTTTGCCTTAGTAGGATTAGCGTATGCTATACGCATAGCAAGACGTAGACGCAATGAGTTAGCAAATTTTAACCATTTCTCCACATCCCCACCATACACATAATCAGCAGTTGAAACCAGCAATGCACCTTTGTTCTCTAACAACACATTTATAGCATTATCCAATTCCTCAAAAAATTTATTATAAACCTCTTCCTGAGAGTCATAAGGAATAGTGATTTTACCATCAGAGCCAATCTTTGAATAAGGAATCGGACCGTAAGTATCTGTTACACGACTCATAGCTGCGACCTTAATAATTTGAGCTATAGCGTATGGTACCGGATTTCCAGTATTATTAGACACTATCTGAACCGAGTTTAAATTTCCATACAATACAGGAATTATCTTATCGCTGATTAAAAATACACGTGTCCAGTCATTCTTAGCATTGAAATTAGAAATTGTCTCTGAAAATCCCTTATTCGAATCTGCAAAATATCCCCCCATAGGGCCTCCTAATAAACAATCTGTAAACTGTGCCGTATTGACATCGGATGATACCACACAGCTAGCCAACTGAGTCATTGCTGATCCCAATGCATAATCATCATTTTCAAGACTTCCAGGCTGATAGGGATCTGAATTTATATCTAAATACTTGTCTGTACAGGAGATAGAAACAAGAATCAGAGAGCCTAATAAAAATTTATTTAATATTGTTTTTTTCATAATTCTTCATATTTAAAATTTAAAGCTCAAGCTAAATCCAATATTACGTAATGCAGGCATCATGAAATAATCAATTCCTTGATAGAAATTATCTGTAGAAGCCACAGTCTCAGGATCAAATGGAGCCTTATTATAAATCATCCATAGATTACGTCCGATAATAGAGACCTTGATATCACAGATATCTCTCAACATTTTACGAGGAAAAGTATAGCTCAAAGAAGCTTCTTGCAAACGTACATTTGTAGCAGAGTAAGTATAATACTGAGGAATAGCTGTTCCAGCCCCAATAGTACTATACCATGTTTCTGGACTCACACGATCATTTCCATTCACAACTACATAACCTAAATCACGAGCCTTTGCAGAAGCCTCAGACACACCATAATAATCAAGCATGGCCTGTGTTCTTGAATAAACAACTCCACCCAAACGAGCTGTTACCAAAAATCCTAAATTAAAGCCTTTCCAAGAAAAATTATTACGCCAAGCCAAATTACCATCAGGAAGAACACTTCCTAATTTTATATACTGATTGGGATCCTGAATAGTTTCTGTCGCTAATTTTCCCTCTCTATCAGTATAAATCGCTCCATTACTATCTCTCTTTAAATCAATCAATGAGTAAATATCGCCCATTGTTCCTCCTTCTTTCAATAAGAATCTTGTTTCTCCTAAACCTCCCATATTCAAGGTTGACAAAGAAAAGATCTCACCCGTAACAGGATTTATCGCATTGTCAGCAAGTTCTATAATTTTGTTCTTATTCATTGAATAAGTAATGCCTGTATCCCATGTAAAATCTCTCCACGTATTCTTATATCCCAAAGAAAGCTCAATTCCTTGATTCCTTACAGCACCTGTTTGAATATACATTGCAGACCACCCACTAACCGGCAACTGTGGATTAAAGGTTTGATTCATGGTTTTCGCATTATAATAGGTAACATCTAAATCAAAATGTTTCAAGAAACGTAATGTCAAACCAACCTCAAACGACTGAGTACGTTCAGGTTTCAAATTATACAACGGATACTGAGTAGTTATACTCCATGAGTTATTAACCCACTCATAATGAGGATTAGCAATATAACGTTCAAATGGATTACCCACAGAAGCCCACGAACCACGAATTTTCATATAAGAAAGATAGTCGTGATTCAAGTTTGGCATTAATTCTGAAAGAACCACAGATGCACCCACTGAAGGATAAAAGAATGAACTACTTTCTGAATTTGGACCAGCCAATTGAGAAGGCCAATCATTACGCCCAGTTAATGTCAAATAATATGTACTCTTATAACCTAACTCGGCAGAAGCAAACAACGATTGAGTCTGCTCACGCCATCCCTCTTGTAAACGAGTACTTTTACTTGGACTCAGATTCTGTACAGCAAAGAAATTCGTATAACCCACCGGCTCATCACCAAAAGCCTCACTACCATCTGCTATAGGGCCACGTACTTTTAAGGCATCAGATCGCATATCAGAAAATGATCCACCAAAATTAGCTAGTAAACTCCAGTCCGTTCCAAATGTTTTATTAATATTCACAAGAAAGTCTGCATACAGTTGCTTTTCTTGTGTACGAGTTATACCATATAAACCTCTGCTAGATTGTTCCGTTAACTGAGTGTTAGTTGATGCATAAAATTTTTCTGTATAATCATTATTTGAATTATCCAAACGTACACGGCCACTCACACTTAACCAATCAAGTATCTGATAACTTAATCCAGCACTTAACATATAGCGGTCCTTCTTATTATTACGCAAATTACGATAATTAATCCAATATGGATTTTGCATAGCCATCGCTTCATCTCCAACCGGCCAATACTGTGTATAAATCTTACGAGCAGGATCATAGCGCTCATACATGGTTATGTCCTCCCAATCGTTTCCTCTTGGATACAAATAAGCCCCCACCAATGGATTATTATAGGTTCCTTGGTTAGTCATATTTTGATCATTCTGCAAAATGTAGCTAGCACTGACATCCAGCTTCATTTTATCATTCAAGAATGAGGTAGTATTACGTACTGTGAAATTATAACGATTATACTTATTATTTGGAATAATACCTTTTGAATTTACTGCTGCTGCAGATGCATATGTTTGATTTTTCTCCGTTCCAGTAGACAATGAAACACTCTCAGTCCCAATAATTCCCATCTGAAAATAATCATCTGCTGGATTATAACCATAATAATTCGCTTCTGTCAAATGTGCGCCCCAACTACGTGCACTAGTTGAACTATATATTCCATCTGAACCTGTTCCATATCTAGTCTGAAAACGAGGCATTACAAATGGGGATGTAAATTCCGTGTTACTGTTAACTGTAATACTTAGTTTACCTTCTTTTCCTTTCTTTGTGGTAATGACAATAGCTCCATTGGCGGCATCCGAACCATACAAAGCTGCCGCTGCCGCACCTGTCAAAACAGACATTGATTCAATATCTTCTGGATTAATATCAGCAATCGGCTCTGTGGCACCCTGAGAATCAAATTCTGTACCACCTTTATTACTTCGACCTGAGAAAATAGGAACTCCATCAATCACATAAAGTGCATTGGAAGACTGCATAATGGATTTTGTACCACGCATTACTACTTTTGAAACGCCACCAACTCCGGAGGATGACGCATTAATATTCACACCTGCAACCTTACCACTCAAAGAGTTGACAAAGTTAACATCTTTATTTCCGGTAATATCATCCGCATTGACTTGCTGTACGTTATAAGACAAAGCCTTTTCAGAACGCTTAATTCCCAACGCAGTGACAACAACTTCTTCAAGCACTTCTGTATCCTCACTCAAAGACAAATTCAGCATCGGTTTATTGGCAACAAGTTCAATAGACTTATAGCCTACATAAGAAAACTGAAGCACGGCATTGGGATTAGACAGACTCAAACTATAGTTTCCATCAAAATCTGTAATTGTACCATTGGTAGTACCTTTTTCTAAAACCGTAACTCCAATCAAAGGCTCTCCTTTTAAATCAGTAATCTTACCAGATACAGTTTTTTGCTGTTGCGTCGAACGGGGCTCCGTTGTTTTTTCCTTTGACGTCCTGGACAAATAGACTACATTATCGTCAATCCTGTAGGTTATTCCCTTTCCACTCAGCGCTTTATCAAGCACATTGGTCAAAGATGAATTAGAAACTTTCAATGAAGCCACAGGAATAGCCGCAAGCTCATCATCATAAAAGAAACGATAATTTGACTGGGCTTTAATTTGCCTTATCACCGTCCCTAAATTGGAATTGGATAAAGAGAGGGTAAACTGAGCAAACGAGACCTGAAACGGCGGTACTGCCAATGCAGCAATCAATAACGCTCTGAGAAGTTTTCTCGAACCAAGTAACGAATTCTTGTTCGAAATGCTTTTCTTTTTAAGGTTAAACATCATAGTATTTCTTGTTTTGGTTTTACATGCATATAACAATTACACCTACTCAAAATACTTACTCTTTCTTCATTTTTTTTTACGCTTTATGCCCTTTCTTTCTTCTAAAATCTTTTCCAATAAAAATCAGCATTGTCACCAAGTTCCTAAAACCTTGCAACAATGCTGATTTAAACCTTATAAAAAGCCTTATTTATAAAAAATCAATGTTCCGGCCTTTACTAACTCAGCGTGATTAATTCTGTAATTACATTTTTTCCCACCAAGTTCTATTTTTTGTATGTACCCTTCCGGTGAGCCACTTTCCTTCTTTTCAATGATCAATTTATCCTTTCCATAAAAATCAGGATTCAGACGGATGGTAATCCGGTCGAAAGTCGGGTCGGTCAGCGTGTATTCCGGTACGCCCGGACAATCGGGATAAAGGCCCATCATACTGAATACGGCCCAGGCTGACATGGTACCGGCATCGTCGTTTCCGGGAATACCGTCAGGTTTGGGAGTGAAATACTTGGCCAACAGTTCACGCACCGTTTTCTGGGTACGCCATTCTTCGCCCTTGAAGTAGCTGAACAGGTAAGGATAAGCTATGTCCGGTTCATTGGCCGGATCGTAATAGCCTTTGTCGAATACCATCTGCAGCTTGTCGACAAACTTTTTCTGTCCGCCCATCAATCGGGCCAGCCCTTTTACATCGTGAGGCACATAGAAAGTGTAGTTCCAGGAATTTCCTTCATGGAAGCCCGGGCTAGGTTCAAAGTTCTGTCCTTGCAGCGGGTCGAACGGAGAATAGAACGTTCCATCGGGCAAGATGGGGCGAAGAGTACCAAACTCCTTGCAATAATAATGCTTATAGCCCATGGAGCGCTTATAGAACAAGTCGGCATCGTCTTTCTTTCCCAGGCTCTTGGCCAGTGTGTACAGAGCATAATCGGCAATGTAATATTCCAGCGCATGCGACACGGAATTGTCGAACTGCTCCATCAAAGGTACATACCCCTTGCTCATATAGTCGTCGTTGTCTGGGCGCATCAAATTGTCCTTTCCAGGCAGGGTGGCCGACTTCCGCATGGCTTCGTAAGCAGTTTCCATGTCGAAATCACGCAAACCTTTCATCCACGTGTCCACAATGACCGGCAGACTGGGGTCACCTTCCATGGTGAGGGTTTCCCGTCCGTAGAGTTCCCACTTGGGCAGCCATCCATGCTCTTTGTACATGTCAATCATGGTACGCACCATATCAATCTGACGCTCCGGATACACCAATGTCATCAGCTGATGCAGGTTGCGGTACGTGTCCCACAAGGAATACACCGTATAGCGGTTGTTTTTCGTGGTCTTGGTTTCTCCCGTTTCCATTGCCGGATACTCTCCGTTCACATCCTGCAAGATGTTCGGATGAATCAAGGTGTGATACAAGGCCGTGTAGAACACAGTTTTCTGTGCCTTCGTACCCCCTTCCACAGTGATGCGGCTCAGGTCGTCGTTCCACTTGCTGCGGGCACTGGCATGAATTTCATCGAAACCGGCTCCATGCTGCTCGGCTTCCAGATTCTGGCGGGCATTCTCCATGCTGACAAAAGAAACACCCACGGCCACTTCTATCTGTTCATTTTCTTCCGTATCGAAGGTGAACCAGGCACCTATGTCATCACCGGCCAAATCGCGGTCGTACTGCGTGTACAACTTGTATTTCCCGTTGTCTTTATCCCATTCGGCCTCTATGCCATTCATCTTGCGCTGGAATTTCCAATACCCCGTCTGTTGCGGAACCTTGTTGATTCTCATCACGAAATAAATGGGAAAGACAGCCTGCGGATTATAACAGAACGTACCCAACAGTTTCATACCTTCTATCTCCCGGTCGTTCACCCGGCACAGATAGGCTCCCGACTCATTAGTCAGTCCCTCTCCCAGGTTCATCAGGATGTGGCTCTTTCCTCTCGGGAAAGTGAAACGGGTCAATCCTGTCCGCAGGGTAGAAGTAGCTTCCACTTTCACGTTGTATTTCGTCAGTTGCAGGCTGTAGTATCCCGGTGAGGCGGTTTCCTTCTCATACTTGCTGCCATAGTGATGATAATCCACATCCAGTTCCCCGGTGGTAGGCATCAACAGCAAAGACCCCAGTTCAGGACATCCCACCCCACTCAGGTTGACATGAGACAGTCCCGTAAAATAGCTGTTCGTATAGTCGTAAGGTGTAGACCACCAACGGGCATCCTTGTCATACTTGTTGTCTGCCGAACCCATCACATTGAATGGAACAACCGACATCAAGCCGTTCGGACACACAGCTCCCGGATTACACGTACCGAAATTGGTGGTCCCGATAAACGGGTCGACATAATCTACTGGTTCTTGGGCATGCAGGCACACCCCAACGAACAAAAAATTCAGACATGCAATTAGTTTTTTCATAGGCTTAAAATAAAAAGGACCTCTCCCACAGCCTCAACCATGGGAACGGTCCTATAAAATATTCATTCTTATAAAATAGAAGTACGTTTCACGAAATCAACGATTTCGGAAATGTAGCCGAAAGCCATTCCGACCACGGTATCTGCCGCACCGTAATACACTGCCACTCTTTCCCCGTCCTGAAGAGCTGCACACGGGAACACCACATTGGGCACATCGCCCTGCAGTTCATAAGGAGCTGCAGGAGCCAGCAGATAATCGCGGGTGCGATAAAGCACCTTTTCCGGATGGTCCTTATCCAGAATAGCAGCTCCCATGGAGTAGCGGAAACCGTTGCAGGTGGTGATGACACCATGATAGAACATCAGCCAGCCCTCTTCGGTCAAGAATGGTACGGAACCGGCTCCAATCTTCGTACACTGCCAAGCGCTCTCCGGGAAGGGTGTCACTTTCATCACACAGCGGTGCTCGCCCCAGTATTTCATGTCGGGACTGTAGCTGATATAGATATCCCCGAAAGGAGTATGCCCGTTGTCGCTCGGACGGCTCAACATGGCATATTTACCGTTGATTTTCTGCGGGAAAAGCACACCGTTGCGGTTGAAAGGCAAGAAAGCATTCTCACACTGATAGAATTCCTTGAAATCGAAGGTATAGCCGATGCCGATGGTAGGGCCGTGATAGCCGTTACACCAGGTAATCCAATAACGGTCTTCAATCCAAGTAACACGAGGGTCGTATTTATATTCCGACTCAATCATATCGGTGTTTCCGGGTTGAAACTTAATAGGTTCATGATTGATTTCCCAGTGGATACCGTCCTTACTGAAACCTGCAAAGATATTCATCTGCACAGCCCGGTTGTCGCAACGGAACACACCAGCAAACCCATCCTTAAAAGGTACCACCGCACTATTGAAAATACTGTTCGATGTAGGTATCTGATACCGCCCGATGACAGGATTCTTGGAATATCGCCACATCACCTCCTTACAATCTGCCGGACGTTCTTCCCACGGCATTACAAAAGTCTTTTCCATATTCTATATTTTTATAATTAATTTATATATTCTCGTTCACCTTTTATCAAATTTCCAGCATTATCATACTTAAACGGAATGAAATAAGTAATCAAGAAAGCAGGGATGGTGGCTATGAGTACAAAGATAAAAAAAGGTTCGTATCCTCCAGGTTTATCAAACCAGTTTCCTAGACTCTCACATACCCATCCGCTCAGCATTCCGGGAATCATTACACCAAAATTCATGATGCCTGAAGCAAAAGCATAATGAGCCATCTGATGCTTGCCCGGTGCAACCTGCTGCATCATAAACAAAGTAAGACCGACAAAGCCAAAACCGTATCCAAAATATTCAAACACAATCCCTGCGCATATAACCCAACCACTTTCTGGCTGTAAATAAGCAAACAAGGCATACACAACAAAAGGAAGGTTGAAAATGCAGCACAAAGTAAACAAGGTGTTTTTCAATCCCCTACGTGCAATGTAATATCCTGCCAGCAAAGATCCTAAAACAAATGCGGCAGCCCCATAGGTTCCATAATAAAGACCTATTTCTTTTTCATTCAGCCCCAGTCCTCCCATCGTACGATCTGCCTTCAAAAAAAGAGGTACAATTTTCATAACGAAACCTTCGGCAAAACGATATAAGATGATAAAACAGATATAATACACAATATGCGTCTTACGAAAGAAATCCATCAACACTTGTCCCAGTTCTTTCAAGACCTCTTTATTGTTTCTTTCTATCTTTTTTACTTTTACATTCTGAGTAGAAGGCAATGCAAAATAGTGATAGATTCCCAAAAGTATCATAGTCCCCGACAATATCAGCAGAATAATCATCCAAGCTTTCTTGCTGGCTTCCAAAGAACCTGCCTCCGCATTCGCTTCAATGAGGTATCCTGCAAGATATACCAAGCCTCCCGTAGCTATGATTTTAGCAATATTATAAAAAGCTCCTTGCCATCCTATAAATTTTGCCTGGTCTTCATTGGAAAGTTCACTCATATATACTCCGTCACAAGCGATGTCATGAGTGGCTCCACTGAAAGCGATTACAGCCAGCAAAGCAATTGATACACTGAAGAAATGGGAAAGGCCCAATGAAAATGCAACCAACCCAAATGTGACTCCTGTAACCAATTGGGTCACTACTACAAAAAATTTCTTTGTGCGGAACAATTCCAAAAAGGGACTCCACAAAGGTTTCAATGTCCAAGGCAAAAGAATCAATGAAGTCCAAAAGGTTATCAATTTGTCATCCACTTCCAGGCCCTTGAACATCAATACGGTAACCATATTCAATACCACAAAAGGAAGTCCCATGGCAAAATAAGCCGTAGGAACCCATGATATCGGTGATTTTTTTCTTGTATGATTCATATCAGATTATTTTTTAAGGTTTTTTCTTTCAATTGAGAAGGAATAAGGGACGTCGTCCATTTGTATTCCTCTTTCATAGTTAGGAACAGATGACATCTGAAAATCAATTGTTCCCCCTTGCATCAAATCGGAATGTGTTACATAGTTTCGGGTATATTCCTTTTTATTATATTCCATCCTATGAATATACATATTTTCCGAAGAGTTTTCATTTGCATAGATACACACATTCTTTCCATTTTCCAAATGTAATACCGCTTTTTTAAACAAAGGAGTTCCTAGAACGTATTGTTCTGTCCCTGGACAAACGGGATAGAATCCCAATGCAGAAAACACATACCATGCAGATGTCTGACCATTATCTTCGTCACCGCAATATCCATCGGGAGTAGCCGAATAAAGTGTATCCATCACTTTTCTCAGCCAATATTGTGCCTTCCAGGGCTGACGGGCATAATTATATAAATAAATCATGTGTTGGATAGGCTGATTGCCATGCGCATAATTGCCCATATTCATCACGGTCATCTCACGAATTTCATGAATAACCTGTCCATAGTAGCTGTCATCAAACACAGGAGGAACCGAAAATACAGAATCCAACATTGTCACAAAGTTGGTTTCTCCTCCCATCAGGTCGATCAGCCCCTGCGGATCATGAAATACCGACCACGAATAATGCCAACTATTTCCCTCGGTAAAGGCATCCCCCCATTTTAAAGGAGAAAAAGGCGCCATGAATTTTCCATCCTTATTCTTACCGCGCATCAAACAGGTTTCTTTGTCAAATAAGTGCCGGTAATTCATCGCACGCTTCGCATACAGTTCTATTTCTTTTTTCGGACGTTTCAACGCTTTTGCCAGCTGGTAAATACACCAGTCATCGTAGGCATATTCTAAAGTACGAGCTGCATTCTCATTGATGTTTACATCATAGGGTACATATCCCAAGGTATTGTAATACTCATAACCCAACCGACCCGTAGAAGAAACCTGTGGATGTACACTATTGGCACCATGCAACAAGCCTTGATACAAAGTGGCAACGTCGTCCACCTTCACGCCTTTCAAATATGCATCGACCAATACAGAAGCTGAATTATTTCCTATCATACAACCTCGATGTCCTGGACTTGCCCATTCAGGGAAAAAACCGCTTTCCTTGTAGGCATTCATCAATCCCTCCTGAATTTCTTTATTGACAGAAGGATACACCAAGTTCAATAAAGGGAACAAACACCTGAATGTATCCCAGAAACCTGTATCTGTATACATATATCCCGACAATACCTTTCCATTATAAGGACTGTAATGTACGATTTCTCCTGAGGCATTTACTTCATAGAATTTTCTCGGGAACAACAGCGAACGGTAAAGACAAGAATAGAACGTGCGATATTGGTCCACCGTTCCTCCATCCACTTCAATTCTTCCCAACACTTCATTCCAAGACTGTCTTCCTTTCGCAACCAAAGTATCAAAGGTATCCTCACCCAGTTCATCCAGATTCAACAACGCTTGCTCCAGACTGATGAAAGAAGAAGCTACACGAGCATGCACAGTTTCTCCTTTATGCGTACTAAACCCTATAATAGCGCCACAATGGTCTGCTTGAAGTTCACATACGTTTTCAGCTACAACCGTATCTGCAGCGGTAGCCATATAAGTAAATGGCTTGTCAAACTCCACCACAAAATAATTTTTGAAATTATCTGGTACACCACCGCTATTCCTAGTGGTATATCCCACAATCCGATTATGCTCCTTATCTATTTTTACATAAGGCGCTTCTTTGAAGTTTCCTTTATGGAATGCATCCACTACCACATAGGAATGGCGATTCTCCGGAAACGTAAAACGAAACATCGCTGCACGCTCAGTAGGAGTGACTTCTACCTGTACGTCATGATCCGCCAAATATACCTTATAATAGTAAGACTTTACTTCTTCAGCCTTATGTGAAAACCAACTTGCCCGCTTCCCTTCTTCAAAAACCGGAGCACCAGTTATCGGCATGATAGAAAACTGACCATAATCATTCATCCATGGACTGGGCTGATGAGTCTGCTTAAAGCCACAAATACGGTTGGCTGTATACGTATATTGCCAACCGTCGCCCATCTTTCCTGTCTGTGGAGTCCAAAAATTCATCCCCCATGGACGGGCTATCGCCGGATAAGTATTTCCCGCAGAAAGTTCAAAGGTGGACTGAGTACCCACCAAAGGATTGACAAATTCCGTATAATCTCTCGAAAATACAGGCAACAAACCTGCGCATAACAATATAAAACACAGTATATTTTTCATCATATTATAAATTTAAGGATCTTTATTCTCAGTTATTGTATTACCCAACTTGCACCTTATTGTCCCCATGCAGAGGGAACATCGGTCATTACAAATTCCAAGATTCCTCCCTTCATGATGTCTTCATGCGCCAGGAATGGAGTATGTAATGGACACTGGTTTAAAACAGCCGACTTTATATATTTATTTTTCACCGAGTTATTCTTTGCTTTAATCACAAAACGCTTTCCATCTGCAAGCTTGATGACTGTCTCATCAAACAAAGGTCTACCAATAGAATACACCGGCTTTCCCGGGCATACCTGATAAAAGCCCATTGCATTCAAAACATACCACGCAGACATCTGACCACAATCTTCATTGCCAGTCAGTCCATCCGGAGTATTACGATACAGCTTACGGCAGACATAATCTGCCAACTCTTGAGTTCTCCAAGGTCTTCCTGCATAATTATATAAATGAATGACATGATGACTGGGTTCATTCCCATGTGCATATTGCCCAATCAATCCCGTGATATCCGCAGAAACCAGATTTCCTTCCATAGTAGAATCTGCAGTAAACAATGAATCCAGTTTTTCAACAAAAGCTTGCTGTCCTCCCATCAAATCAATTAAACCTTCTATATCATGAGGCACAAACCAAGTCCATTGCCAGGCTGTCCCTTCACAATAGTCATCATTCCTGTGATTCGAAGATCTAGGATTGAAAGGGGTATGCCATTCTCCTTCTGAATCCAATCCACGCATAAATCGGGTAACTGGATCAAAGTAGAGTTTATAAGCTTTCGCATATCTGTTATATTTTTCATAATTTCTGAAATCACTATCTGCTTCAGCCAAAATAGAAATGCAAAAATCATCATACGCATACTCCAAGGCCTTCGCCACTGATTCATTCTCTCTGTCACAAGGTATATATCCAATTTTATTCTTATAATATTTTGCCATAGGCATTAAACAAGGTAACACCGAAGAAGGACATTGTATACCCATCGTATCATATTCTGCAGCCCTCAAACAGGCCCCATAGGCCTCATCCAAATCAAAATCTGCATAGCCTTTCACATAAGCATCGGCAAGCAATGAGACAGCATGATAACCAATCATCGTTCCCGTATAATTGGATGCCAAGTCCCACATTGGAAGAATACCTCCTTCACGGTTTTTCAATAACAACGAATTAATGAACTGATTGTTCAAATCAGGAGCAATAATTGATAAAAGTGGATGAAGTGCCCTGAATGTATCCCACAAAGAAAAATTAGTATAAACAGGTTCTTCCATACGACCTTGGTGCACCTTAAGGTCCATACCTAAATAACGTCCATCTGTATCCGTACACAAGTTCGGACTGATTGCCGTATGATATAAAGCCGTATAAAACTTTGTTTTCTCATCTTTGTCTGTGGTCGTTATTTCCACTTTCGACAAATAATTATTCCAAGCAGAGTAAGCTTCCGATTTCACTTTCTCAAAATTCCAGTCAGGGATTTCTGCATTTACATTGTTTTTTGCTCCTTCTATATCCACCGCAGAAATTCCGACCTTCACCATTACTTGCTCATCTTTCGCCGTTGCAAATTGCAAAAGCGCTTTGCAACGTGGAAAAGACTGTCCATTCCTGTCCGTCAATGTATCCGAAACGATTGTGTAACTAAATGGTTTTGAAAATTTAGCATAAAAATAAATCTTCTGATTGGAAGCCCAATATTGCGTTTCTTTACTTCCACACAATTCTGTATCACTAAGTACATTCAATGCCATGTCAAGATTTTTCTGCCGTTGTATGGAATAATCCATATCCACGATAAACCCAGAATGTGCATGAGAAGGAAAAGTATACCGATGTATGGCTGCCCGTGGAGTAGCCGACAATTCTGCCTTGACATGATAACGATCAAGCCAAACGGAATAATAACCAGGAACAGCCGTCTCATTTTTATGTGAAAAAGAAGATGCATAAGGTAATTGCTGACTATTCAGTTCTTGTTCTTCATACATTTGTTCTCCTACAGTCGGCATAATCAGCACATCGCCATAATCTGCACAACCTGTTCCACTGAGATGTGTATGAGAAAAGCCATTCACCGTAGAATCCGCATAATGATAACCCGCACAGGCATCCCATCCGTCAATCCGGGTATCAGGTCCAGGCTGTATCATACCATGAGGAACCACAGGACCCGGAAAAGTATGCCCATGTCCACCCGTACCAATGAAGAGATTGACCCATCGGGCATAGTCCTCTGTCTTGGTTATCACATTTTGATGCTGACATCCGAACAAGGTCAAAACACAGCAGCACACAGTCAGCATATTCTTTATTTTCATATTATCTCGTGGATATAAATATGGTGTTATTATGGATTTTATAATCTATATGGATGGTTTCCTTCAGAATATCCAAAACTTCTGTAATACTTTTCTTCCGACCTAGTACCCCTGAATATGTCACTGTTTTATCAATATCCGGCGACAAGATGAACTGCACATCATACAATTCTTCCAAAATAGAAGTGATACGGAAGATATTAGCATTGTCAAGCGGAATCAGGTTATCATGCCACACAGCATCGATTCCTGCATCCGTTGCAAAAACCTTCATTTGTCTGGTAGCTGCATTCAATTCCACCCTTTGTCCTGGCGACAACAGTATCATGCCTTCCCCCTTATTTCCACGAGCCCTTATCTCACCTTCGAGCAAAGAAGCTTCTGCTACACGACACCCCGTACGGTTCTTAAAATTAAACTTAGTTCCCAATACCTCAATCTGCATTGTCCGACCTTCTACAATAAAAGGCATCTGCTTATTCTTGGAAACTTCAAAATAAGCCTCTCCGTCAAGTTCAAGCATCCTTTTTTTCCCAAAAAACTGCTTAGGATACTTTAATATCGTATTTTCATTCAACCAGACTTTCGTACCATCCTCCAGTATGATATTTTTGGTTTCTCCAGACGCTGTCTGCACAAACTTCCATTCTTCATGAGGTGCCATAAAATACCAAAACGCAAAAGACGAAACTGCCAGCAAAGTCACAATCATTGCCGCATAACGGAAAACAGACCGTATCTTCAACACCTGTTTACGTTTATTACTTTCTCTCTCAATACGTTTCCACAGTTTTTCTTCCGCCTTCTTCACATCCGGTTCCTTGAACTTTCCCAAGAAATAGAGCTCTTCCCAATGAAAAAAAACTTTTTCATTCTCTTTCGAACGAGTAATCCACTCTATAATATCTCGCCGCTCTTCATCGGAACAGTTTCCATCCAAAAAATCTTTTATTTTATTATAAGTAACTTGGTCCATACCTTTTTACCTTACCATATTTCTATTTATAAGAACAATTCAACAATATAAAACACTTACTTGCACGACAAAGATCAGTAAGCCAAATCGGTCATTTCAAACTCCAACACTCCTCCAGCCATTATCTCTGCATGCGTAATATAACTCCGATGAAGCTGTTTCCCATTCAATTTAACGGATTTCACATAACATTTTTCTCGCGTAACATCCTTTGCCAGAATCTTAAAAGTTTTTCCTCCAGGTAGATTCAACTTTACTTCCGGAAATAAAGGAGTTCCCAGTTCGTATTCACAGGATACCGGATTTACCGGATAAAAACCCATGGCAGAAAATACATACCAGGCAGACATTTGACCACAGTCCTCATTTCCACACAAACCGTCAGGAGCATTCCGATATAAATCATGCACAATTTCAGCGATATATTTCTGTGTTTTATATGGCTTATCTACAAGATTATACAAATAAGCCACATGATGACTGGGCTCATTACCATGGGCATATTGCCCTATCATTCCTGTACTAAAAATAGGCAATTTGTCTTTTGCTGCATGCAAAGTAAACATACTGTCTAATTTTTCTTCAAATCTGCTTTTTCCTCCACACAATTCAATCAGCCCTTTCATATCATGCTGCACCGACCAAAAGTACTGCCATCCATTACTTTCAGTTATAGAAGGAATATAGTCTTCCGCATTAAAATCTTTCAAGAAACTTCCGTCAGAAGCCCTCGGCTGCATGAACGATGTAGTCGGGTTATATACATTCCGATAATTCTGCGAACGGGCATAGAATGTTTCCGCAAGCTTCTTCTCACCCATCTTTTCTGCCATTCGTGCAATACAATAATCATCATAAGCATATTCCAGTGTTTTAGATAAAGACCAGTTTTCACTGTTGTATGCATCTGTCAGGTCATAAGGAATATACCCTTTTTCCTTATAGACTCCAATCCCTCTATAATTATCCATATTGGCGGTATGCACACATGCTTCCAACGCTTTTTGAGGATCAAAATCTCCGATGCCCTTCAAGTAAGCTTCTGCAATTACCGATACCGCATGATACCCGATCATCATATCTGTTTCACTGCCATAAAAGTTCCACACCGGAAGCCGACCATTTTGTTCATAAAATACAATGAATGATTTCACCATATCATTCACTCGGGCTGGCTGAATTAAAGTAAACAAAGGATGCTGTGCCCGATAAGTATCCCATAAAGAAAATGTGCTATAATTCACCCACCCTTCTTTCGTATGTATTTTTCCATCAGGTCCATAATAACGCCCATCTACATCATCATATATTGTAGGTGCCAACATGCTATGGTAAAGTGCCGTATAAAAAACCGTTCTGTCATTCTTATCTCCTTCAGGAACCTCCACTTTCCCCAATTCCTCGTTCCATGATTCCTTTGCCTTCTTCAAATACGCCTCAAAATCATCCATCCGGGCCTCCTTTCTCCAATTTTTCTCAGCACCTTCCATACTAACTCCTGAAATCGCAGTTCTTAATAACAACTGTTCTCCTTCCGTTGTGGTATAATTCAACCTGACAACATAGCCCGTACCAATCCGTCGACCTTCTTTACTTATTGCAACTGTATCCATTTGAATACTTTTAAAAGGCTTCGAAATTGTAGTATAAAAATAAATCTTCTGATTTCTAGCCCAACCATTGGAATAACGATACCCCCGCAATGTCATGGAATCAACAACCTCCACATAAGAATCCAACGTTTCGTCCCAATTCATAGCCTTGCGCAAATTCAAAAATATGGCAGATTCAGCAGCAGGAAATGTATATCGCTGAATACCACAGCGAGGAGTAGCCGTAAGTTCTACATTGATTTTATAATCCTCCAGCCACACCTGATAGTAACCAGCAAATGCCTTTTCATTCTTGTGAGAAAACTTAGAATATATCCCCAAGGGTGCATCTGCTTCTTTATACGGAACAGTGACCGGCATAAAAGAAATGTCATACAAATCTCCGGCGCCTGTACCAGACAAATGCGTGTGACTAAAACCGGCAATGGTACTGTCCGGATAATAATATCCGGCAATCCGATCCCAACCAGGAAGTCCGTTGTCCGGACTCAGCTGAACCATTCCAAATGGAAACTGTGCACCAGGATAGGTATTCCCCGTAAAATCTGTACCAATAAAAGGATTTACAAGGCAGGAATAATCCACCTCTTTTTTTTGCACAGATGAAGTACAGGCTGTAAAAGCCATTATAAAAAACAATATGCCCAATTCTAACGTTCTCATATTTTCAACATATAAAGCGTCCTATTTAGGAAGAAACAGTCATGAAAACAAAAACACTTAGCATCAAATTAGAAATTCCTCAAAATATACTATAAAAAAAATGACAAAACAATAATAGTTTTAAATTTATAGAACTATTTAGAGAATTATTAATTAATATACTACTTTTGTACGGCATCATTTTATGTTCGGCAATTAATGGAAGAAAATTTTAAAGACATCTACATTTCTTTATTTCGCAAATATTATCCAAGCTTACTTTTTTACGCCACACGTCTTGTTGGAGAAGAAGCAGAAGCAGAAGATATTGTGCAAGACGTATTTGCCGAACTATGGAAGAGAAAAGAAACGATTGAAGTCGGAGAACAAATTCACGCCTTTTTATATCGTTCAGTATATACAAAAGCTTTAAATCTGTTGAAACATAAATCTGTTGTAGACCATTACTGCACCATGGAAGAAGAACTACATAGCCACCGCCTGGAGTTCTACCAACCAGACAACTCCGAAGTAATAAAAATGATAGAAAACAAAGAACTGCACACAGAAATCAACACAGCCATCAACGAATTGCCGGATAAATGCCAGAAAATCTTCAAACTAAGCTATTTACATGAGCTTAAAAATAAAGAAATAGCAGACATCATGGGTATTTCCCTACGAACAGTAGAAGCGCACATGTATAAGGCCCTAAAATTTCTGAGGAAACGATTAGAACATCTCAGTATATTCCTTTGCCTGATACTTCTTAAAATCTTATAAAAGGAGCCGAGCCTTAACGAACTCAGCTCCTTTTTCTTTATTCCAACCTGATTATGATTTCTTCATATTGGCCTCTTCCAAGCCATAATGTTTCTTCGCATCTTCAGCACGCAGCAGCAAAGATATCACTATCGCGCAGACTCCAAAGATAGCAAATATCACCATCGGAGCTGTATAATCATAACCTGTAATGACTCCGGCCTCATTACGAAGCGTAGCCCAATGTTCAATTACCCAGCCAATCAACCAAGGAACCATGGTCAAACCTATGTTCTGAATATAAAAAATAATGGCATAAGCAGAACCAAGTTGTTTCATCGGAATGATTTTAGGTACAGAAGGCCACATGGCACTAGGAACCAGAGAAAATGCAATCCCCAGCACAATCATCACTACTACGGCAAACCACCAATAATTCATGATAGGAAGTGCAAAAAGCACATGCACTGCTGTCAGCATAACTGATCCGATAATCATCAGCGTAGCTCCACGGCCAATACGGTCGTACAAAGATCCGAATACAGGCGTAAGCAGAATCGTACCAAAAGGCAACAAGGCAGGAATCAGTCCTGCAAAAGACTCCGGCACATCATATTTAAAAATCATCAGTTTAGTCGCAAACTTCAGGAAAGGAAATACTCCTGCATAAAACATCAGGCAAAGCAAATTAATCAACCAAAAGCCTCTGCTGCAAAAAATCTGCTTCAAATCAGACATTTTAAATCCATCCTCCTTTTTCTGGCCACTTTCCATACGAATTGCTTCAGCCGACGCATCTTCTTTGCGGTCCATCATGCAATAAACCAAATACGAACCAAATCCCACACACAACAGAATGGCACCAAACAACACCGGATAAGATACATTTCCCATCATACGGGCCACCGGCAAACTAACAGCCAATGCCAATGCCGTACCGATACGTGCCATAGCTACCTGAAGCCCCATAGCCAATGCCAGTTCCTTACCCGCAAACCATTTGACAATCACCTTTGAAACAGTAATTCCGGTAATTTCTGCACCCATACCAAATATCGCAAATCCGGCTGAAGCCAATACTACCTGCATGTTCATCCCAAACAACTGTGCTCCTCCAAAATCCGTAGCAAGGGCATACCATTTTATAAGAGCTCCTGCGAACATCAATCCTGAAGACATGATACCGGTGAAACGAATTCCCATCTTATCCAGAATCACTCCCCCAAAGAACAGCATCAGCAAAAAGACATTAATCAAACCATAAGCTCCAGAAAAGAATCCATATTCCGTACTTGACCAGCCTTCTCCACGAGCAACCGAACTAATGGTCTTCTCTACCGGGACCTGCTTTCCGCTTATCGTCTCACAATACTGCATCTTTGCACCCGTTTCCAGTTTCTCTACCGTAAGGTCAGGTTCAGAAAGCATCTCCGCTGCCGAAAACAGCCGCACCTTAGCAATCAAACTATCTGCCGGCATAGAAGTATCATCTGTAAAATACACCACTCTCCCTTTTGTTGTCAACAGATTTTCCAAAGGCGACATCACATCTGTCAAAAAATAACCACACATCATTGTAAATGAGACGATGAATAACGCCGTCCAACGCGCTGCTTTCGAATCGCTCAACCTCTTCTGAATCTTTTCTTTCATTCTATTGTTTATTTAATCATTAATTTCTCACAAAAAACGACGCAAAGATACGATTTTTTTATACTTTTCTTTTATAATCCAAAATAACTTCTAACTTTGTAACAAATTGTAATAACTAAAAAGACAATACACATTAAATATTAACCCAAAACTGAAGCAGATATGAAAAAATTCAAGATTTCTGTGGCATGTCTCATTTTGAGCAGCAGCATTATATGTTCTTCATGTATAGGTTCCTTCGGATTATGGACCAGTTTGAAAGACTGGAACAACAGCATCGGTAACAAGTTCGTCAATGAAATTGTATTCCTTGCTTTCCATATAGTACCTGTCTATGAAGTAGCTTATTTGGCAGATATTATCGTACTGAACTCCATTGAGTTCTGGTCTGGAGCAAACCCATTGGCCGACAATGTAGGTACTGTAAAAGCCATAAAAGGTGAAAATGGAGAATATCTCGTACGTATCAATGAAGATGGTTATACTATCCTCAAAAAAGGAGAAGAAGACAAGCCGCTCAACCTGATTTACAACAAGGAAAAGAACACATGGAATGCTTCTGCAGAAGGACAAACTTTCGAACTGATCACCATGAACGAAGACGGTACCATCACATTTAAACAACAAGATGGAACTTCTACGACTGTATCACCCGACCTGCAAGGCATGATTGCTGCACGTCAGGCTAACAGCCAGTCTGTATTTGCTACACGCTAACATTTATTCATCATACAACAAAAGGCCGTAACTGATTTGTACGGCCTTTTTTTATGTTATAATGTGATAGGCTTCCCTCCCCCAACGCAACTATGACAGCTTGATTTGTGTCAGATTGTCCACATTCTGTCTCCTTGTCACCGAATAATGTTTTCCTTAGTTTAAAAACAAGCCTCTTAGTTAAACAGAAATTAAAATCCGAATCCTTTTTGGCACACCTACACAAAACAGGCACAGGTTTTGCACTCTCCTAAGTGGATCGCGGAAGCGAAAGCAGAAACCCTCCACAAGAAAAAAAATGATAAATAAAGAACTTAATTATAGGAGATTACAACTATGATGCCGACTAGAAAAAATTACAATCAGAACTGGTTACCAAGTATCTTTAATGATTTCTTTGATAACGACTGGATGGTAAAGGCCAACAGTACTGCTCCTGCAATCAACGTAATTGAAAGCGAGAAAGAGTACAAAGTTGAATTGGCAGCTCCCGGCATGACAAAAAATGACTTCCATGTACAGCTGGCTGACGACAACACACTTACCATCTCAATGGAAAAGAAAAATGAGAACAAAGACGAAAACAAGAAATACTTGCGCCGCGAATTCTCTTATAGCAAATTTGAACAATCTATGATTATCCCTGATGACGTAGAAAAAGAAAAAATCAATGCTTCCGTAAACGACGGTGTATTGACTATTGATTTGCCCAAGAAGATGAACGAAGAAAAAGCACAAGCTAGTAAGGTCATCGAAGTCAAATAAACATAAGACCTTCTAATAAAAAACTCCGCTTCTTTTAAGGAGAAGCGGAGTTTTTTTATATCTCATTTATATCACTCCTTTATCTGTATCAACAGATTTGCCAGAATCGCAGTCAAACCTCCTGTCGTTATTCCTGAAGAAAATATGTTACGCAATGTATCCGGAAGCTGACATAATATATCCGGTACAAGTTCTACACTCAAACCAAACGAGAAACTCAGTGCCATGACCAATGTAGCCTTACGGTCAATTTTCTGTGAAGAAATAATTCGGATACCCGCAGCAGCTACCGTACCAAACATTAACAAGGTAGCCCCTCCTAATACCGGTTCAGGCATCAACGAAAATACCAATCCTACTGCAGGAAACAATCCCAGCAAGATAAGGAAACCTGCAATAAAATATCCCACATAACGGCTGGCCACTCCAGTCAATTGAATCATACCGTTATTCTGAGCAAAAATAGAATTTGGGAAAGAATTGAAAAAGCCTGCCAGCATGGAATTAAATCCATCAGCCAAAATACCACCCGACGCACGCTTGACAAAAGTCTCTCCTTCCACAGGTTCTCCAGAAATCAAAGAATTTGCAGTAATGTCTCCATAAGCCTCAATGGCTGTAATCAGATAGACCAAAGCCAACCCGATAATAGCTGAAATATCAAACGATATACCGTATCGGAAGGGTATCGGAATATTAAAGCCCCCATAACTTTGTACTGCCGAAAAATCGACCATCCCCAAAGCCCAAGCCAGTACATATCCCACAACCAGTCCGATAACAATCGAACTCATTCGTAAATAACGATTGGAACTGCGGTTAAAGAAAATAATCAAAACCAGCACCAAAGCGGCCAGTCCTATATGATGGAAAGCTCCAAACGTTCCATCTGCCTGAGCAGCTGCTCCACCCCCACACGCCGATATACCGACTTTTATCAGACTCATGCCAATCAATGTCACCACAATACCCGAAACCAATGGAGTAATCACCCGACGTGTATATTTCAGAATCCGGCTAATCAGCATCTCTACCGATGAAGCGACGATACAAGCTCCGAATATGGCACTGAGCCCCCCTGTCAGCCCGGCAGAAATAATCGGACCGATGAAAGAGAAACTGGTTCCTTGTATACACAACAATCCACAACCAATTGGACCAACTCGCCGACATTGAATAAAGGTAGATATTCCAGACGCAAAAAGTGCCATGGAGACCAAAAAACCGGTAGTTTCCAAATCCAGCTTCAATGCTCCCGCAATAATCAACGGAGGAGTTATAATCGCTACAAAAATAGCAAGCAGATGCTGCAGAGCCGCAAAAATGGCATCTTTCAAAGGCGGACGATCATTCAGTCCGTAAATGAGCCCGGCGCTCTGGGCTCCATTCTGTTGTTCTTGTTCCATCCAAAAATCAATCTTTTATTTTGATTTGACAATTATCCAAACTTTCAATAATGGCCAATGATTCCACATGAATTCCCTGTTCTCTCAGATAATCTCCTCCATGCTGGAAAGACTTTTCAATTAGAAATCCCATACCTACCAGTTCTGCATTGGCTTTTGCGACCAAATCAATAATGCCTTTGGCTGCATTTCCGTTTGCCAGGAAATCATCAATAAACAACACTTTGTCGCCAGGGCACAAGTAATCCTTGCTGACACACACATCATACGTACGGCCTTTCGTAAAAGAATACACTGTAGTCGTCAACATATTCTCCATGGTACTAGGTTGTTTCTTTTTTGCAAATACTACTGGAAGCTCCAACAAGTAGCCCACCATGATAGCAGGTGCAATACCACTGGCCTCTATAGTCAGAATTTTGTTGATTTTCGTACTGGCAAATCTACGTACAAACTCTACCGCCATCGACTTCATCAGGATTGGATCCATCTGATGATTAATAAAATTATCAACTTTGAGGATTCCTCCTTCAAAGCATTTTCCATCACGAATGATGCGTTCCTTGAGTGCTTTCATTTTATTAACGAACTTGAAATTGATTGTTGTTCTATTTAAGGGCGCAAAGTTACATGTTTTTTCCGAGAATCATGACAAATCCATTTCAAGAGATAAACAATCTGACGAAAAATCCGGGAAGGATTCACCTTCCCGGAAATCACATTAAGGAACAAGGTGGGTTAGCTTATGCCGGTATTTCATCTACGGCTATCTCTGGAAGTTCCTCAGAGACCCAGTCGGATATCTCACTGCCTTCCAGTTTCAGTTCTTCTTTTGTCAGTCTTAACACAAACCGATAATATTTACCCGCATTAAATTGTTTTCCCAATTTCTTTGTCGAAGCCGTATGAGCTATACCGTCACGCTGATAAGCAATGGAAAATTCTGAATCTTCTGTCAGTTCTGCAGGATTGCACAAGAGGTACAAAGTATAGCCCGACTCTTCGGAAATACTGACAGGTTCTTCATACTGAAAGGTCAACGCATGTACTAAAGACGATTCAAGAAAAGAAAGCCCATCCTCTCCAGCCGACTTTCCAAAATGATAGGTACTGCGACTAAACAAATTGTTTCCTTGAAAAGTAGCTTTATTAAGCAACACATTCTCTGTAGGCAAATCTTTTTTAATGGTAATAGACACCAGACTGTACACATGCTGAAAAGAAGACGCTCCCGTAAAAGAGACTGTACCATTATCTGTTTCTTTATAACTGGTCTGACAGCGTGCTGAAAGGAAGTCAAAAGTTCCCAAACCAGCCAACGTGCCCTGCTGCTTGCTTAAATCTGGCATAGGGACATTGTCACAAGTAGCTGCCCCTTCCCCATAAGGATAAAAAGCACAAAAAGTAAAGCTGCTGACTTTATCTTTCCATACCAGTGAAGACTCAGATACCCATTTACTTCCCGTTAAAGTCCATTTCACAGACTCTGTTTCCCCAGGCATAAAAAAGCCCAGCTCATCTCCATCCAAGAAAGTGGTACTACCAGACTCATCCGTCATTGTTCTGGACGTATGTCCCAGAGTATAGACCGATGCTTCCAAATTAACAACAGGATGATTGTTCATTTCCTGTAAAGACTCTTTCTGCTGGCAAGCAGCCAACAAGGACAAAACCATACATGCCCCAGCTAAAATTCTTTTTTCCATAATATAAAATTTAGAAGAATGTTATATCTTCACTTATGAAAAATGAAAGAAGGCAAAAACGTTTCCCTTTTTTTTCATCTTTTCTTCAAAAAGGAGCAAGAAACCGCTTTTTTCTTTATTTTCGCGGAGAAAACTCAACTCATAGCATCATGAAAAAACTAACTATCGCTTTTATGTTCATCCTACTGGCCTTCTGTCAGCTAGATGCACAGCAAGCCAAGTATGTATTCTATTTCATCGGAGATGGAATGGGAGTTAACCAAGTTCAAGGGACAGAACTTTACCTTGGTGAACTGGAAGGAAAAATCGGCATCACCCCGCTGCAATTTACCCAGTTTCCCTATGCCACCGTGGCCACAACTTTCTCTGCAACCAATGGAGTCACAGATTCAGCTGCGGCCGGGACAGCATTGGCTACAGGAAACAAAACAAAAAACGGAGCTATCGGAGTCTTGAAAGACTTGCAGACTCCCGTATACAGTATTGCCACATGGGCAAAAGACAAAGGATGTCGGGTGGGTGTGGCCACCAGTGTGAGTGTCGACCATGCTACCCCAGCTGCCTTTTATGCGCATGCAGCCGGAAGAAGCAGCTACTATGCCATTGGAACCGATCTGTATAAAACAGGATTCGATTTCTATGCCGGTTCCGATTTTCTGCAGCCGGAAGATAAAAACAACCCACAGGCCGAAAATCTGTATCAGATGGCCGACCAATATGGATATACCATAGCCCGAGGATACAAAGAGTACCTTAAAAAAAGCAAGAAAGCTGAAAAGATGATTCTGCTGCAACCGGAAGCTTCCTCCAACATCGACCGTACAGCCATTCCTTATGCCATAGACCGGACGAAAGGCGACATGACACTACAGGAAATCACCCGTTCTGCCATTAATTTTCTTTCCAAAGATTTATCAAAAGGCTTCTTCCTGATGGTAGAAGGAGGTAAAATAGACTGGGCATGTCACAGTAACGATGCAGCCACTGCATTCCATGAAATCATGGATTTCGACGATGCCATTAAAGTAGCTTATGAATTTTACTCACAGCACCCGGACGAAACCCTAATAGTTGTCACAGCCGACCACGAAACCGGCGGCTTTGTACTGGGAAAAGGTCCGTATCAACTGAACTTACAGGTTCTCAAAAATCAAAAAGTAAGCGAAAATGGATTCACGCGGATGATTAACCAACTCCGTATCAAAACTCATAACCAGGTAAGCTGGGAAGCCGTGCAACAAGCATTGAAAGACAATTTCGGATTTTGGGATAAAATCAAGCTGACCGATGCACAAGAGGCCCGTCTACGAACAGTTTACGAACAGAGCCTGAAGGACCAGCAGGCCAAAATGGAAAAGAGTGAATATGCACAAGATGAACCTCTTGCAGCCGAAGCCAAACGCATCATCGACGAAATTGCCCTGACAGGATGGACCAGCGGAGGACATTCCGCAGGTTATGTACCCGTTTTTGCGATTGGAGCAGGAGCCGAAAAGTTCCAAAACCGCATTGACAATACTGAAATTCCGGTAAAGATTGCAGAAGCTGCCGGATATACCCGTAAATAATCTTTTTTATTCAAACGATAAATAAGGAGTCAGACGACGAAGGTCTTTCTCGGTAAACTCTTCAAACAAAGAAAGCCGGGAAAGACCTTTTATTTTCCCACGCTTACGACGATATTCCAATATAGCCCGAGCCTTGTAAAAATCCATATAAGGGTGATTCCGAAGTTTCTCCAGCCCGTCTTTATTCACCCTGATCATACGGAACGGAACGCCTTTCACCACAAACCACTTGTTCAAACACGTATCTACATGCGGAATTTCCTGTAGTTGCTCCAGATGGGTAAATCCTCCCAGTTTATCACGGTAAGCCACAATCATCTTAGCGAGTACGCTGCCAATGCCAGGAACCCGCTTCAACTGACTGGTATCTGCCTCATTCAACGACACCACTGTCCCCGACGCATATTTTTCTACCCATCCGGCATTTTTCTGAACCGACGTGTTTAAACGAAAAGAATCTTGTTTCGCTGCCTCGCGAGGGGCAATCTGAATATAAGGTTTCAACTGAAGGAACTGCTCTTTCTTCAATCCGTAAATCTTAGCCAAAGCGTCGGATGTGCGAAACACCCCACCCTTTTCCCGGTAATGAAGGATGTTGCGAACAACAAAAGCCGGCAGACCCAGACTTCGAAGTTCCAGTGAATCGGCCGTATTAGGGTCAAAGTCAAAAAGGACGACAGGCTGGCTCTCCGACTTTCTTTTACTACGAACCGCATACGCCGCTTCTCGCTTTTTCACGCCTGCAAGGAAAGAATCTATTTCTGCACAGTTTTCAGAGCGTATTTGTGCCGGAGGATAGGCATACCTCCATACCCACAATCCACCTCCGGTCAGCACCAGCAGAGCCAGAAGAAACAGAATTACCCTGCGTTCAGATTTCGAATAGTAAAAGAAATCTTTCCACATCACCCCCGCAGCAGACCTAATTCATTCATAAATATGGCCAAAATCCCAATCGGAGCTACAAAGCGAAGAATCAACAGATACACGGGGTAATAAGGAGCTTTCAACTTGCCATAATTAGTCACTTCTCCCTTCACAATATGCTTATCAAGTATCCAGCCCACAAAAATGGCAGCAAACATACCGCATACAGGGAGCATAATCTTGGCCGTCAAATAATCCAAAGCATCAAACATGTTCAATCCGGCAATTTTTACATTGCTCCATTCGCCCAAAGCAAGCGATGAAACAATGCCAATAATCAGACAGCCTCCTGTCACGATACAAGCCGAACGCCCTCTCGTAAAATGAAATTTTTCATGCAAGAAAGCGGTAGAAACTTCATGCAGAGAAATCGTTGAAGTCAGGGCTGCCAACGCCAATAATACATAAAAGGCAATGGAACAGACGTATGCCAACAGAGGCACACCCGAAAAAGCCTGCTGAAATACATTAGGTAAAGTAATGAAAATCAATGAAGGACCGGCATCTGGCTGAATTCCCACAGAAAAGGCAGCCGGAAAAATAATCAATCCTGCCAATACCGCTACGCAGGTATCTATCAACCCTACACTCAAAGCCGTATGTCCCAAACGGGTCTCTTTTCCAAAATAAGAAGCATACGTAGACAGACATCCCATTCCCAGGCTCAAGGAAAAGAAGGCTTGTCCCATAGCCCCCAAAAAAACATCCGGAGTCACCTTGCTGAAATCAGGATGCAACAAGAATTTGCCCCCTTTTTCTGCACCTGGCAACATTACCGAACATCCAGCCAACAAAATCACCAGGATAAACAACAGAGGCATCATGATTTTAGAAGATTTCTCAATTCCATCCTTCACCCCTTTTACAATCACAAAGTGTGTCGCAAACATAAACACAAACAACCAAAGAAGAGGCCGGAATGGCTGTTGAGAGAAATCCTGAAACATGGTCACATATTCGTCAGATGTTTTACCAGACAAGCCTCCTGTAATCGCCTGCCAGACATATTCCAGGGTCCACCCGGCTACCACCGAATAATAACCCAGAATCAGGAATCCGGTCAGTACACCGGCATATCCCACCCATTTCCAAGCCGTCCCCGGGGCCAACGTTTCATAGGATCCCCCTGTACAAGCTTTAGAACGGCGTCCGATGGTGAATTCCGCAATCATGATGGGAAGTCCGAAAATCACGACACAACCCAGATAAATCAAAATAAATGCAGCTCCACCATGATTTCCCGTCTCGTACGGGAAACGCCAGATATTACCTAAACCTACCGCCGAACCTGCGGCTGCCAGTATCGCTCCTAACTTACTACCGAAACTAACTCTTTCATTTTTATGCTGCATACGTCTTTTTATTATAATTAGACTTCAAACAGAAAACAAAAGTACAAAAAATATCGTATTTTTGCAGAAAAAATTAAAGTATTACTCAAAATGCATATACTCAGACATTATCCATTTTCTATTTTGGTTATCCTTGTGATTTGGTTTCTTTCCTTCTTCACTCCTCCCCAAACTCAACTGGACGAAATCAACAATTTTGACAAGATAGTTCACATCTGTATGTATGGAGGACTCAGTTCGCTATTGTGGATAGAATACTTGATACGCCATTCCCACATCCAAAAAAGCCATTTAATTGTGGGTAGCATCCTGCTACCCATCCTGATGAGCGGAAGCATCGAGATTCTGCAATCTTGTTGTACGGAAAACCGAAGTGGCGACTGGATGGATTTCGCAGCCAATTGTATCGGAGTACTCCTTGCCTCACTGGCCGGTTACTACGTCTACCGTCCGCTTATCCGAAAAAAATTCCATCCGGGAAAATAACCGATAGTTGTATAAAAATAAACGCCGGGGACTTTCACAGTTACCGGCGCCTACAAAATATATTATTATTTTTAAAGATAGAGAGTTATCATCTTCTGTTATCGAAAATCTTTCAAGTCTTCCTGCAATCTCTGACGGGTGAAGTAAATACGACTCTTCACTGTACCCAGAGGAAGGTTCAACTTATCTGCGATTTCGCGATATTTGAAACCAGACACATACATGGCAAAAGGTACACGATATTCCTTGGGCAACGCATTCACGATACGGCGCATTTCCTTTAAATCGTAGGACCCCTGCATGGAATCATCTTCAATATCCACTCCCAAGTTCAAGAAGAACTGGTTGTCGGTATTATCCACATACGTCTGGTCACGCAAAGTCTTGCGATAATTATTAATGAATATATTACGCATGATGGTATAAATCCATCCTTTGAAGTTCGTTTCCGCTACATACTTTTCCTCATTATCCAGTGCCTTCAAGGAAGTCTCCTGGAGAAGGTCATTCGCTTCCTCACGGTCAGCCGTCAGCTTATAAGCGAAATGAAGTAGTTCTGTCTGCATGCTCAACAGATTCTGAGCAAAAGTTGCCGTTTTCATAATTTTCTTTCTTTTCTTTTTTTAATTGAAACAATGTCTGTATTTTGTCTGTTTTGTTTTTTGACATTGCAAAACTAACTGAAAAAAGAAGAGAAGCCTTCACAAAATCTGATATTCAAACGGGTAAAAACTGTCAATTGAGAGTTTTTCCCCCTTTCCCTGACAGTTTTCAGGAAGGTTTTCAGTCCATTTTCGATAGGGAAGCTTCATCAGAAACGAATTATAGTATTTCACTTGCCCGGTCACTTCCTCCCCTATGAAAGGAGGACGGACAAAAGCTTCATTCTCGCTGGCCAGTTCAACCTCGGCTACTACCAGCCCCGCGTTCTCTCCATAAAATTCATCGACTTCAAACACATGGTTACCCGCTTGTACCAGGTAACGCGTCTTGTCAATCATGCCCGGTTCACAAAGTTTCATCAACTCCTCTGCTTCCTGCAAAGGCAGCAAATGCTCCCATTCATACCGGCTCATACCTGCAGTATCCGAAGGTCCTTTGATGGTCAGATATCCTTCTCCATCTTGAATGCGCACCCGCACCGTACGCCCTCTTTCACTGCAGATGTATCCTTGCTTGATGCGCTTCTTCCCATAAGCCATCGACTTATAGGAATCATCGCGCACCAAGAATTTACGTTCTATTTCCTGCGGCATATTCCATCAACAATTTCAAGAAGCCAATGTATAGCCTACAATCATTAAAATAGCCAATAGAATCAAGACAATGCAAATCATCTTGAACAGTCTATTGGCTTTCTCTTCTTCACGTTTCTCAAAATTTTGTCTTTTCACAGTTCTGTTGCGTCCCATAAGTTCTTATTTTTAGATTTACAACCCTAAAATTACAACTTCTCTGCAAAAAGACAAACAAAAGACGCGGATTTTCCGCTAAGTTTATCACATTTCGCTGTCTGAAAATTCCATCAGATAGGCTTTGATGAAACCGTCTATTTTTCCATCCATCACCCCATTCACATCGGAAGTCTGATAGTTGGTACGATGGTCTTTCACACGGCGGTCATCAAATACATAACTTCGTATCTGTGAACCCCACTCAATTTTTTTCTTTCCGGCTTCCACCTTGGCCTGTTCTTCCATACGATGCTTCAATTCCTTGTCATAAAGGATAGAGCGCAACTGACGCATGGCATTCTCCTTATTCTTCGGCTGGTCACGAGTTTCCGTATTTTCAATCAAGATTTCTTCTTCTTCACCGGTATAAGGGTCTTTATACTGATAACGCAAACGTACACCTGATTCTACCTTGTTTACGTTCTGTCCTCCAGCACCTCCGCTTCGGAAGGTATCCCATGACAAACGGGCGGGTTCAACTGTTACTTCGATAGAATCATCCACCAGCGGAGTGACAAAGACGGAAGCAAACGAAGTCATTCGTTTACCTTGTGCATTATAAGGTGACACACGTACCAGACGATGCACCCCATTCTCTCCTTTCAGGTAACCATACGCGTAGGCCCCTTCAATGTTCATCGTCACTGTCTTGATGCCGGCTTCATCGCCTTCCTGAAGGTTGGCCACTGACAATTTATATCCATTGCTTTCTGCCCAGCGCATATACATACGCATCAGCATGGAAGCCCAATCCTGACTTTCCGTACCTCCGGCACCTGAATTAATTTTCAGCACACAGTCCATCTGGTCGGCCTCCGAGCGAAGCATATTCTTCAGCTCCAGCGCTTCCACAGCCGAGAGAGCCTTTGCATAAGCCTCATCCACTTCCTCTTCCGTCACCAGTTCGTCTTTGTAGAAATCGAAAGACAACTGCAATTCATCTGCCAGCGTCTTTACCTCCTGATAACCGGTAATCCACTGTTGCAAAGCTTTTACTTTCTTCATCTGCGCTTCGGCAGCCTTCTGGTCATCCCAAAAACCGGGTGCCTGCGTACGAAGCTGTTCCTCTTCTACTTGTATCTTCTTCCCGTCAATATCCAAATAACGGTGCAGAGCCTCCGTACGCTCCTTAATGTCTTTCAGTTGCTCTATGGTAATCATAAAATACGATAAATTAGTCCGTTTATTTTTTCTCGCTGCAAAGATAGTGAAAGCTGAGCGCAGAGACAAATAGAAAACATAGTTTTCTAAATTTGGCTATGCCGAGGCGCAGCCTATCTCCTCTAAAGATAAAAAAACAGGCACCCTTGAAAGAGTGCCTGTATATAAAAGTCAGCTACTTAACCGACATTTTCCTCATACATTTTATCGATGATATCTTTGTAGTTCCGGGCCACCACCGCACGTTTCAATTTCAAAGTATTGGTCAATTCTCCCCGCTCCATACTGAACGGTTCCGGCAATAGCGTAAAGCGCTTCACCTGCTCATAGTGGGCAAATTCCTGCTGAAGGGTATCGATACGAAGTCTGAAAAGTTCCACAATCTGCGGATTCTCCAGCAAGTCCTTCCGGTTGGTAAAAGCAATGTGATGTTCACGAGCGAATTTCTCCACCTGTGCATATTCCGGCACAATCAAGGCAGACACAAACTTGCGCTGGTCGGCAATGATGGTCACCTGGTCAATGTAACGGTCTACCACCAGTTTCGTCTCGATGGCCTGTGGAGCAATGTATTTTCCATTGGAAGTTTTGAAAAGGTCCTTGATACGGTCTGTCAGATACAGAAATCCATCTTTCATGTAGCCAGCATCTCCCGTCCGGAACCAGCCGTCTTCCGTAAAAGCCTGCTTAGTGATTGCTTCCTTCTTGTAATACCCTTTGGTAATGGTTCCTCCATGAAGCTGTATCTCATTATTCTCCCCAATACGGACCTCTACTCCCGGCAATACCCGTCCGACACTTCCAATCCGGAAATCTCCCTTCCATTCACAGGAAACCGTAGCCGTACTTTCCGTCAAACCGTATCCGGCAATCATGTCAATACCTACGGAATGCACAAACTCTTCCACCTTTTCCGGTATGGCAGCTCCTGCAGTAGGAAAGAAATTCCCATTTTCAATGCCAATGGTTTTCTTTAAAAGACTGTAAATGGTTCGCTCATAAAACTTATATTTCATGTGTAACACAGCTGGAGGTGTTTTCCCGTTCATCAGATACGTGATATTATGTTCCTTTCCAACCCGCAGCGCATCCAGCATCAGGGCTTTCTTCAATCCAGTGGTCTCGTTAATCTTTTCCTGCACACCGGCATATACCTTCTCCCAGAAGCGCGGTACACTGCACATGGCGGTCGGACGGATTTCCTTGATGGTTTTCTGGATATCCTGCGGCTTCAGATTAATACACAGCATGCATCCTCTATACAGGCAGTAGAAAGCCCATCCCCGTTCAAAGATATGCGTAAAAGGTAAGAAATTCATGACCACATCGTTCTCTCCCAGCTCCGTAAGACGGGCATTATGCCCTTTGAAAGCGGCTTCGTAATTGGAATGGTGCAACATCACTCCTTTGGAGTCGCCCGTAGTTCCCGAAGTATACAAGATATTGGCCAGATCTTCCGGCGAAGACGTGGCGGTACGTTCCTCCACTTCACTCTGCCATTGTTCTTCCTCCCCCAACTTCAAAAAATCAGAAAAATAAATCGAATTACAATCCCCGTCCACCCGCTTCACTTCCGGGTCAAAAATAATAATCTTTTTCAAGGAACGGCACAAACTCTGCACCCGATAGGCCACATCATACTGGTATTGTTCGCCGACAAACAAAAACCGAATGCCGGCATCCTCTACGATGTAATGCACCTGTGCCTCAGAACTTGTAGCATACAAAGGTACCGTCACAATCCGGCTTCTGAAAGCTCCGAAATCTACATAAAAACACTCCGGCTTATTCTGTGAAAAAACTCCTACATTTTCTTGAATGGACACTCCTGCCGCCACAAAAGCTCTTGCTACATCATCCACAAAATCCGCAAACTTGTTCCAAGAAACAGGAATCCATGTAGCTGTAGTGTAATCACGGTATTTTAAGGCAACTTTTTCCCCATATTTTTCTGCTTGTCGCCGCACAAGCCGGGACAAATATGAATTAGTCATCTATCTTTCTTCATTTTATTATTTCTTTTGCAAATATAAGATTTTATTTGGAATGTCTTGTCCACCTAGAACTTTTCTCACAAAAAAGAGTATCTTTGCAGGGAATCTAAAACAGGTTATATTTATGATAGATACAGGTTACTACACATCTGAAGCGCTGACTCTGCTGCATTCACTGATTGGAATTCCCTCTATCAGCCGGGAAGAAGACGCAGCGGCCGACTTCCTGCAAAATTACATAGAAGAAACCGGTATTATGACTGGACGTTCCGGCAACAATGTCTGGTGTATCAGCCCTATGTTTGATATGCAAAAACCGACCATCCTGCTGAACTCACATATCGATACGGTCAAACCGGTGAGCGGATGGAGGAAGCAGCCATTTACTCCTAAAAACGAGAATGGAAAACTATACGGACTGGGAAGCAACGATGCGGGAGCCAGTGTGGTGTCTCTTTTCCAAGTGTACCGCTATCTCAGCATGACAACCCAGAGCTACAACCTGATTTACCTGGCATCGTGCGAAGAAGAAGTCTCTGGAAAGAACGGTATTGAAAGCGTACTTCACCAGCTGCCTCCTATTGCTTTAGGAGTAGTGGGAGAACCCACGGAAATGCACCCGGCCATTGCAGAAAAAGGATTGATGGTACTCGATGTTACCGCACGGGGAAAATCCGGACATGCTGCCCGAAACGAAGGAGAAAATGCCATCTATAAAATCTTGCCAGACATTGAATGGTTCCGTACCTACCAGTTCCCCAAGGAATCACCGCTGCTGGGCCCGGTCAAAATGAGCGTGACTCAAATCAATGCCGGTACGCAACACAATGTAATTCCGGATGTGTGCAGCATCGTGGTAGACATCCGAAGCAACGAATGCTATTCCAACGAAGAACTGTTTACCGAAATCGGGAAGCACATACAAAGTGAAGCAAAAGCTCGCTCGTTCCGCCTCAACTCATCAAGCATTCCGGCAGACCATCCGTTTGTAAAACGGGCAATAGAACTCGGAAAGACTCCGTTTGGCTCTCCAACTCTGTCCGACCAAGCACTGATGCCTTTCCCGTCTGTCAAGATTGGCCCGGGAAAATCTTCCCGCTCACATACGGCAGATGAATATGTGCTGGTCAGCGAAATTGAAGAGGCCATTTCCATTTATGCACAAATTCTGGATGGACTGAAAATTTAAGTTCCATCACCTCCATAAAAAAAGTGATTCTTTCCATTTCATAGGAAGAATCACTTTTTTTTATGGTAACAGGTCACGCGGCCCATTCCAACCGCGTGACTTACATTCCATCAGAACTTCACGGTATTCATGTACTTGTCTACCAACATGCCGTCCAATACCTTCAAATCCAGTTTTTGTTTACGCTTTGCCTTAAACTTGATGGTCATCAGTTCTGCATCCCCTTCCAGGTAAGGCTTTTCTCCCATATTTACGAACGTGGGATACAAGGCCTTCGTCCCGTTGGTGTGCAGACGGTCGTTGGTCAGGTTCCGCATTTCCTTCATGCCTGTGCCCTCTATCCCTACATACTCCAACAGCTGCGGGTCATAAGGCAGTGCGAAACTGAGGGCATTGACAGAACGCAATCCTTTACCGGATACCCGGATTTCCACCGTTTCCCCTTCATTGTACATCTTCTTTGAAGGAACGATCTGAATCTCTCCGGCCACCGCTGGTACCTGACGGCTGCTGACACCCGTCTCCAGCCGTACGGCTACGGCAGAAATGTCATACGCATCAATCAGGCCGTTATCGTTCAGGTCGCCCTTGCTGATATATCCCTCAAAATCGGAATCTCCCCGACGCAAGCCTGTATAGTTCATATAAGAAGTCAGGTCATTCTCGTCCACCAGTTTATCCTGGTTGATGTCGCCCGGAATATAGCTTTCCGAACCCGGCACCTTGAATACATACAATTCACGACCGGAGCCATAGTTACCTACGGCTGAGGTTACCGACAGCTTGAGATAGCGTGCGGTCGGATGTTCGGTAAAGACAAAGGTCTTCACGTCACTGCCCTTCCAGTCGAACGTGCCGGCTTCGTGCCAGTTGGATTTGTCCATACTATAATATACCGTACCCTTACCCAGCGTACCGTTTCCGGCATCCAGACGAGGCAAGTATTCAAACTTGTCGAGCTGGTTCACACTGTTCAAATCCACAATCAAATCGAATGGAACAGCCTGGGCACTCCACTGCGTATGCCATGCATCCCCTTCATCAAAATTAAAGAGTTTGTTCACTTCCTGACCTCCCTGGTTCGGACAAGTCGTTTCGCCCGTAATACCCCGGATGGCAAATTCCAGCGGGTCGGACTTCGTAGTGGCAGTGACAGCTGCCCAGTCGGACACACCCGCAGCATTCACCGCACGCACCTTAAATGTACAGATCGTTTCCGGACGGAGGTCTTCAAACAACAGTCGGGTATCCCGGATGGTACTATACAACATACCGTTGTACTCAATCTCATAATAATCGGCATGGTCCACCTTCTTCCAGGAAGGAGTCAGCGTGTAAGCCCCGGTATTCTCTTCCGTGACCTGTGGTTCCGGAGTGGCCAATGCCCCCTGGCTGACCCGCAGTTTTTCTGCTGGAGCAAACACATAACCTTTCACTTCCAGCGTCACTTCATTCCGTGTCACATCCACTGCCGCCAGCTTAACGTGCATCACCGGATTCTTCACCACCTGCACACGGGCCATCTCACTGCCCGGAGTGGCAAAACGGTTCAACTCCGGAGCGGCTTCATAATAATATACATTTTCTCCCTTCTGCAATGCCTCCAAAGAAGACACCGGAGCCAGTTTCACTTTCTTCCCTCCGATATATGCCGTCAGTTTCTTCGGCTGTGCCGTCACATTGAGGCGGAAATAAGTAGCCTTTTCCGTCACCATTCCTTCAAAATGACCTTGCGAAGGTGCCACGCTGACTTTCAGGTCTTCCCCTTCCAGCACTGAACGGATAAGAGTCGTCGCATACTGTCCGTCACGATAGGCTTCGGAGATACCGTCGTCGTCGTATTCCGTAAATTCTGTGTTTCCAGCCGGATACAGTTCATACGTACGGATGTCTTTTGCCATCTGGCTTACCTGATTGTGTGCGGCCGTCATGGGCAGAATGGCTCCCTGCTTCACGAACAACGGGAGTTTCCACAAGGGTGCGTCAAAACAGTTGATGACCCGTCCGCCTGCATACAAGTCGCCGGTGAAATAATCAATCCAGTTGCCTTCGGGCAGATAAATGCCGTGGCGTACATCGTTCCCCTTCTCGTCGGCCTGTGTCTTCTGGTACACAGGAGCCACCAGAATAGAAGGCCCATAAAGGAACTGATAACGAGTGGCTGTTCCCAGCGTATAGTCATTCGGATAATCCAGGAACATCGCCCGAATCATCGGTTTGCCATCCACCGCCTCGTGTGCAATACTATAGGTATAAGGCATAAACTCCGATTTCAGTTTAAGGTACCAGCGGTTAATGGAAGTGGCCGGTTCACCCAACGCCTGCGGATATTTGGGGTTCGCTCCCCATCCGTCCATGTTCAACTGCATCGGCGTAAACGCTTTCCACTCGAAGTCACGCACGTTGACCGGAATGTTCTTCCCGCCGAAAATACCATCCATGTCGGAAGTGATGTTCGGTTGTCCCGACAGTCCGGAACCGATATAAGTCGGGATATGGAAACGGATGTATTCCCATTCTCCTCCGGTTTGGTCGCCCGACCAAATACCGGCATAACGCTGTGTACCGGCCCATCCGTCGAGTGAGATAATGAACGGACGTGCATTGTTGCCATAATAAGGCATGATACGAGCCACATCGGCCACCCCGTTCAAGCCGAACGAATAGCCGGCACCAACCCATGCCACATCGGTCTTCAACACCCGCACGCCAGCGTCACGCACTTCCTTGACGATGTCGCGCTGCAACAGCGGTTCCACTCCTTCCTTGGGGTGCAAATCCGACTGGGTCCACAAACCGATTTCCACTCCCTTCGCACGGGCATAATCACCCAGTTCTTTCAGGTTCTGGATATTTCCGTCCAGTGTGGAAGCCTGTCCGTAGCCGGCCCCATAGCCATCATTCGGCAGAATCCATCCCAACGGCATGTCGGCTGCCTCATAACGATCGATGACCGCACGTGCAGAGAACTGATAGTTATTCTTCTCGCCATTCAGCGATTCCTTGATGCCGCCATTGTCTTTCTGGCTTTCCTTATATTTCTTGCCATCTTCGAAAAGAATTCCTTTTTCGTCTTCTTTCCAATAGTCACGGTTGTAGGCATTCAAATGTCCTTCATAAAATCCAAACTTAGGCAGGAGCACCGGATTACCCGTCAGCTGATAAAAACCATTCAGCAGAGCAACCGGAGTTTCATCCACCATGAAAAACACGTCCAGGTAGTTTCCCTCGTGACTCAACGCCACCACTCCTTTGTCGGCTGCCCCGAAATCATATACTCCGGGAGAGAATGTATGCCACATCACTCCATAACCCTCCGTCGACCAGTAAAAAGGTGTGGGAGAAGCCACCCCGCCGTCTGTCCACTGATTCGTATTCAATATATTGATTTTCTTACCCTTATGGGAAAAGCGTCCATTCTGTACCCCTCCGCCGTAAAAATACTCTCCCTCCTGCGCTTTCAAGAAAAAACTGACTTGTTTCTCTGCGAAATCCGCCGGACGAACAGCTTCCGCCACCACTTTCTGGCGTGCTTTATCCGTAATCTTAAACAGCATGGTGCGCTTGTCCATCTCCACCTCAATCCGGTCGGTAGCCACCGTAATGACTCCATCCTTGTCTGTCAAGGAAAGTTTTCCCACCTCCTGACGCGGATTATTCACCAAAATCTGGGCTTCAGGAATTGCTTCCGGATTGCGGACAATGCCACCTTTATTGTCCTGAAACATGCGAAAAATATTTTCTCCATAAAAATCCAACGTCATACGCTGCTGATTGGAAAAAACAACCTCTACAGCTGTCGGATTCAACACACTGGCACTGCAAATGGTCACCCCAGTTTGCGGAACTGCCCACATGGGAAAAGGCGTAGCAAACAAGCTGCTGAGCATGCAGAAAGACAAAACAGAATAGTGCTTTAGCTTCATAGTATAAATATTATTAATAATTCTCCGTTCTTCAACAGTCTCCATGAAAAGACTTCGTGTGAAAAGCGTACGAATGTATAACTAATTATTAAGTAAAAAAGAAAACCAGCTAAACATTTTTTATTTTATTATTTTCTTCCAAACAGAACTAAATATAATTTATTATATTAAGACATTTTCTCTGTACCACAGTGTGGGATACATAAACCACACTGTGAAATATATAAACCACAGTGTGGGATATAAAAACCACAGTATGAAACAGAGAAATCATCAAGTAAAAGAAAAGAATTCGTACCTGTTTTGAGAACTTTGCAGCAAGGTGCTTTCCATCAAAAAAGGCTTCAAGCAGCACAGCCACCTGAAGCCTTTTCTTATCAATCGAATAAAATACTTTTAGCGATGTATCCAGAGTTCCGGATTCAGTTTCACCGTTTCCTTGCGGAGCTGGAAATGCAGAATGGTTTCCCCTTCAGCATTGGTATGCACTTCGCCCAGCACATCGCGGGCACGTACCAGACTCCCTTTCTTCACACGCACCGTCGACAAATTGCAATACACCGAAATATAACTTCCATGGCGTACCAGCACATTGGTCAGTCCATTGTACTGGAAAACAGCCGACACCTCGCCATCAAAAATGGCCCGTGCATTGGCGCCTGCCTTCCCCTTGATATCCATGCCTTTGTTATCCAGTTTCACGTTCCGGAGTCCTTTCACCTGATACTGTCCATAGTGTCCTACCACCACATAGGGGCCGGTAATCGGTACCGGAAGGATTCCCTTGTTCTTTTCAAAGCTGCTAGACAAACGACGGTCTTCCGAATCTACCTTGTATGCTTCCAGCTTTCCGACAGAAGGTTCCGCCTTTTTAGTTTCCGCAGAAGAAACGACAGCCGTCTTTTTCTCTGCCTCGGCCTTCTTACGGGCTTCTTCCGCTTTCCGGCGGGCCTCTTCTTCGGCACGTTTACGAGCCTTTTCTATTTCTATTTCAATCAAGCGGTCAATCTGCGCATTCAGTTTATCGGCAGAACGGCGCTGTTTAGTCAGTTCCGACTGGATGCTGCGCTGTTTCTTCTGCAAATTCGACAGAATCTGCTTCCGTTCCTGCTCCTGTGCAACCAGTTTGGCCTTTTCGGCTTCTCCCTGCTTCAGCAAATCCTCCTTTGCCTGCCGGCTGCTTTTCAACGAGGCCGCCTTATCGGTCACTTGCTGCTGTTTCCGCTGCACCTGCACTCCCTGCAGGCGTTGATAGTCGGCATACTCACGCACATAACGTAAACGGCGGTACATCTGTCCGAAGTTTTCCGCCGAAAAGATAAACATCAACTTATCCTGAATAGATTTATTGCGATAAATATACTGCACAGACTGCTCATACTTTTTTTTCTTCTCGCCCAGTTCTTTCTGCAGACGTTGCAGATCTCTCCCCAAGCGGTCTATCTCTTTCTGAATCGTCTGTACGTCGCTTTCTATCGTTTGAATATACTTTTGGCGTTCCTCTATCTGTCCTGAAATCAAGGCCAGATTACCCAACTGACTTTTTACATCCTTCTTGGTTGACTGCAACAACGTTTCCGACTCAGCAATCTGCTGCTTCAGTTCATTCCGCTGCTTCTCCAGCTGCTGAATCTTGCGGGTGGTCTGTGCAGAAAGTGTACACATGCAAAGACATGCCCATAATATGCACACTCCACGTTTCATTTTCCTAACCACATTTTCAATAAAGTTGCCAGTTCCATCTTCTGATATTTAGAAGATAATTCCGTACGCGTCTCCCAGTCCTCACTGACAGACATCCGTGAGAGTTTCATGTCCAGACTGTATTGTTTCCCGACTCCTTGCAATTCAGCCAAGATATGCTGCGGGAAATAACCAGTCCCCAATTTTCCAAAGTCGCCATACGTCCAGTCCAAGGCATACGCCGTGCCCGACAAAGATACAGAAGTATTTTCCAGCCACCCTTTATCGGCTGTAGTCCAGAACCGATAAGCCAGTTTCTTGCTGTCCTTCACTTCCCATAATGCCCTGTCACCTTCCAAGGCCATACGGAAGCGATGCAAATCAGACACCTCCAGCGTTTCCTTTCCAGGCAAGAAAATTTCGTTGAGGAACAACGACTGCACCATATTGAAACTCAGGTTCAGATTTGTCATGCGGTTCAGTTCTCCAAAAGACACTTCCACATACTGTTTATGCAGACGGTCGACTACCAGAATTCGGTCGGGCGAAATTTCCAACCGAGCAACTTCAATGCCCAGGAAAGGCGCCACCGACAACTGTATTACCTCTCCTTTTTTCATCCGAAGCGTGGCCGACAATTTCATATTCTTCCGATTTTCCACGTTCAGGTTGAGTGCCACTTTTCCCGTCACACAATTCCAGCGAGGAAAACCAGCTATTACCTTCTCCTGATAATCTTCCCCTTTCAGTCCGCCAATCATCGGAGCACGTTCCACATGACGCAGGGAACTACAAGAAGAGACCACTGCCACGAGGCACACAATATATAACCAATGAATCAACTGTTTCATTCTGCAATGTATTTTTTCAATGCGATTTTACGTTTCAAGCGTTTCAACTCGGCTTCCGTACGAGGAGTGGCTCCATCTTCTTCCTTGTTCTCCATACTGTCGGCCTTCTTCCAGTATTCCAATGCCTTATCTTTCTCGCCCAACATATAATAAATGTCACCGCAATGCTCCACAATGACCTGGCTGCTGTCTCCTCCGCTCTTCATGGCCTGATCAATATAAATCCGCGCCTCGGTGTAACGTTTCTTCTCAAACAAAATCCACGCGTACGTATCCAGGTAAGTGGAATTTTCCGGTTCCGCCTTCACCGTCTTGTAGCTCATTTCCTCCGCCCTGTCCAGGTGCGTCCGCTCCACAGACAGGTAATAGGCATAATTGTTGAGCGTACCGATGTTGTTCGGATTGTAGACCAACGAAGAATCGTAAGCCGCATACGCTTCCGCCTTCATCTCCTTGGAATGATACAAATCGCCCAAGATGGCATAGAAATCGGATACGATATTCTTGTCACTCTTTTCGTTGACCTGCTTCAATCCTTTCTGAAAAATCTCCATCGCCTTGTCCGTCTCCTCTTTCTGATAATGGGCCAGACCGAGATAATAATAGAACTCCATCGCATCCGGATTATACTGCAGAGCCGGGGTCGCCACACGAATCACCTCATCCAGGTCATTGTCACGGATGGCATAGCTCAACAGTTGCAGACGAGCCGGCTTGTTTTCCGGGTCGAGCGACAGCACCTGATTCAGTACCGGCACAGACTCCTTTTCCATGTGCTTGGTAATCATATACTGCGCACAAAGCATCGACAAATCGGCATTCTGTTGCGGACGGGCCAGGATATTCTTGAACAATGCCACAATCTGCGTGCTGTCCTTCGTGGTCTGTTCAGATTGCAGAATCAGCTGCCGCATGATGCTCATCTTCGTATCCGACTCCACATTGTCGTTCAGCAAAATAGTATCCAACTGCTGCTGATACAAACTATCCTTTCCAATCTGTTTATAATAAGAAGCCATTGACAACAAGGCCGGTGCATATCCTGGCTCCTCCTTCAGAATCTTCTGATACACCGCATACGCCTCATCCGGTTTGTTATTATTCAAATACACATCTCCCAGGATGGTTTGATAACGCATATCGTAAGGATACTCTTTCGACAAGTTCTCGATTTCCTGGAAAGCCTGTTCCTGATTGTCCATCAACAGATACATCCTGAACTTTTCCATGCTAATCTGTTCCGACTTTCCATCAAGTTCTTCCAGACGGTTCAACACGGAAACCACCTGTGCATAACTCTTCGTCTGATTATACAAATCGACCAAAGCCATCAAAGGCTCCAGACGAGAAGGAAACTGATGTGCCATGTCATCATATACGGCAATGGCTTTCGGCCAATCCCGTTTCTGCTGATAATAAGCCGCCAACGTCTGTTTGTACCAGAAATTCGATTCGTCCGAACGGACTGCCTTTTTCAAGGCCTCTTCTCCCTTCTTCTCCAGTCCCAGCACCATATAGAACCGGGAAATCTCGTACAAAGCCGGAGCCGAGTTCGGGTAGATATCCAAGCAATGCTTATACAGTTCGAAAGCCGCATCATATTCTCCTTTTTGCTTCATACGCACCGCTTCCAGGAAGAAATAGTCATACTTCCGGCGCTGTTCATACGACAATGTATCTTTGTCCTCACTGACGAAGCCGCGTCTGGATGCAGGTTGCCGCCCCGTTGTACCGCAGGCTACCAGCAACAAGACAAGCCCGATAATTCCTAGCAATTTTTTCATACTCACAAAGTTTATACCGTTCCTGTGTGACCGAAACCTCCTGCCCCCCGTTCTGTTTCGTCCAACACTTCCACTTCTTCCCATTCGGCCTGTTCGTGGCGGGCAATGACCATCTGGGCTATGCGTTCCCCGTCTTCAATCACAAATTCCTCGGACGACAGGTTGACCAGTATCACATTGATTTCTCCCCGATAATCGGCATCAATCGTACCTGGAGAATTCAACACGGTAATCCCCTTCTTAATGGCCAGGCCACTGCGTGGACGTACCTGTGCTTCATACCCTTTCGGCAAGGCAAGAAACAAGCCTGTCGGCACCAGGCAGCGCTGTAGAGGCTTCAACACAATGGATTCAGCAAGATTGGCACGAAGGTCTACCCCCGCCGACTGTGCGGTGGCATATTGCGGCAACGGATGCCGGGAAGTATTTATAATCTGTATTTTCATCTTATTTTATACCCTTTATGAAGTTGCGAAGTTACACAATCCACAGAATTAATAGTTACGTTTACCATTTTTTTATATTTTTGCACTTAACTTTTAGAGCTTCTTTAAATTTAAAACCCACATCACAAAGGAGTTACGCCATGAACTGGAAACAATTGATTTCAAATAAGAGATTCGGGTTGGAGAATCTTCACGAACGTAGAAAAGAAGATCGGACGGAGTTTCAGCGCGACTACGACCGTCTGATATTCTCAGCCCCTTTCCGCCGCCTGCAGAACAAGACACAGGTATTCCCTCTTCCGGGAAGTATCTTTGTACATAACCGACTGACACACAGCTTGGAGGTTTCCTGCGTAGGCCGTTCGCTGGGCAACAAGATTTCCTCTGAACTGCTACAACTTCACCCGGAACTTCACGATTCACATATCTCGGAAATAGGCTCCATTGTGGCCGCAGCCTGCCTGGCTCACGACCTGGGAAATCCTCCATTCGGACATTCCGGTGAAAAGGCAATCGGTACATATTTCTCTGAAGGAAAAGGACGGATTCTTCAATCACAGCTTTCCCCCAAGGAATGGGACGATTTTACTCATTTTGAAGGAAATGCCAACGCCTTCCGTCTGCTGACACACCAGTTTCAGGGGAGACGTCCGGGAGGCTTTGTACTGACTTACTCCACACTGGCTTCCATTGTAAAATATCCCTTCTCTTCCCAACTGGCAGGGAGCAAGCAGAAGTTCGGTTTCTTTACCAGTGAAGAAGCTGCTTTCCAAAAAATAGCCCAGGAACTTGGCATCCAGCAGAAAAGCAAAGAAGGAGAGCCCCTGAGGTTCTGCCGGCACCCGCTGGTGTATCTCGTAGAAGCGGCCGATGACATTTGTTACCAGATGATGGATATCGAAGATGCCCACAAGCTGAAGATTCTTACGACACAGGAAACCAAGGACTTGTATCTCCGTTTCTTTGCTCCCGAAAAGATGGACCATATCCACGCGATATGCAAAATGGTAGACGACACCAACGAACAAATAGCTTACCTGCGTTCATCGGCCATCGGTATACTGATTAATGAATGTGTACACGCATTTATTGAAAATGAAAAACCCTTGCTCGACGGAACCTTCCAGGGGACACTGATTCAACAACTGAGCCAACGGGTGAGAGAGGCCTACCAGAACTGTTCAGATACAGCTTTTGAAAAAATCTACTGTTCCAAAGACGTGGTCGACATCGAACTGGCCGGTTACCAAGTGATTACCACACTTATCGACCTGATGATCGAGGCAGTGCGCTACCCCCAGAAAGCCTACTCGCAACTCCTGATAAACCGAGTATCCAGCCAGTACTATATTCAGGCCCCGACCTTATATGAAAAAATACAGGCTGTACTCGATTATATTTCCGGGATGACCGACGTATATGCCCTCGACCTCTACCGGAAAATAAACGGGAACAGCCTGCCTGCTTTATAAAGAACTATTTATGAATCTTATTGACTACCGGATTGGCCCCAGATGTAATCTGCAGGGCTTCCGGATGCTCACGCAGATAAGATTCGATATGGCGCACACGCTTCTCCTCCAAAATCTCATCTACTGCAATCAGAATACCAGTTTCCTCCACGTCACCGAATCCGTCATTGATGGCCGTTCCAAACATACGCATGGTAGGTGACAGACTCATATAAGCATTCACCAACGGCGGAATATTGTATCCCAACTTACGTACTTCCGTATTCAACACCTTGTAGTCTTCTTTGAATGTATCGTAACAGAATATTTTTTCAAGTACTTTCGGATCTGTCTCAATCTGCAACGGCTGCATGGGAGTTATCAACTGGTCTTTATCATTGAAATGCTTCTTCAGGAAATACAGAATCATGTCACGTCCCAAACGGTTGTAGCTGGGATACATAGTCATCTTGCCGAAGAAGTATTTCACCTGCGGCATTACCACAGTCAAAGCTCCCAAACCGTCCCATAAGTTATCCAAGGCAAACAATCCCTTGGAACCCGCCCGGGTTGACTGGTACTCCAATGTTACAAAAGAACGTCCCAGCTCAATCGTCGTAGGCAAATAATCTTTCAGGAACTTTTCCGAGAAATTAAACATATGGGCAGTAGCCAGTACCGGCTTTCCTTCAGCATCAAATTCCACTTCATCACCCAGCAGATAACGGTATCCTCCCAAAATTTCTTCTGCTTCCGGATTCCAGACAATCAACTGCTGATAAGGCTTCTCCATCAAATCATATTCATCGAGGTCCATCGACTTTCCTGTACCTCCTCCTGCTGCACGGAAAGCGATTTCACGCAAACGGCCGATTTCCTTCAGCACATTCGGAGCATTTTTCCATGTAATAATATAAATCTCGTTGTTGCTCTTATTCGTGAATCTCAAGCGCTTATCTTCCGTCAGTTCCGATTTAAGAACTTCTTTGTCAATCGGAGCAATAATATCTTCCATAATCTCTATGATTAAATCGTATTTTCACAGTTTATAAACTAACTCTCTTACATAATCTGCCCACTCTGCCGCAGACATTGACTTGTCGAACGTCTGCCACGGAATGGGTTTTCCAATCGTCACCTTAAATGTCTTGTGGCGATTCTTAAACATTTCATCGGCCAAATACAGCATGGCAATATTAAACTTAATTCCCAAAAACTTGCATATATTAGCCAGGTTGTAGAAAAAATTGGAATTACGTCCTTCAAAATGTACCGGCACTACATCCCGATGTGTTTCCACACTCTTGGTGACAAATGTCTTTTTCCAAGGCAAATCTTTAATCACTCCTTTTTGCCTTCTGGAACAAATTCCTGCCGGAAACATAATGATATGGGAATCTGAATGGAAACCGGCTTCTACCATCCGGGGAAAATCCCGGGATTGAGCACCGGTCTTGTTAATAGGAATACACAAGGGAGCCAGTCCATGAAGATTCATCAGTAAATCATTCACCAAGTATTTAATGTGCCCATCATAGTGTTTTCCCAAAATATAGCCCAGGGCGATACCATCCTGCCCTCCTAGCGGATGATTGGAGACAAAAGTACATAAACGGTCGGCGGGGAGATTCTCTATTCCACTCACTTCCAGTTTAATATCCAGAAATTTCATACAAGCTTCCAGAAAATCCACACCTGTCTTGTCGGATACACTTTTCAAGAAAGAATTAATCTCCTCCTGATGTACGATATGTTTCAGATATGACACTAAAAAACGCGGTATCCGCTCGGCCTTCTTACCAGCCTTATCCCTCAATACTTTGTCGATGTCAATTAAAAATATTGAACTCTCACCCATTCTACAAAAGTTTACCCTGCAAAAGTAACGTATCTTTTGAAACGACATTCATTTTATGACAAAAAATACACTTGAACACTCAAAAAAAATTTCTTCCCCTCCCGATTCTTCAACATTTTGGTAACACCGCCGCTGAATCGCAAGGCAGTAAACAGCCTGTTGATAACTTCTTTAAATTTTCTATAAGAAACATAGTGCTCGATTCTGGGGAAATATCTAATTTTACAGCTTGAATATATAATAATAAGGTGAATTTAATCAACATTGCATGGACAAGACTGAACAGACATACCACGTACCTGTATTACTGCATGAAAGCATTGAAGGCATGCACATCCAACCCAAGGGAATTTACGTAGACGTCACCTTTGGAGGAGGAGGGCATTCCAAGGAAATCTTACGCCAGATGGACAAGGAAAGCAGGCTGTTCAGCTTTGACCAGGATCCTGATGCGGAAAAAAATATCGTCAATGATGACCGATTCACCTTTGTGCGAAGTAATTTCCGCTATCTGCACAATTTTCTCCGGTATTATGGAGTGGAACAGGTAGATGCCATCTTGGCCGACTTGGGAGTCTCCTCACATCATTTTGATGACTCGGAAAGAGGATTCTCATTCCGGTTCGACGGAAAACTGGATATGCGTATGAACAAGCGTGCAGGAATTACCGCGGCCGAGATTGTCAATACATACGAAGAAGAACGGCTGGCCAATGTATTTTACTTGTATGGCGAACTGAAGAACAGCCGTAAACTGGCTTCCGTGCTGGTAAAAGCCCGCTCCGTAAAGCCAATTGAAACCATCGGAGAATTCATCGAAATCATCAAGCCACTATACGGCAAAGAAAGAGAAAAAAAAGAACTGGCCAAAGTATTTCAAGCCCTGCGCATTGAAGTAAATCAGGAAATGGAAGCCTTGAAAGAAATGCTTTATGCAGCCACAGAAGCACTGAAGCCAGGAGGTAGACTGGTGGTCATTACCTATCATTCACTGGAAGACCGTATGGTAAAGAATATGATGAAAACGGGGAATGTGGAAGGAAAAGCAGAACAAGATTTTTTTGGAAATGTACAAACGCCATTCAAATTAATTAATAATAAAGTAATTACTCCCTGCGAAGACGAGATACAACGTAACCCTCGTTCCCGCAGTGCCAAATTAAGAATTGCAGAAAAGAAATAAATAACTCATGGAACCACAAGAAACAACCACGCAAGACACTCCACATATTACGTGGAGAAGTATATTGGGAGGAGAGGTACTGGTTCACCTGATGAAACGACAGTCCAATCTGATTATCCTGATTATGATTCTGGTTATCTTGTACATAGACAACCGGTATTCCAGCCAGCAGGAAATGATTGAGATAGACCGCCTGAAAAAGGAACTGATTGATACGAAATACGATGCCCTGACCATTTCTTCCGAACTGACAGAACGAAGCCGCCAGTCACGTATTGAAGAATATATTTCGGCTGAAGGTACGCCCCTGAAAACAGCGTCTACTCCACCCTATTTAATAAAGAAGGAGGATTCTGAGAAATGATACCGGGACAAAAAAACATTATGCTGCGATATACGTTCGTCGTATTCATCATGGCATTGCTGGCTATTGCGGTCATCGTGAAAGCTGCCATTATCATGTTCGCCGAACGGCAATATTGGAAGGATGTAGCCGACCGTTTTGTAAAGGAAAACGTCATCATCCATCCTACACGAGGAAACATCATCTCCTCGGATGGGAAACTGATGGCCAGCAGTCTGCCGGAATACAAAATCTATATGGACTTTCTGGCGGGAGGAGAAAAGAAAGATACCATGCTGATGAACCACCTCACAGAAATCTGTGAAGGACTTCATCAGATATTCCCAGATAAAAGTGCCAAAGAGTTCCGCCAGCATATTTTAAAAGGCAGACGCAAAAAAAGCCGGAACTACTTGCTTTATCCCAGACGTATCTCCTATATTGAATACAAGGAAGCCAAACAACTTCCGGTGTTCAACCTCACAAAATATAAAGGAGGATTCCATGAACTGGCCTTCAACCAGCGCAAAAAACCTTTCGGTTCACTTGCCGCACGTACGCTGGGCGACATGTATCCGGATACTACCATGGGAGCAAAAAATGGTATTGAATTGACATACGATTCCATTCTGCGCGGACAAGATGGTATCACCCATCGCCAGAAAGTGATGAACAAATACTTAAACATCATCGACAAGCCGGCCGTAGATGGCTGTGACATCATCACTACCATCGATGTCGACATGCAGGATATCGCAGAAAAAGCACTTGTAGACCAGTTAAAGAGCCTGGAAGCCGTATTCGGAGTAGCCATCGTCATGGACGTTGCCACCGGCGAGGTAAAAGCCAGCGTCAACATGACAAGAGCCGGCGATGGCAACTACTACGAAATGAAGAATAATGCCGTAAGCAACCTGATGGAACCAGGATCTACTTTCAAGACTGCCTCCATCATGGTGGCCTTGGAAGACAAGTACATCACTCCCGACTATGTAGTGGATACAGGCAACGGTGTTGTCAATATGCACGGAAGTTTCATGAAAGACTGGAACTGGTATAAAGGTGGATATGGAAAAATTGATGTGACCAAGATTCTGGAGGTTTCCTCTAACGTGGGAGTTTCTACCATCATCGACAAATTTTACGGAAAAAACCCGCAGAAGTTTGTAGATGGGCTACGCCGCATGAGCATCGACAAACCGCTGAACCTGGGATTTGTAGGAGAAGCAAGCCCACGCATTTTAGGACCCAAAGAACGTTATTTTGCCAAAACAACTCTCCCATGGATGAGCATCGGTTACGAAACCATGATTCCTCCTATTTATATCCTCAACTTTTACAATGCCATAGCCAACAATGGTACCATGGTCAAACCTAAGTTTGTAAAAGCCATAGCTAAAGATGGAGAGATTTTAAAGGAGTTTCCGACAGAAATCGTCAATCCTAAAATCTGTTCGGACACTACCCTGACGATGATTCGTGAAATTTTGCGAAAAGTGGTATCGGAAGGATTGGCCAAACCGGCAGGCAGCAAACAATTCAGCGTATCCGGCAAGACTGGTACCGCCCAGATATCCCAAGGAAAAGCCGGATACAAAGCAGGAGGTGTCAGTTATTTGGTCAGCTTCTGTGGCTATTTCCCTTCTGAAGCGCCTAAATACAGTTGTCTGGTCTCCATCCAGATTCCTCACGGACCTGCTTCAGGAGGTTTGCAGGCAGGTAGCGTATTCAGCCGCATTGCAGAACGCGTTTATGCAAAGCATCTGTATCAGGACCTTGCTACAGCCAAAGACTCCACTTCGATACTGGTGCCGCATGTCAAGAACGGAGATATACGAGAAGCATCGTATGTATTGAACAATCTTCACATACGCAGCAACAGTTCAACGATTCCCTACGGGAATACGCCGCTATGGGGAAAAGCCAACTGCACTCCAACCTACGCGGAACTGAAAAGAATACACACCGATAAAGAGCTCATTCCCAACGTAAAAGGAATGGGGGCCAAGGATGCGGTCTACCTGCTGGAAAGCAAAGGACTGCATGTCCGCTTGTCGGGAGTGGGAAAAGTAAGCAAACAAAGCCTCAACGCAGGCTCTTATTTACATAAAGGACAAACAATTACATTAACGCTAAACGATTAGAATAAAATGAAACTTGAAAATATTCTGAAAGTTGTCAACGTTCTTAATCTGAAAGGTAATACAGATTTAGAAATTGAAGGAATCCACATGGATTCACGTATGGTGAAAAAAGGGTTTATGTTCGTAGCTGTAAAAGGAACTCAAGCCGACGGACACAATTATATTTCAAAAGCAATTGAAAATGGAGCTACCGCAGTGGTCTGTGAACAGTTGCCCGAAAAGCTAGACGAACACGTCACCTATATTCAGCTACACGACACGGAAGAAGCTGTAGGCAAACTGGCTACCACATTCTACGGAGATCCCACTTCTAAACTGGATTTGATTGGAGTGACCGGTACCAATGGGAAAACAACCATTGCTACCTTATTATATAATATGTTCCGCGCATTCGGATACAAGGCCGGACTGATTTCCACCGTATGCAACTATATTGACGGAGAAGCCATTCCAACTGAACATACGACTCCTGATCCCATCACGCTGAACCAGCTACTGGGACGCATGGCCGACGAAGGATGCAAATATGCATTCATGGAAGTCAGCTCACACTCTGTAGTGCAGAAACGCATCAGTGGATTAACTTTTGCCGGAGGTATTTTTACCAACATTACCCGTGACCACCTGGATTATCACAAGACATTTGAAAATTACCTGAAAGCTAAAAAGGCATTCTTCGACGGACTCCCGAAACAGGCTTTTGCGCTGACCAATGCGGATGACAAGAATGGACTGGTCATGACACAAAACACCAAAGCCCGAGTTTCAACCTACTCTTTGCATTCATTGTGCGATTTCAAGGGAAAAGTGCTGGAAGACAGTTTTGACGGTATGCTGCTGGACATCAATAACCGCGAAGTAAACGTGCAGTTTATCGGACGTTTCAATGCCTCCAACTTGCTGGCTGTTTACGGTGCAGCTTGTCTGCTAGGCAAGAAGCCGGAAGAGGTATTACTGAAACTCAGCATGCTGCGCCCTGTTTGTGGACGCTTCGATGCCAAACGCTCTCCGAAAGGATATACTGCCATCGTAGATTACGCCCATACCCCAGATGCACTGGTAAACGTCTTGGAAACCATCCATGAGGTATTGAGAGGCAGAGGACATGTAATAACAGTAGTAGGTGCCGGTGGAAACCGGGACAAAGGCAAACGTCCGTTGATGGCACAGGAGTCCGTGAAACGCAGTGACAAAGTAATCATTACTTCCGATAATCCCCGCTTTGAGGAACCACAGGATATCATCAATGACATGCTGAGCGGACTTAACAAAGAAGACATGAAGAAAGTCATCAGTATCGTAGACCGGAAAGAAGCGATCCGTACGGCCTGCATGCTAGCACAACCTCAAGATGTCATTCTGATTGCAGGAAAAGGACATGAGACTTACCAAGATGTCAAAGGAGTCAAGTCTCATTTTGACGACAAAGAAGTTTTGGACGAAATATTCAAAGGAGAACAATAAAAACTGACAAAAGACAATGTTATATTATCTATTTCAATACCTGGAGCAGTTTAACTTTCCGGGGGCACGTATGTTTGGCTACGTGTCATTCCGATCACTGATGGCCGTGATTCTGTCATTGCTGATTTCAGCCATCTTCGGAGAGTACTTCATCAACCTGCTCAAAAGGAAACAGATTACAGAAACACAACGTGATGCTTCCATCGACCCCTTTAATGTAAAGAAGGTAGGTGTTCCCACGATGGGAGGAATTATCATCATCGTAGCGATTCTGATTCCTTGTCTGCTGCTGGGCAAACTGCATAATATCTATATGATACTCATGCTTGTCACAACGCTATGGCTAGGAACACTAGGCTTTCTGGACGACTATATCAAGGTGTTCCGGAAAGACAAGGAAGGCCTTCACGGGAAATTTAAAATTATCGGCCAGGTAGGTCTGGGTTTTATTGTGGGAGTCGCTCTCTATTTGAGTCCGGATGTAGTGATACGCGAAAACGTAGAAATCCAGCAGGACGGACGAGTGGTTGATGTAATTCACAAACCAGTAAATGAAAAATCAACCAAGACCACTATCCCCTTCTTCAAGAACAACAACCTGGATTATGCCGACTTTGTAGGATTCCTGGGAGATCATGCACAGGAAGCCGGATGGATTGTATTCGTACTGGTCACCATCTTCGTCGTCACAGCGGTCTCAAACGGAGCCAACCTGAACGACGGTATGGACGGTATGGCCGCAGGTAACTCAGCCATCATAGGGGTAACCCTCGGCATATTGGCTTATGTTTCCAGCCACATAGAATATGCCGAATACCTGAACATCATGTATATTCCCGGAAGCGAAGAGCTGGTAATCTTTATCTGCGCCTTCATCGGAGCCCTGATTGGTTTCCTTTGGTACAATGCGTTTCCGGCACAAGTATTCATGGGCGATACTGGCAGCCTCACCATCGGAGGTATTATAGCCGTATTTGCCATTATCATACACAAAGAATTACTGATACCGATTTTATGCGGTGTATTCCTGGTCGAAAATCTGTCAGTCATTCTGCAAGTCAAGTATTACCAGCGCGGAAAGAAAAGAGGAGTCAAGCAACGTATTTTCAAGCGTTCGCCTATCCACGATCATTTCCGTACGACCCTGGCACAGCTCGACCCGAATTGTACCTATTTGATCACACGCCCTCACAGCGTATTCCATGAGTCAAAGATTACGGTCCGATTTTGGATTGTAACCATTGTATTAGCAGCAATTACGATAATCACACTAAAAATCAGATAAAGCAATGGCAAGAATTGTCATCTTAGGAGCCGGAGAAAGCGGAGCAGGTGCCGCAGTTCTGGCACAGAAAAAAGGGTTCGACACGTTTGTTTCAGACATGTCAACCATCAAAGACAAGTATAAGACAATGTTGAACGAAAGAGGCATCCAGTGGGAGGAAGGCAGACATACCGAGGAACTGATACTGAATGCCGATGAAGTGATAAAGAGCCCGGGAATTCCCAACGATGCTCCTATCATTCTGAAACTGAAGGCGCAGGGAACCCCTATCATTTCTGAAATCGAGTTTGCTGGCCGGTATACGAATGCGAAAATGATCTGCATTACGGGAAGCAACGGAAAAACGACTACCACGTCCTTGATTTATCACATATTCAAGAAAGCCGGATTGAATGTCGGACTGGCAGGCAACATAGGTCAAAGCCTGGCTTATCAGGTTGCGGAATGCAACTTTGACTATTACGTCATCGAACTCAGCAGTTTCCAGCTCGACAACATGTATAAATTCCATGCAAACATTGCCGTGCTGATGAACATCACCCCCGACCATCTGGACCGCTATGGATACGAAATGCAGAATTACGTAGATGCCAAGTTCCGGATTATCCAGAATCAGACAGATGACGATGCATTCATTTTCTGGAACGATGACCCGATTATACAAAGAGAACTTCACAAATATGGTATCCACGGACGTTATTTCCCGTTTGCCGGAAAGAACGAAGAAGGAGTGGCTGCATTCGCCGAAGCCAACAAGGTTTATTTCACTCGACCCATCGCATTCAATATGGAACAAGAGGAACTGGCTCTGACAGGTACGCACAACCTGTTCAATTCCATGGCTGCCGGCATATCTGCCAACATTGCGGGCATCCGCAAAGAATGTATCCGGGAAGCTTTGAGCGACTTCAAGGGTGTAGAACATCGTCTGGAGAAAGTAACTCGAGTGAAAGGAGTAGACTACATCAACGACTCCAAAGCCACCAATGTAAACTCCTGCTGGTATGCCCTTCAAAGCATGAAAACCAAAACCGTATTGATCTTGGGTGGAAAAGATAAAGGCAACGACTACAACGAGATTGCAGATCTTGTCAGAGAGAAATGCAGCGGCCTGATTTTCCTGGGACTTCACAACGAGAAACTGCACGCTTTCTTCGACGGCTTCGGCCTGCCGATTGCAGACGTGCAAAGCATGAAGGACGCCGTAGATGCGGCCTATAAAATGGCAAAAAAAGGAGAAACAGTCCTGCTCAGTCCCTGCTGCGCCAGCTTTGACTTGTTCAAGAGCTACGAAGACCGTGGTGACCAGTTCAAGGAATGTGTAAGAAACTTATAATACAACCAAGGAGTTAGAAACAACAAGAATATGGATTTGCTAAAAAACTTTTTCAAGGGGGACAAGGCAATTTGGATTATCTACCTTTTCCTTTGTCTGATATCCATCGTAGAAGTATTCAGTGCATCCAGTACACTGACCTACAAAAGTGGAGATCATTGGGGACCTATCACCAATCATCTGACACTGTTGATGGTAGGTACCATTGCGGTCTGGATTGTACACAATATTCCCTGCCGCTGGTTCAAGACATTCATAGCCTTGTTGCCTATCTCCTGGGCATTATTGATTGCCGTTTATGTCATTGGAGCACTGACCAACGGTGCCAAACGATGGATTGACTTAGGTTTTATCCAGTTTCAGCCGTCTGAAGTGGCCAAAATGGCTACAATCATTACAGTGGCCTTCATTTTATCGCGTATGCAGGAAGAAGACGGAGCCAGCAAAAGAGCTTTCAAGTTTATATGTGGAATCACCGCCTGCACCTGTGGACTGATTGTCAGTGAGAATCTTTCCACAGCAGTTCTGCTGGCAGGAAGTGTCTTTCTGCTCATGTTCGTCGGACGAATTCCATTCAAACAGCTTGGAATGCTTGCAGGTATCGGCTTTGCGTGCATTCTTCTGGGAGTAGCCACCATCAAATATATTCCCAGTGAAGCATGGGACCATATCGGACTCCATCGTATGGTCACATGGCAAAGTCGTCTGAACAATCACTTTGATGAAGCTGAAGTGCCGGCTGCTAAATTTGACATCGACAACGATGCCCAGATTGCCCATGCCAACATTGCCATTGCAAGCAGCAACATTTTAGGCAAAGGACCTGGCAACAGCGTACAGCGGGATTTCCTTTCACAGGCATTCTCCGACTTTATCTATGCTATCATCATTGAAGAACTCGGACTGGTAGGAGGAGCCTTTGTGGCACTTCTTTACATCCTCTTACTGATGAGAATAGGTAAAATAGCCAGAAACTGTGACAAATCCTACTATGTATTTCTCATTACGGGAATCGGCATTCTCTTTGCCCTGCAGGCTACATTCAACATGCTGGTAGCCGTAGGCATCATGCCCGTCACCGGACAGCCTCTTCCCCTTATCAGCAAAGGAGGAACCTCTACACTGGTCAACTGTGTCTATATTGGCATGATTCTCAGTATCAGTCGGTATGTAAACGATTTGAAGCGCCGCCAGGAAGCCCAAACACTGGAACAGCAAACCGAACAAAAACAAGAGCTTATCCCTGAGACCAATATCACATCGCAGGAAGAGTCCGTTTAAAAGTTTATTTTTAACTTTGCAGGCAAATAATACAAAGATATGGAAGAACATTTACGCATCATAGTGAGTGGAGGCGGTACAGGAGGACATATCTTCCCGGCCATTTCCATTGCCAACGCCATTAAAGAATTGCATCCGGAAGCTGAAATCCTATTTATCGGAGCTGAAGGACGTATGGAAATGCAACGCGTACCGGCCGCAGGATACAAGATTATCGGACTCCCGGTAGCCGGATTCGACCGGAAGCATTTGCTAAAAAACATCGGTGTACTCATCAAACTGTTCAGAAGTCAGTGGATGGCCCGAAAAATCATAAAAGACTTCAAACCTCATGCTGCCGTAGGTGTAGGAGGCTATGCCAGCGGACCGACGCTAAAAGTGGCCGGCATGATGGGCATTCCGACACTGATACAAGAACAGAATTCTTACGCAGGTGTCACCAACAAATTGCTGGCCCAAAAAGCCGAGAAAATATGTGTGGCATACGAAGGCATGGAGCGCTTCTTTGATAAAGACAAAATCATCCTTACCGGAAACCCTGTCAGACAAGGACTACTAAAGGAAAAGATTTCACGCGAGGAAGCCATCCGGTCTTTCGGCCTGGATCCTCATAAAAAGACCATCCTGATTATTGGAGGTAGTCTGGGAGCGCGCACTATCAACAACTGCGTCATGCAAGGATTTGATAAAATCAAGAATTCAGGAGTACAATTCATCTGGCAGACAGGAAAAATCTACATCGATGAAGCCCGCAAAGCCGTACAGGCTTACGGAGAGTTACCCATGCTATATACCTCTGATTTCATTTCAGATATGGCAGCTGCATATAGTGCCGCCGACCTGGTCATCAGTCGTGCCGGAGCGGGATCTATTTCGGAGTTTTGTCTGCTAGGGAAACCAGTTATCCTGGTACCTTCGCCCAATGTGGCAGAAGACCACCAGACCAAGAACGCACTGGCCCTCGTGAACAAAAATGCAGCCCTTTACGTCAAAGACAGTGAAGCGACGCAAAAACTGGTTGACACCGCCATCCAAACGGTCTGCCAGCCGGATTTATTGGATAGTTTAAGCAAAAACATCAAAAAGCTGGCCATTCAGGACTCTGCAAACATCATTGCAAAAGAGGTCTGCAAGCTGGCCCTAAAATACAAAGAAAGTCATGAACATTAATACAATACAAGCCGTCTATTTCATCGGAGCCGGAGGCATCGGAATGAGTGCCTTGGTACGCTATTTTCTGTCCAAAGGAAAGAAAGTGGGTGGTTACGACCGCACTCCAAGCGAACTGACAGAAAAACTGGTCAAAGAAGGTGCTCTCATTCACTACGAAGAAAACGTATCCTTGATTCCAGAGGCATTTCTGCATCCGGAAACCACTCTGATAGTATATACTCCTGCCATACCAGCTACCCACAAAGAATTGATGTATTTTCAGGAACATCATTTCGAAATACATAAACGCGCCCAAGTGCTGGGTATGTTGACCCAGACAGAAAAAGGCTTATGCGTCGCAGGGACTCATGGGAAAACCACCACGTCTACCATGGCGGCTTTCTTGCTGGACCACTCACACGTGGGATGCAATGCATTCCTGGGAGGTATCTCAAAGAATTACCAAACCAATTTATTGCTATCAGACAAAAGCGACTACGTGGTGATTGAAGCCGATGAATTTGACCGTTCTTTCCACTGGCTGACACCGTATGCCACTGTCATTACGGCAACTGATTCCGACCATCTGGACATTTACGGCACTCATGAAGCTTACCTTGAAAGTTTCCGGAAATATACTTCGCTTATCCGTCCGGACGGATACTTGATTGTGAAGGAAGGTCTGGAATTGCAACCAAACGTCCAACCAGGTGTCACTACTTATACTTACTCCGCTGAAAAAGGTGATTTTCATGCGGAAAATATCCGCATAGGCGATGGTGAAATCTATTTCGATTATGTCTCACCACTCGGAAATATCACCGACATCCAGTTGGGTGTACCCGTGTATGTCAACATCGAGAACGGTATCGCAGCCATGGCACTGGCACAAATTGGAGGAGCAACTCCGGAAGAAATCAAGGCAGCCATGCCTCAGTTCAAAGGAGTAGACCGTCGGTTTGATTTCAAGATAAAGAATTCGCACATCGTCTTTCTGAGTGATTATGCACATCATCCGGAAGAAATCAGACAAAGTGTGACTTCCATCCGCAGACTATATCCTAACCGGAAAATCACAGCCGTATTCCAGCCGCATCTTTACACGCGTACCCGCGACTTCTACCAGGATTTTGCCCATAGTTTGTCTCTGCTGGATGAGGTGATTCTGTTGGACATCTATCCGGCCCGCGAAGCTCCGATACCAGGAGTCACCAGTCAGCTTATTTATGACAACCTGCGTCAGGGAATTGAAAAAAGTATGTGTACAAAGGAACAGCTCCTGGAAGTGCTGAAAAACAAAAAACTGGATGTACTGATAACCCTCGGGGCCGGCGATATAGACAACTTCGTTCCACAAATTTATGAATTACTGAAAGATAGATGATTAAACGGATTTTCATACTCTGCATTTTATTAGCTGTTACAGCCTACTTGATAGTGGCAGTAACCGTATTTAATCGCAAGCCCGAAAACCAGGTCTGCAAGGGTATGGAATTGGTTGTCAAAGACAGTATTGATTACGGTTTTATCACCGAAACTGAGGTAAAAAACCTGCTGAAGCAGAAAAACTTATACCCGGAAAAAAAACGTATCGGCACAATCAATGTCCGCCTGTTGGAAGAAACTCTTTCCCGACACCCCTTTATCAGTAAGGCAGAATGCTACCTTACATCCGGAGGAAAAGTCGGGATCGAGGTCTATCAGCGCATTCCGATTCTCCGAATCATGAGCAGTAACGGAGACAATTATTACATTGACCAATCGGGGAAAATCATGTCTGCTGCCGGAAAATCAGTACATGTAGCTGTCGCTACAGGATTCATCGACCGGAAATTTGCACAGAACGAATTGTATCAGCTCGGACTTTACCTCCAGCAAAACCCTTTCTGGAAAGCGCAAATAGAGCAGATAAACGTAACTCCCAGAAAAGAGTTGGAAATCGTTCCACGCGTGGGAGACCATATTCTTTTTTTAGGAAAAGCGACTGATTTTGAAGAAAAATTCAGTAAATTGCAAACGTTTTACAGTAAAGTGCTAAACCGCATCGGATGGAACAAATATGAACGGATTAGCATCGAATTTAACAACCAAATTATCGGAACAAAAAAAGAGGAGTAAGATATGGCAGTAACAGATTTTATAGCAGCTATCGAACTGGGTTCGACCAACATCACAGGGATTGCCGGCAAAAAGAATGCTGATGGTAGTATCCAGATTCTTGCCTATGCCAATGCCCCTTCGTCAGATTGCATCAAGAAAGGTGCAATCTTTAACCTGGATAAAACTACACAAATTCTGGTTTCTGTCATCCAGAAACTGGAAGAAGACTTGCAGGCTTCCATCAAAAAAGTCTATGTAGGAATAGGCGGACAGTCCATACGAAGCATGCGCAACCACGTAACCAAACAACTAGGGGAAGAAACAAAGATATCACAGGCACTCATTGAATCACTCATGGAAAACAACCGGGAAATCTCACTGGTTGACCAGGAAATTCTGGATGTGGAACCGCAAGAATACAAAGTGGGGAATAACCTTCTGACGGAACCGGTGGGTATTTCAGCCGACCGCATTGAAGGACGTTACCTGAACATCATTGCACACCATACCCTGAAAGCCCGGATTGAACAGTGTTTCAAACAGACCAAATATGAAATTGCCGATTATTTCCTGTCGCCGATGGCCACGGCCAATGTGGTACTGACCGACAGTGAAAAACGTTCAGGATGTGCTCTCGTCGACCTGGGAGCCGATACAACCACCGTATCCGTATATAAAAACAACATATTACGCCATCTGGCAGTCATCCCACTGGGTAGCAACAACATCACAAAAGACATCTGTAGTCTGCAAATTGAAGAAGAGGATGCCGAACAGTTGAAACTACGCTACGGATGCGCTCTCACCCCACCGGCCGAAGAGGAAGAACAGACAGACGAACAAGAATACAGCATTGAAGGGAAATGTACGATACCAGCCCACAAACTGGAATACATCGTAGAAGCCCGTGTCAATGAAATTATTTCCAATGTGTGGAACCAAATTATGGTGTCCGATTATGGAGACAAATTGCTCGCCGGACTCATTCTTACCGGAGGTGCATGCAACATGCCTAACATTGACGGAGCTTTCAAGCAAATCACTAAAATCGAAAAAATCCGCATTGCAAAAGGCGGTAACATCGCACTGACAGGTAGTATTCAAATTCCGAAAGACGGTACACAGAATACACTGATCGGGCTGCTGGCAGAAGGCAAGGAAAACTGCCTCAAAGTAGACCCCCGCAAAGGCCACCAATTCGACTTCATAGATGATTTGAAGGAAAAAGAAGCTGAAGCCAAACGCAAAGAAGCCGAACGGATTCAAGCTGAAGAAGCCAAACGCAAAGCCGAAGAAGAAGCTGAGCGGATTCGTAGAATCAATGAAGAGAAAAAACGGCAGGAAGAGGAACGCAACCGGAAAAGACAAGAAGAATATACCACGTACGTAGAAGAAGCCCGGCTGTTGCTGAGTAAGAAAAAGTACAAGGCAGCCCTGAAAGAAATAGACAATGCACGACGGATGCATCTTGCAGAGAAGGAAGAAGAACTGAATGAACTGGAGCATAAAATCAACAAAGAAAAGAAAGAGAACAGTTGGTTCGACATTTTCGCCAAGAAGGTGACAAACCTCTCTGATGAGATTTTAAAAGATAACTGATTATTCACATAAATATATTAGAATTATGTCAGACGAAACAATGGTACCTTTCGATTTTCCGAAAGATTCTCCACATATAATAAAAGTAATTGGTGTGGGAGGTGGCGGTGGAAATGCCGTCAACCACATGTACAAAGAAGGTATCCATGATGTGACATTTGTGGTCTGCAACACGGATAACCAGGCACTGGAAGAGTCACCTGTCCTGCGGAAATTACAGCTGGGTAGCGAGGGACTCGGAGCAGGCAACCGCCCGGCAAAGGCTCGGGCCGCTGCGGAAGAAAGCATCGAAGACATCAAAGATATGCTGAACGACGGATGCCGCATGGCATTCATCACAGCAGGTATGGGAGGAGGAACCGGAACCGGCGCCGCTCCTATCATTGCCAAAACGGCCAAGGACATGGAAATCCTGACGGTAGGTATCGTCACCATTCCGTTCTTGTTCGAAGGCAACAAGAAAATTGACCAGGCACTCGACGGAGTGGAAGAGATGAGCAAACACGTAGATGCCTTGCTGGTCATCAACAACGAACGTCTGCGTGACGTGTATTCCGACATCAGCGTCATGAATGCCTTCGGAAAAGCAGACGACACACTGTCTATCGCCGCAAAGAGCATTGCCGAAATCATTACTCTGCGAGGTATCATCAACTTGGACTTCAACGATGTGAAAACCGTATTGAAAGACGGTGGGGTAGCCATCATGAGTACCGGATACGGCGAGGGAGAAGGAAGAGTGACACAAGCCATTACCGATGCACTTCACTCTCCGCTGCTGAACAACAACGATATTTTCAATTCCAAGAAAGTATTGTTTGTCATTACTTACAGCCCCAACAGCGAACTGATGATGGGTGAAATGGATGAGATTCACGAATTCATGAGCAAGTTTGGGAAAGACGTAGAAACCAAATGGGGTCTTTACACCGATGAAACACTGGAAAACAAAGTGAAATTCACTATCCTGGCTACAGGATTCGGCATCAAGGACGTACCAGGCATGGACAACGTACTCAAGCAGCGTACACTCGAGGAACAGAAAAGGCTGGATGACCTGGAAGAAGAAGAGCAGAAAAAGGACGAGCGCCGAAGCGACTACTACGGGAAAAGCATCCTGAAAAGCAGCATCCGGAAAAAACGCCCGAACATCTACATCTTCAGTCAGGAAGACTTGGCCAACGATGACATCATCAGTATGGTAGAAACCACTCCTACCTACAAGCGCACAAAGATGGAACTGGAAAACATCCGTTCCAAGGCTACTACGGAAGAGAAAATCGCACCGGAACCTGAAACAACCAGCAATACCGGCTCCATGACGATTACTTTCTAACAGAATCGACAAAGAAACAATATTTAAACATTTAGGACTATGGATTTATTCGAACAAATCAGCAACGATATCAAAGAGGCCATGAAGGCCAAAGACAAAGTAAGACTGGAAACCTTGCGTAACATCAAGAAATGTTTCCTGGAAGCAAAGACCGCTCCGGGAGCCAATGATACCCTGACAGACGATGCAGCCTTGAAAATCATGCAGAAACTGGTGAAACAAGGAAAAGACTCGGCTGCCGTATATGAAGGACAAGGGCGTGCCGACCTGGCCGAAGAAGAAATGGCTCAGGTACGTGTCATCGAAACTTATCTGCCGAAGCAGCTTTCTCCGGAAGAACTGGAAGCCAAATTGAAGGACATCATTGCCCGCGTAGGTGCTACCAGTGGTAAAGACATGGGAAAAGTAATGGGCGTAGCCTCCAAAGAACTGGCCGGACTGGCTGAAGGGCGTGCCATTTCTGCCAAAGTAAAAGAATTGCTGGGATAAAATCCTCCCCATAAGATTTTCTACGGGATGTATTTTCAAGTAAAGAAAATGCATCCCGTTTTTTTGTGCAGCTTTCCCCAGCCTCAACCAAACAATTCTTTCAGCACATCGAGTGATTTCAGTTCCGGAAAATCCGGTAGATGCAAACGGTAATATTCCATCATGACCGTCAGACAACGCTGACGCTCCAGCCGATTCATGCCGAAAAGAAACATGGTTTCATAGTTCATCCTTGCCAGCTGACGAATGTGCGATGCCTCCTCCGGTGAAAGCGACATACCGTGCAAAGGCTTGGTTTCCACAAAACATGCATTCAGCATATCAAACCAGTCCCCTTCCCGATAGTTTTCCAAATTGGGATAAAATCCAAGAAAACGTGACAGACGAATCAAAAATACCAGATGAAAATTAGCAAAATCCTCTCCACAAGCATCCAGCCAGCGGATTGAAGAAGAAAGGTAAGCAAAGAGCGGCTCATTCTTTCCTTCCTCGCGCAAGGCATGCGACAAGAATTCTGCCAAAAACATTACAATGCCCAACTTATAGGGATTATAGGGCACAGACTCCAACGGATAAGACAACCGTGCTTCTTTGATAGACGGAAGTGCGGCTTTCGAACGCACATCGGCCTCCACCTCTACCAAAGAAAACGGACGAAACAAGACTCCATTGACCAATGATTTACGTGAACGTACCGCAGGTATCAGAAACGACATGCTTCCGTTCTGACGAGTATAAATATGTACGATATTCGATTTGTCACTGTATTTCACCACATGCAACACGATGCCTTCCAATCTTTGCAACATATCTTCTCCGAATTAAGCCCCGGTTATTGACCGCCCATCGACTGGAACAAACGAATCACTTTTTCCCGGTCTTTCCGACGCACGGTCAGTGCCACGTTTCCTGCCTCTTCCTCAGAAGAAACCATCAACACAGGAATATCCTTCAACAATGCCACCAGGTTCTTATCGGCTTCCCGTTCGTCCGTTTCCGGACCTTCCTGCACACAGATTACCTCTACTTCATGCTCCAGAACGACTTCGGCAAACGAGGAAAGTTCCCTGCACACCTTCTCCAAACCGCCATTTCCTTCCCCTGTCACTACGGAAAAACTCCCGGCCGAAGAAGCCATGGCATAAACCGGCATGTCATACCGCGACAATACTCCTAATGCGCGCTCCAGAAAACGGAAGGAAGCCACTGCCTCCAATGTACGCAAACGCATATAAACCAATTCTTTGCAAGTCGAAAGTTCCTGTATAGAAACAGGTTTCCCACTTTTGTCGTCCAGGGCCGCCATACAAACTTTGCCGTCATATACGCCTACAGACTTCAACTTATAGCCTTTCATTTCTCAATCTACCTTAATATAACATCAGTTTCAGGGACGAAAGATAGAAAAAGTCCTTATACTAAACAAACAAAATCAGTAAAGATTTCTCTGTACCACAGTGTGGGATACAAAAACCACAGTGTGAAATATGTATCCCACACTGTGAAATACAAATCCCAAACAGTCGTACAGAGAATATACAGATTCAACTAGAAAAATAGGCCTTGAAGCACAAAAGAATGCACCTACATCCCATCCTCACCCCTTCTACAAAGCACTTCAGAACAGGAATATCCTCCTTCCGAAAGGAAAATCACATCCAAAACGTAAAAAAAAGCAGGAATGTTTTGGAGTTTCCGAAATTCTTCCTACCTTTGCATCCGCAAACGAGAGATAAGTATCCTCGTTGAATATCAGGAGGTCTTCCTGAGAGAAAGGATGGCCCGTTCGTCTATCGGTTAGGACGCAAGATTTTCATTCTTGAAAGGGGGGTTCGATTCCCCCACGGGCTACATAATAAACAGAAATCACGAACAATATTAAAGATTAGTCGAGATGGCAAATCACAAATCATCTATTAAGAGAATCAGACAGGAAGAAAAAAGAAGACTTCACAACAGATATTATGCGAAGACAATGCGTAACGCAGTGAAGAAACTTCGTGCAACTACAGACAAAGCTGAAGCTGTTGCATTGTATCCTAGTGTACAGAAAATGTTGGATAAGCTGGCTAAGCGCAACATTATCCACGCGAACAAGGCTGCTAACTTGAAGTCTAAACTGGCTGCTCATATCAGCAAACTGGCTTAAGTTTACACTTGACGTAAGAAAGATATTAAGGCTGGATGTCATCATCTAGCCTTTTGTCGTATCTACCCTCCTCATGCCTTTTTCACGATTTTTAGAGTGCTGAAAATCGGTTCGTAACAGTTTTTTTAGTATCTTTGAAAGCTTAAAAAAACGAAGAAAAAACATGAGTGAAGAACTGACACAGAACAGCGGAAGCAACTACTCGGCCAGCAGTATCCAGGTGCTGGAAGGACTGGAGGCCGTTCGTAAACGCCCCGCCATGTATATCGGCGATATCAGCGAAAAAGGCTTGCATCACCTGGTCTACGAGGTAGTGGACAACTCCATTGACGAAGCCCTTGCCGGTTATTGTACACATATAGAAGTAACCATCAACGAAGACAACTCGATTACCGTACAGGACAACGGTCGCGGTATTCCGGTCGATTTCCACCAGAAAGAAAAAAAATCAGCCCTCGAAGTCGTAATGACAGTCCTCCACGCCGGAGGTAAGTTCGACAAAGGTTCTTACAAGGTATCCGGAGGTTTGCACGGAGTCGGCGTTTCGTGTGTAAACGCCCTGTCTACTCACATGACGACCAACGTATTCCGCAACGGAAAAGTGTACCAGCAGGAATATGCCTGTGGAAAGCCGCTGTATCCCGTGAAGGAAGTCGGCACGACCGACCTCACCGGTACCCGTCAGACGTTCTGGCCCGATGCCAGCATCTTCACCGTCACCGAATATAAATACAGCATCCTGCAGGCCCGCATGCGCGAACTGGCCTACCTGAACAAGGGTATCACCATCACGCTGACCGACAAGCGCGTGAAGGAAGAAGACGGTTCCTACAAGCAGGAAGTGTTCCACTCTGAAGAAGGAGTGAAAGAGTTCGTGCGTTTCCTGAACTCCAACAATACGCCGCTAATTGACGACGTCATCTACCTGAACACGGAAAAACAGGGAATTCCCATCGAATGTGCCATCATGTACAACACGGGATTCCGCGAAAACCTGCATTCGTATGTGAACAACATCAACACCATCGAAGGAGGTACACACGAGGCCGGATTCCGCATGGCTCTGACCCGTGTGCTGAAGAAATATGCCGAAGAGAGCAAGGCGCTCGAAAAAGCCAAAGTGGAAATTTCCGGAGAAGACTTCCGCGAAGGACTGATTGCCGTGATTTCGGTCAAGGTGGCCGAACCGCAGTTCGAAGGTCAGACCAAGACGAAGCTTGGCAACAACGAAGTGAGCGGTGCCGTGAACCAGGCGGTGGGTGAAGCCCTGACCAACTACCTGGAAGAACATCCGAAAGAAGCCAAAATCATTGTCGATAAAGTGGTGCTGGCTGCTACCGCACGTGTGGCTGCCCGCAAGGCCCGCGAATCGGTTCAACGCAAGAGCCCGATGGGCGGCGGCGGACTGCCGGGCAAGCTGGCCGACTGCTCCAGCCGTGTGGCAGAAGAATGTGAGCTGTTCCTCGTCGAGGGTGATTCGGCCGGCGGTTCTGCCAAGCAGGGACGAAGCCGTCAGTTCCAGGCCATCCTGCCGCTGCGCGGTAAGATTCTGAACGTAGAAAAAGCCATGTGGCACAAGGCATTCGAAAGCGACGAAGTGAACAACATCATCCAGGCACTGGGGGTACGCTTCGGAGTGGACGGAGAAGAAGACAGCAAGAAAGCCAACATCGACAAGCTGCGCTACCACAAGGTCATCATCATGACCGATGCCGATGTCGATGGTTCTCACATCGACACCCTTATCATGACACTGTTCTACCGCTATATGCCCGAAGTCATCCAAGGCGGACACCTGTACATCGCCACTCCGCCGTTGTACAAATGCAGCAAAGGAAAAATCAGTGAATACTGCTATACAGACGAAGCCCGTCAGGCCTTCATCCAGAAATACGGAGACGGAAGCGAACAAGGCATCCACACCCAGCGCTACAAAGGTTTGGGTGAAATGAACCCGGAACAGCTGTGGGAAACCACCATGAATCCGGAAACCCGTATTCTGAAACAAGTGAACATTGAAAATGCGGCCGAAGCCGACTACATCTTCTCCATGCTGATGGGCGACGATGTAGGCCCGCGCCGTGAATTTATTGAGAAGAATGCGACGTATGCAAATATCGACGCATGATTCCATTTTTTCTTAATTCATTATTTTAAATCCATCCTCACATCTTACAGAGGGAAACTCCGGATTCCGAAAGGACATCCGGAGTTTTTTTATTTGCACAACTCCATGAGATTCATTATTTTTGAGCAGAACAATAAGCCACAACTAATACATAAGATATGAAAATTACTTTTCGCATACAATACCGCACGGTCTGGGGAGAAAGCCTTTGCATCTTCCTCAATCAGCAACAGATACAACATACCGTGGAGATGACCACCCGCAACGGGGAAGAATGGACGGGCGAAGCAAACTTCGACTTTCTTTCCTCTGCCCCCATCACCTACCGCTATGCCGTCAGTCTGCACGGGAAGGTGGTGCGGAAAGAGTTCGGAGCCATCCCCCACTCTTTCTACCCGGGCAACGTGCAACAGCAGCATTATCTCATTGAAGACTGCTGGAGAGACCTGCCGCAGCACGCGTATCTCTACACTTCGGCCTTCAACCACGCATATATACCGCAACAGCCGTCCAAAC
>ENA-OOYV01000066-OOYV01000066.1-human-gut-metagenome-genome-assembly--contig:-NODE-66-length-79416-cov-7.599766_pt1 | contig 79416 bp, 84 predicted proteins | sample MGYA00241704_ERZ501380 | MGnify/ENA primary metagenome ERZ501380 (study PRJEB25962, sample SAMEA2042984) | human gut metagenome | biome: human gut; feature: human-associated habitat; material: faeces...
CTAACAACCCCTATCATTACTACAAATTTACCATCTATAAGTCACTTATATTATACCATAAGAAAAATAAATCTTTTTATTGATCTGTTTGATAAATTGTAATTTATCTTTCTCTATCTTTATTTTTATCAGCATTTGCTCTTCTTTTTATTCTTAATATTAAACTATCTGGACTTTTCTTTACTTCAGCATTTTTGTCTGCATTAGCTCTTGCTTTTATTCTTGATATTAAATTATTTGTGCTTTCTTTTTTATTCTTTTCCATATAATTAACCTCCCATAAAAATTACTATTTTTCTAACTAATTACTAAATTGTAATTTATCTAACAAGTTTCTCTATCGAATTGTATTCATCTCCACTTATTTGATATATACCATTATATGGTTGTTCAATATAATAACTATTGTTTTTCTTATATACGAATATTGTAGATACTCCAGCTTCTATAAAGTGAAAATCAACTTTTATTTCATCATCAATATTTACAGGTGCATCTTGTATGCTTTCGTTTTTAGTAACTCTTTTTGTACCATTTAAAACATATAGTATATCTTTCATTTCTTCTCTGCCATTAATACTAATATCTTTTTCATTTTGATTTAATGAAATACTTTCTAATTTTTCAAGTTGAGGTAAATTGAGTGTATAAGTCCTTCTATCTCTAAAATGATAAAAAACTCCTATCACTAACACTACTAATACAATTATACCTAATACTGCAAATAATACATTTTTGTTTTTCATACCCATTCCTCCAATCATTTCAACAAATTACTATTTGTTTAATTATATCATAAAAAAATAAAAGCTTATTTTTTTCAGTTTACTTTTATAAACTGTAATCTTCTCATTTAAATAAATTTATTGCATTATTTATTTACAAATAAACATTAAATTATAAGTTAGAATATTTTTCTATTAGTGGTTTATGATATTTTTCTACCATTTTCTTTCTCCAAGCTATACTTTTTTCTTTGCCTTTTTCACCAACACCACCATAATAAAAAATTCTTTTTTTGCTTACTGTAATCATTGCATGCCATCCTCCTTTTTTATCTTGATAAACACCTTTTAAACCACTTTTACTATTTGGATAAGCATTTTCCATTTTCAAAAGATTAATTTTTGTATTTTCTACATAACCTTTATTACATCCACATGAGGTCGATTCTCCATGTATCAGATTTGAACCTAATATTATTTTTTCCGTACCACAATCACATCTACATAAAAATTGCCTTTGAGAATATTTAGTTGATTCAACTTCTTTCAGTACAGTTAATTTTTCATATCTATTTCCAACTATATTATATTTATCATTATGGACTTTATCTTTGCAATGTCCTAATCCCTTTCTCACTGTTTGAATCCCAACAACCTTAATATTTCCACAACTGCATTTGCATTTGTAATAAATTTGCCCTTTATTTTTATGATGAAAATCTAAAACCTCCCATTCTCCATATCTTTTACCAATTGCTTTGCTTGGATCGTAAATATCTTTAGAACAATGTGGATGATGTTTATATTTTAATAAAGTTTGCTTTGTATAAAAAAATTCTTCACCACATTTAAGACATTTACACTTACATTTTCTACTTTTTTTTTTTGATCATTAAATTCTTCTAATACTAAGACATATCCAATTTTTTTATTATTTAATGGCTTTGCCCTCAAATAAATCATCTCCCTATATACCAAATATATTATAGCATATAAAGGCTTTTTTAGTAATAATCAAGTCTTTCTTATTCACTAAATTACTATTTATTTCTAATAACTTTATTTATAGCATTAGCATTTTCATTGTTTATATTTATACATATAAATATGATGTCTTTGACTTGAAATTTACTATGTCATAAATATACTAAATCTGTTCATAAAGTTTTTCTAAAATTTTTAATTCTTCATTAAATTCAATATATATGCTATCAATTTTTTTTGTATACTCTTCTAATTTATTGTTATATTCAATAAGCTTTTTCTTTTGAAAAAATAAAGGCTTATCATCTTTTAAGCCATCTTTTAATGATTGATAAAATTTTAATTTTATTTCCATAGATTTTAAATTAAAATTGGTTTCTTCTATCAAATGATGGGTAGCAAGTTTCAATAAACCTTCCATCAATTGATTGTTATTGTTTTTATTATTCATTTGGTTTTACCTCCACTACATACAATTTTACCACATGACCCCTAGTTTTCGTAATAAAACTTATTTTGATGGGAAAATTATTGTTAGGTGATAGTATTATGTTTAACAATAATTTAAAAGAAGCAAGAGAAAATTTAGATATGACTCAAAAAGAATTAGGATATATTTTTGGAGTACATGAAACAACTGTTTCTGGTTGGGAAACAGCAAAAGATACTATTCCACTAAAAAAATTAGTTAAATTTTGTAATTTATATAATTATTCACTAGATTTTATTGTGGGCTTTGAAAGAACGAATAAACATTTTGAAAACTCTAAAATTAAATTAGACAAAAAAATAATTGGTAGCAAATTAAAAAAATTTAGAAAAAAGATACATTTGACACAACAGCAAATTGCTGATGAATGTGGAATATCACAGACTACTTATAGCAATTATGAACTAGGTATCAATTTAATAAACACACTAACTTTATATACAATATGTAAAAATCATAAAATATCAATGTATACTTTTTTAAGATAATAGATAGGTGGTAATTTATTTAAAATTCCAGTTTTTATAATAATATAAAAGTAAGCTAAAAGTCAAAAACTTTTAGCTATTATTTTAATTTGCTTTAAAATAATTAAATTGTGATGTCTTATTCCATTCATAAGCACTCCACATATCAGCTCTATTGCTGGCAGGATCAACAATAATTATATTATTACCATTAATACCAGTAACTGCAACCCAATGTTGATTACCTGGTGTTGCACCTTTAACCTCAATAGTTAAATAATACCCCTGTTCAAAATATTGTGTTATTAAAGATAATTTTTCTTCTCTTGTTTTATTTCTTAATTCTACATGTCCAACATATCTAAATTCTGGAACTACTTTATTAACTGCAGTATATTGTAAATTACCATCACTATCAAATCCACCTTTTGTATTTAATGTTTCTACAAATGTTCCAGGATTAAATGGGACCATTGGTGTGCTTACACCAGACTTTTCTATTAATATTGCAATAGATGTTACTAAACATCCTATATCTCCTATTGTGCTATTTGTATTACCTATTTTAATATTTGACCATGCTGCACCTCTTTGTCTCCATTTTGTATATTCTCCCTCTTCACTTCCATATATAACACCACTCCATAGTGAAGCATATTGTTCATCAGACAATTCTTTTATTTGATCTAATTGCATAGCATTTAAATAATATTTAGTTTTCATTTCTTCAATATTCTTTGAAGTTATTTTAATGTGCAAAACTTTTTTCTGTACTTCTTTTGGTCTTTCAAGAGCATTTGTTCCTTGCTCTGTAACAGTTTCAACTTTTACTTCAGATGTTACCTCATTCATATCCCAAAATACTTGTTTAAAAATAGTTTTTTTAGCATTGTCCATTGTAACAACTTCTTGTTGATTTAATCCATTTGATTGTTTAACAGTATAGATAATTAAAACATCTTTCCAAGAAGCCATATTTCCATCTAAAACATAATCATCATGTGGATTTTGATCTTGTATAGTTTGTAATTTATTAGAAAATTCTTGATTACACTCTGCTATAACATCAGTTACCGTAATAGCATCAGAACTTGTTTTACTACCTGATAAAAATATACCAAATATTGAACTACATAATAAACCTATCATACATATAACTATAACAATTACTAAAACTATCCAACCTCCAGCAATAAGTGCTGATATTAATGCTTTAGTTCCAGATATTGCTAACTTAATAGTTGATATTGTTGCTTTAATTACCGCTTTTGTTGTCTGAATAGTCTTTTTTGCTGTTTCTTTAGCTATTTGATACGACTTTTTAGCATTCTTTACACTATTTCGAGCTATCTTTTGAGCATCTTTTGCGACCTTTTTAGAATCCTTAATGCCTTTACCTGCTCCTTTTACTTTCTTACTTGCTTTTCTTAAATTATGCTTTTCTTTAATTGACTTTAATTTTACTTTTGATTTAGCAATATTATCTTTTGTAATATTTACATTCTTATTACCTATTTTAGGAGTTTCTTTTACTACTTTATTTGATATATATTCAGAAGTTCCAATAATTGTATCACTTCCGGATTCATAAACTGAATCTTTAGTATTTATATCATTATCTATTTTTTGTTTAGTTACTACTAAATTATCTTTTAATTTTTCAGTACCTACTACTGCTTTATTTAAGACTTTAATATCTTTTTTATTTAAATCCTTTGTTTTAATGTCTGCCATATAGCCACCAACTTCAGTTATTCTTCACTTTCGCCTGGTTTAGTAGTCATTAATTTATATAACTTTGTATTTTTAGGAAATTTATTAATAAACGGAACTAAATTACTACCTACTTTAATTAATCCTTGCCCTGCTCCAACATTTGTAATATAACTCATTTGCAATTCTGATATATTTAAAAGTTTAGCAAGTTCTAACCTATCTGTACTTGCTTGATTAAGCATAATGATAAATTCAGAGTTTGCTAACATTGTTCTTGCTGTATGACTTTGTAGTAAATCTTCTACATTTTGTGTTAATCCAGTACAGTATGCTCCATACTTACGAACTCTTTTCCACAATGTGAATAAGAAATTTGCTGAATACTCATGTTGGAATAACAAATATATTTCATCAATAAAAATATATGTATTTCTTCCTCTTTTTCGGTTAGTTGTTATTCTATTTAAAATACTATCTAATACAACCAACATTCCAATCGGCAATAGTTGTTTTCCTAAATCCAATATATCGTAGCATATTAACCTATTGTCGGTATCAACATTAGTTTGTTTAGCAAATGTGTTAAGAGAACCATCTGTGAATAACTCTATTGCAAGTGCTATTTCTTTTGCTTCAGGCTCTTCTTGTTGTAATAATTCTTTTCTAAAGTCCTGTAATGTTGGTGGATTACCTTTATAGTTTGATTGTTGATAATTTCTATATACCGAAGCAGTACATCTATCAATAATAGATTTTTGCTTTGGTCCTAAATTATTACCACCTATAAGTTGTTCGCATAATGATAAAATAAATTCTGATTTTAAAATTACTGGATTTGCTCCATCTCCATAATCACTACTCATATCCAGTGCATTAATATGATTTTTACTTGTTGCTGATATTTTAATGACTTCCCCATTTAAAGCATTTGTTAATGAGGGATACTCACGCTCTGGATCAATTATTATTACATCTGCCTTTGGATCTTGTAATATAATTGATACTATTTCATTTTTTGCCGTAAATGATTTACCACTTCCACTTACACCTAAAATAAATGAATTACCATTTAATAATTGCTTTCTATCGGCAATAATCATATTCTTACTAATAATATTTTGACCATAATATATTCCATTAGTATGATTTATTTCTTGAACCCTAAACGGAATAAAAACGGCTAAACTTTCTGTTGTTAAAGTTCTTAAAACATCTATTTTCCTAACGCCAAATGGCATAACAGTATTAAGTCCATCCATTTGTTGAAACTTTAATACTGCAAACTGACATAAATGTTTTCTTCCTGTAGATAAAATTGATTCTGTATCATTATCAAGTTCTTCTTTTGTTTCTGCTGTATGAACTATTGTTAATACTGATAAAAACATTCTTTGGTCACGAGTAGTTAAGTCATCTAAGAACTCTTTTGACTCCATTCGTTGTTGTTCCATGTCGTAAGGTATAACTGCACTAAAATTATTATTAGCATTTTGTTTTCTTTGCCAATTAGTTATATTTGTTTCTACACCTAATCTTCTATTTTCAACTTCTCTTACAGCCTCATCCATTGGAATAGGTACAACATCAATACTTAACATCATATTCCTATTTAATTCAGTTAACTCTGCAACCATACTATCTTTAATATAAGAAGCATAATCTTTTAAGAACAAAACTCTACCATAACGATTACCCATTTTAAAATAATCATTTTCAAATTCCATAGTGTCCGGACATATATAATCTTTATAACTATGTCCCTTTTTCATACTATCTTTTAAATCAAAACAAAAAGAGTTTTCATCTCCAACTCTATAAAAGTCATGTGCTATTCTTAATCTATCAATACTATCAAGTTCAATACATTTAGAACCTAATGCACTAAATTTTCCAATTAAATCAGCACTTATTCTTGAAAAATAATTCCTTGCTTCTTCAATATTCTTTTTATTAATTGAAATAGTTAAATACTTTTCTTGAACAATACCATTTGCTCCTGTTGCTTTTTCTAATAACATATTATTATATTCTTCTCTATATCTATTTAAATCATCATCTGCTTTTGGAATTAATACCCTTTTTTCAAAATCAACTTTATTTATTCTTCTATTTGATATGGTAATTTTTGAAGTTGCTCCACAATCTAATGAATTTAATAATTCACTATATTCTAAAAACATACCTTCTTTATCTTGTCTACTAGCAACGGTATAATTTATATCTGTAAAAACAAAACTTTTTGAATATTTATTTTTACCAGATAAAAAAATACCATCTTCCCATATTTTAGAAATTGGTATTGTATCTTGAACTCCTTTTGGAACCTTATATTTTTCTTTATCTTGTTTAAACAAGTTTTTTAGTGTTTTCATTCTTTAATCCCTCCTTTTCCAACTGTTGATATGTTGGTTTTAATGTTTCAAAATAAAAATTAGTCGGTTTATTAACTAATTTTTTTGGTGTTAATATATTTGATTTAATCCAACAATAGAATATTTTCTCTGCTGGTAAGCCATTATATGTTACAAACCCAAGTGCTGCAAAAGGTGCTGCACCCATTATACATATCCATGAAACTATTTCACCATTTAACTTTCCATGAAACAAAAAATATAATATTACTGCAACACCACATGCACATATTGAGAAAGCAAATTGTCTTATAGACAATCCAAAGAAAATTGATTCTGTGTATTGTCTTATTTCACGATTAATCTTTACTTCCACTTTTTTTCACTACCTTTCATAATCTTTTTTTAAGTCTTTTACTGTTTTACTATACTTTTCCTGTTCAATTTTTGAGAAACTGTCAACTCCATAAACTAATGATAATGTTCTTCCATTATCCCATGACATACCTATTTGTCCTTCATCATCTACATAATCAACAGTTCCAGTCATCCCTGATGGAACAGCAAAACTATCTTCCATACAATTTAATTTTATTCTTGTTCCAACAGGATACATTTTTTTAATCATTTCAACTTCTTTTCTATCTCTCATATTTATTACCTCTCATTATTTCTTTCAAAAGTTTTTGATAAATTTCCTCCATTTAAAACTTTATCAAAATCTTGTTTTGCTTTTGTGAAATCATTACCATAATAACTACCATAAGCCCAATTAATTCGATCGTTATCAATTTTATAATTAAATGCTACTATATACTCCAAACCATAATCAGTATCTTTTTTTACTAATGCAACAGGTTGTTCTTTTCTATAACCAACATCAATAACATACATTCCATTTCCTAACTTTCTTGTTTTATTACTTGATGATTTTCCAACAAATAAGTCATGTTGATTTTTAATAAAATTTTTATTATCATTTACCCAACTTTCTAATATTTCATAAGAAGAATACTTCTCATTTTTGTATTCTTCACTTTTTAAAAATTCTTTAGCAATCATATTACAAAAATCATAACTTATATCATTTTCTGGTGTTGATGATTTTTTTAACATATCATTTAATAAATCATATCCTAATACGAAAGTGAAATAAGCTTTTTCACTTTCTATTACAGATTTATCAATATAGAATTCATCAATATAGTCTCTTACATTTTGTTTTAATCCAATAGTATTTAATGAAATTGTTTCTATTTCATCTCCATTAATATAATCTTGTTCATTATCATAAATATAAACAAGATTTTCTTTTGGATTATCATCATTTAAATCTCCTGCTTCAATAATATAACCTTTATATTTCATTGTTTCATTTAATGCTATTCCTTCAAAGTGTTGCATAACATCTGGTGTATTTAATCCAGTTTCTTCATCTAAATATTTCTTTGTTATTTTATTATCAGCACAATACTGCAAATAGTTTTGAACACCATCTTTATAATCTATATCATTTGGATACAATTCATTAATAGAATTCCAAATACTATAATGAACTTCTGGTGTCATATATTCTATTTTCCAATTTTCTTCTAATAAATTGTAAATATAATAATCAAAATTATAATCCCATTCTGGAACATAATTAAAATCATTTGTGTTACTTCTAAATTCTATTGCTTCATCATTAGAATTACTTGCTAAAATATTCGTTTCCATTTTATCTGGTTTATACAAAATATAATCTATTTTTTTATCTTGATGTTCCATATTATCATTTAAAAATTTCTCCACTTTTATTTTTTCTTCTTCTATAAATTTTAACATTTTAACCTTTCCTTTCTATAATCCCATCATTTCTCTTACAACTCGATCTGCTATTTTAACTGTACCTACAAGCACTAACATATTGAATATTAATTCTCCTATATACTTCCACACCATAGTAACTGCAGCTGCATTTGTATCAACAACAGGTGGTGATGATGCAAATAATGAGAAAATAATACATGCTAATACAATAATTGCACCCTCCATACATACTCCACAAAATGATTTTAAAAAACTTTTACCTATATTTTGTGTTGGTTCTCCTGCAAAAGTTGATAATGGTATTGGTGCTATTGCTGTATATAAATATAATTTAAAGAATCTTCCATAAACAGTTAATATCATTACAAATGATAAAACTGTTACAAATAATCCTCCTATAAGTGTTACAGCCCATAAAGGAATTGATTCAAAAAATCCACACTTTTCTATTGCTGTTATTATTGTCTGTGGTAAAGTTGTACCAGTTGAGGAAGAAATCCCTGATGTTTTTATTATTGTTGAAATTATTCCCTGTACTATATCAAATATTGCTAACATTAAATTAAGTCCATAGGTAACAATTCCCTTTGCTATTGCAAATCTTAAAAATAATTTAATAGCATGTTCAGGTTTCTTAACTTCTGCTATTGTTCCACAAGTTTTTACAATACCAACTACAAAAAATAAAACTAATAATGCTAATCCAATCGCTTGCATTGCTCCATTTATTGTTTGTATGACATTCCAAATTGTTCCACCTTTAAATGTTTGTGGAGATTGAGTTATTAAGCTCCATATTTCGCCTAATTTTCCATTCCAAGTGTCCAAAGCATTTTGTAAATTTTGAACTACCCAATTCTTTGACAATTTTTACACCTCCTTATAATTACAAAAGGTAGGAATAATCCTACCCAGTAATTAAATTTAATATTTCTTTGGCAAAAGTGATGATTGCTCCACCTGCTAAAAACATAATACCATTAGCTCTTTGACTTGGATCATGTGTTGTAAAAGATAAACCAATTTGAACGATTGAATAACCACATATAATTAAACCAATCGCTCTTGTTAAACTAAATATAAAGTTTGATAAGTTATTAACAACAGTTAATGGATCACTTGCTGCATAAACTCCTGTTGTTGTTCCAACAGTTATGCCTACTAACATTACACCCATTGCATAAAACTTAAATCCTTTCTTTACCTTTTTAATAACCTTTTGTGTTTTTTCATCATTTTTAATTATTTGTTTCATAAATATTTTCCCTCTCTTTCATATATTTTTCTAACTCTTCATTATCCATTAATACATAATCAGTTTCTATTTCATCAATATCATCATAATTATAGTTATCTTTATAATAATCAAATGTTATAGAACCCGTTGCTTGACTAGTTGAGCCATGCATATAAGGTTTTTCAATTCCATCTGTTGTATATTTAACATTAGGGTGTTTTAAAATATCATACTTAAAATCTAGTATTGGTCTTTCACCTCTAATAAAAAGAATTGCATACTTATTATCTAAAAGTCGTACCTCATCAGGTGTTAATAACTCCCTACCACTAATTTGAAAATTAGTAGAATAATTACCATTTCTACCACTACTTTTACCATGTGTATCTAAATTAATTGTTGCCTTGCCCATAAGTTCGCTAACATATTTGTGAGTGCTTTGTTCATTTCCACCGAGGTAGAGAAATTCATCACAGTTTCCCACAATACTTTCCCATTGTTTTTCAAATAAGGCTTTTAATTGTGCTAAATTTTGTAAGATTATACTTACTGATACTGACCTTGATCGCATAACACTTAATATCTTGTCAAAGTCATCTGGTAAACTTACATTAGCAAATTCATCCATTACAAAGTGAACTGGAACAGGCAATGCACCTCCATACTTATGGTCTGCTATATAAAATAACTGTTGAAAAAGTTGTGTATATAATATACTTACTAAAAAATTGAAAGATGTATCATTATCTGGTATAAGTGCAAATAATGCTACCTTTTTCTCTCCTATACTTTGTAAATCTAAATCATCAGTAATAGTTAGTGAAGCAAGACTTTGAAGATTAAACTTTTCTAATCTTGCTGCTAATGTTATTTGAATTGACTTTAATGTTTTTGCCGATCCAGAATGATAATCCTTATAGTATTTAACAGCAATGTGTTCAGGATTTTTAACTTCTAATCTATCAAATAAAACATCTAGGGGACTTAAATAACTGTCATCATCTTCATGAACTTCTCCAGCCCTCAACATCTCCATCACCATAGGAAAGTTTTGCTCATCTTCTGGTGCCTCATATTTTAAATAAAATATAAGAGATAATAACAACATAGAAGCAGCAGTATCCCAAAATGGATCGTTGCTAGATGAACCTTTTGGTGTTGTTGATTTAAACAAATTAGTAACTAATTTTTGAACATCATTGTCTGACTTCAAATATACAAATGGATTATAGCAATGACTTTTTTCCATATTAATCAAATCCAATACTCTTACTTCATAACCTTTATTTTCCAATAGTTTACCTGTATCTCTTACTATTTCACCTTTAGGATCAAGAACTACAAATGATGTGTTACATTGCATAATATTAGGTTTGCAATAAAATCTTGTTTTACCTGCACCACTTCCACCACATACCAAAGTGTTTAGATTTCTTCTATGCTTTTTAGCATTTAATCCGATTGAAACATTCTGTGTTAATAATTTATTGTTTTCCTGTGGAAACTGATGATATTTTTTATTTACAATTTTTGCATTTCCCCATTTTGCTGAACCATGTTCTTCTCCTCTACGATAATTCTTTCGTGATGAAATATATAAAATTACACCACAAATATAAATTAATAAGCATATAAAAAGCACTCTTAAACTATTATTACACCATGTTATATTAAAAGGATTATTTAGCACATTTGAAAAATCTTTCATTATTTGTGCTAATCCTCCATCTACTGATGGTGCTATTAAGAGCGCTATCCATATTACTGGTATTATTCCACATATACTTAAGATTATTGCTGTTTTTTTAGTATCTTCCACTATTATCTATCCTCAAACATTTTACAAGTTTGTTTTTTTTTTCGTAAATGGGAAACAACTTCATAAGCAATTCATCAATCGCATCTGTTGGTTTTTCTTCAACTAATTGATTATTTCTTAATACATTTAAAGCATTAATAATTATGCCTACCTCATATTTATCTAATTCAAGTTTTTCTTTCATCTAATTTATACCTACCTTTCATAATCTTTATTTTTTGAATGTTTGGATATTGATTCCATAAATTGATTAACTCTATTATTAAACTCTTCTACTGATTCCTTAATTTCTCCAAGTTCTTTTCTAATTTCTTTTGAAGATAAATTTTTAAAAGATTCTGGTATATCATTAAAATCATAATTAGATACATCTATACCTTGTTTTTTACAAATCATGTAAGAAGCACATTTAGATTTAAAATCATCAATAACTGAATTATCACTTTCAATTTCTGCTTTTACAACTTCTCTTGATATTCCTTGATATAACTGACTAGGTTCTGCACCTCTTTGAATATATAATAGATTTTCTTCACTATTCCACTCTACACATTTTCCACTTGTTAATACATCTTCAACTTTAATATCCACAGGATTATCGTGAATAAATGCTTTTAACAGAATTTTATCATCTATTCTTTTAGAATATTTTTCTTTTGGTGGCAAATTAGTTTGTGATATATCAAACATTTTATATACTACAAATGGAGTGATTTTTGAACCATCATTTTTAGTATATGGTTCACCAACTCTTAATAATTTTATTCCTTCTTGTTTACCATTAAGTTGAAAATTAGGAATAGATTTCCACTCTGAATATTCTCTTAATTGAGTGGCATTGGGCATTTGAGCATAAATTAAAAGACCATTTGCAACTGAATACTTATCAAAATGACTTTGTATGTCCAAATAGTCTTTAAACTTATTTTTATCTTTTATTACTTCTAATGCTGTTTTATCAATAAGTGAATAAACTTCATTTCGTTCTTCTGTTTTCTTTTTTGCCCATTCTTCTTTATTAAATTCTTTTTTAGAATTATTTGTTTTAGACTCTGCTACAATTTCATCAATCATACTATCTTTCCTTTCCATTATTTTTAGTTCTTAAATTCTTTACATTAAGTTTTCCATTTTCCATAGAATATTTCATTCTCTTACCCTTTTTACCTATTTCCACAAACATAACTTCTTTACCAGATTTAACATCTTCTCTTATTGCTTCTGGAACTTGTTTTAATTTTATCTCTTCTTTTATTCGTTTTATTGTTTCACGAACAGATGGTTTATTTAAATTAGAAGCCACCCCTGATTTGCTTTTGCTCTTTGATAAAGGCTCTGACTGAGGGTCTTTTACAGTCTTCGCCAAAGAGGGGTTTGATTGTTCATTTTCCTCTTTCTTTATTGGTTTTGATAATATGTCATCAATTAATTGATCTTCTATACTTGCCTTTATCTCTTTTGATTTTGCATTTCTAGTTTTTTGAATTTCACTTTTAATACTTGCAACATCTACTGTTGATAAATTGAATTTTTCAACTATTCTATTGATTTTTGATGCATCTTCTGCTTTTACCATAATATCAATCGTACCATCATCATTTTTTTCTTTTCTATTTACAAGTGCTGAAAATAATACACCATATCTTTTAGATTCTTCTGTAAACTTTTTTAAATCAGACTTCTTTATAGAAAAGATTTTTAATTCCTTATTGGTTCTTAACATATTAGTCAATGTTGTTTTACCTTTAGTCATCTTTTTATCTTTTAAAATAGCACATAATAAAACTGCAATATGTTTAGCACCACTTCCTGTTAATTTAGCAGCAACTTCTACACCTTGTATATACATTCTTACAAGTTGTTCTGCTGATTCACTTGATGTGTTCATTTTCTTTTTCCTCCTTTACAATATCTTCTTTATCAATTTCTTTTACCTTTGATTTTATAATAGGTAGCCTTTCTTCTATTCCATCACATAATACCACCTCCTTTCGTAGTGAATAGATTTCCATATTTAATTCTTCTATTGTTTTTTTGATATTTTCTTTTTCATTATCGTTCTTTGAACGATTTACTTTTTTCCACAGTAATTCTTTTTTACCCATAAGTTCTTCATATCGGCTTTCAATAGCGTTTTTATATTCTAAAAATTGTTGGTATGTTTCAATTTTTTGACTTACAAGCAATTTAGTTTCTTCTGATATTTGCTCCATCTTTTTCACATCTGCTCTTATAGATGGTGGAAGTCTTTTATTGGGGTATTCTTTTGGAAATTTTCCTAGTAAATAACAATAGTATAAGAATAATCCATATATTCCACCTACTTTTTTGTTCTTATGTTCTGGTCTATTTACAAACATTTTAAAAACACCTTTTGCTTCTGGAAAAGGTGTTCTTGGCATATGTTCATTTTCTATTCTAGATTGAATATTACTTATTGAATATTCTTCACCAAAACTTCTTTCAATTCTTATATTTCTTTTGTATGGTGGTCTTTTAACACTTAACTTACCATAACGGTTTATTACTTCATAGTTCATTGCTCTCATTAGATTTAAAAAGTCTTTATAATCATATGCTTGTGCTATTGCTCTATCTATATCTTCTTTTGTTGTTGAATGATATGTTGATCTAATTGCTACACCTTTATAATAATTAGCATAATTAATTCTACTGTTCCTACATGGTTTTTCTTCTAAAACAGAAAGTCCATATTCTGCACATAAACAATCCGATACATGTCTTATCTCAGCATAAGTTGACCTTTTATCATAATATCTTTTACCATCTCTAAATGACACTGAATTAATAACAAAATGATTATGGATATGATTGGTGTTCACATGAGTTGATACAATAACTTCAAATCTATCTCCCCATAGTTCTTCTGCTAATTTAACACCAATTTCATGTGCCAATTCTGGTGTTACCTCTCCTTCTTTAAAAGATTGAAACCCATGGAAAGCAAGAATACCACCAGTCTTACTAAATTCTTTTTTAGTACCACACATTTCTTTACATGCTGTTTCTACCCCACAATTAATTCCTGATACAAAATATTGTTCTTCCGTTTTATAATCATCTATTGTATAATCTATTACCCTATGTAAATCTTTAATAAAATCTTCATTTATTGTTTTTTCCTCATTTGAAACATATTTTATAACTTTATCAAGTCTTGACTCTACTTTCCAAAGTCCAATAGTTGCCATTACATATCCTCACTTTTAGGATATAGATATTCTTCTTTTAATTTGATAATAATATCATCAATTTTTTTCTTCTCTTTCTTATATTCTATTTCATCAATAAAATTTAGAGCATTGGCTTTTGCTGCTAATTGATTAAAACTATTACCAATCGAACGAAGTTGTTTTAAGGAATCATAAAATCTTTCATCAGGTTTTTCTTTTGGTTCAAATCCCATAACTAAATTTCTTATTAAGGTTGACTCATTAACACCAACTTTTTTTGATTTCTTTTTTAACATTGTTGCTTCTTCTTTATTAAACCAAAATTGTTTTTTTATACCTCTTCTTCTTGCCATTTTTAAATCCTCCTTTCAGATAATAAAAAAAGACACCTAAATTTTAGATGTCCAATCATAAATATATTATTTAATTATAATTATTTATTTACTGTTTCTTTTAAATCTTTTCCTGCTTTGAAACTTACTGATTTACTAGCAGCAATTTGAATTTTTTCGCCAGTCATAGGATTATGACCTTCTCTTGCAGCTCTTTCACTAATTTTGAAAGTTCCAAACCCATTTATAGAAACACTATTCATTTTAGATAATTCTTCTTTGAATATATTAAAAGTTTCATTAAATACTCTTTCAGCATCTGCTTTTGTAACACCAGTTCTTTCTGCTAATGCTGTAATAATTTCTGCTTTTTTCATTTATTTACACCTCCTTGTTTCACATATAAAGCAATACTATGCTCACAATATCATTCTATCATAATTTTGTGATTTTTTTATAACTAAATTTTTTTAGTTGGGGATTGGGGTTTACCCCATATTGAATTTGTCGGGAGGACAAATTCAGGGCTGGCTAAGACATACATTCTTCGTTATTCATCAATCATACCTAAGTTACAAAATGGACAATAGTTCTCACAATTATCACATGAATTGATTTCATTTTTCTCAGAATGTGAATATTTTTCTTTAATTGTTTTATCTGTTTTTTCTTTAACAGATATATCAATTATTTGATTTTTAGTTATTGAAAATAAATCAAAATTATTAACAAATTCTTCTAAAATTGTTAATGCTTCTTCATCATTATCTGCAACAATATTTAAATTAAATTCTGCCATTTTTTTTACATTTCCTACATAATTTTTACTCATTTTATTACCTACTTTCTCTATTTATTTCTTTTTTTTTACTCATATTTTTTATTGTTTCTATTAAAAAATCATTATAATCTTTTCCAATATATGGTGTAAAATCGTAAACTTTATATCTTTTTTCTAATTGATTTTTTAATGATTTCGTTGCCATTTTTCCTGCTTGATCTGAATCAAAATGAAGATAAATATCTTTAATGTTATTCTTATTTAAGAATGATTTTAATGCTATCGGTATCTTGCTTTCTTCTATGTCTTTTGCTGGTTGATAAACCCCTGCTAATGCCAAAAGATTTTCATTTTCCCAATCTTTATTACTCATTTTCAATAAGGTTGCATAACTTAATAAATCTATTGCACTTTCAAATACATGAATAGAACTATTATTATTTTTTGATAACAATCTGAAAGAAAATTCTTTATCACTACCACTAGCATCTTGCATAAACCTTGTTTTATTCGTTCCCCTTAACCCTGCATATCTAGGATTATTTTTACTATCTAATCCTAAAAAGACAACATTATGTTTATCTTTTTGTTCATAAATAAAACCTTTATCAATACATTTTTGTATTATTTCTTCATCAATACCTCTACTTTTCAAATATGAAATAGCAATATTATTGTTATCATTCTTTTCAGGTAGTATTAATCTTGATATTTTATTTTCTTCTTCAAAATAATGATTATTTGTCTGCATTAAATTTTCTTTTCCAACTAACATTCCTACTGCTTCAATAAAAGGTATTTCTTTTACTTTTATTAAATAATCAAGTGCATTATATCCACCAAATCCTCTTGAAAACCAATACCATTTTCCATTGCTTATCTTCAAACTATCATGTGTTTTCGTACAATATGTTCCTCTTGAAAATGGTACTAATTCCTCCGATTCAAAGTTTTCAAGATAAGTTAATAAATCAATTTTTTTTGCTTTTTCTACTGTTTCTGGAGTATAAAAAAAAGACATATTATCGTTCTATGTCCTTTGATTTATTCTTATTTTTATTTATTATCTCATTTAATTTAGGGATATATTCGGTTTCTATTTTATCAATACTTTCACTATTGATTGTTTGTATTTCCTTTAAATATAATAATTGTTCATTACCATTTATTTCTTTAAAATAGTTTAGTAATCTCTTTGCCCCATCTTTACTATTTAATATTTTTTGAATATTTTCTTTATTTATTACATAAATATTATTTGCTTCCATAAACTCATCACAAAATGAATAATTGTTCAATTCTTCAAATGTATTTGTCATATCAGTTATTAATTTTGAATTAGGATCCTGTTCAAATTCTTCTACTTTTTCTCCTAGTTCATACATAGTTTCATTTAAATTATCTCTTATAGGTACATGAATTCCTGTATCACAATTTATCCAATCATTATATAAAAAATCTAAAATATTATCTTTTTCTAATAATCCCTTATATTCATATACATCATAATTACAATCTTCAAATAAACTAACTATTTCATTTCTAACTGTTAATTCATATGCATTAGTAATTATATCTTCTTTACTTTTTTCTAAATATTTTTTTTGAAAATATTTCAGTTCATTTTTTAGTCTAGAATAAACTTTATCATAAATATTTTCTAATTCTTCTTCCATACTTCTACCTCCTATTCTAATTTTTATTAACTTGTTTATTATTTATTATCAGTATCAATTTCTTCAAATAAATCTTGAATTTCAATATCTAATTGTTCTGAAATTAAAACTAATATTTTCAAATTTTCTGCTTTTGTATATTTACCATTTTCAAGGTTTGTAATAAACTTTTTATTTTTACCAATTAACCTTGATAATTCTTCTTGTGATAATCCTTTCTTTTCGCGATATAATTTTATATTATATTCAACCATATTTTTTTTATTCATATTCTTCCTCCTAGCAAAAAATTATATAACTACGAAGAAAGAAAAACAAATGTGCAAATAATTTTTTTACACATTTGTTTTAAATTAGTCTTTTATAATACCAATTTTTCTAAATATTTCATAAGAAACATTTAAGCCCTTATAAAATATTTCTCTTTGTTCTATTAAATCCGACTGACATTTATAATCAAGATATCTTATAAGATACTTTATCTCTTGCTTATTTAAACCTATTACTTTATTATCTTCTAATACATCTCTTAAGTTTGAATATTTATCTAATATGTTTTCTTGTTTTCTTATAAGAAATTTATATTCTTTGTCTTTTGTTCCTAGTTCAATTAAAGCTTTAGCAAAATAGTCTATTAAGCAATTCTCACATAAATCTATGAGTAAATCTTCATTTGTATTAATAAATTTATCTTGACCTCTTGTGTGTTTAAACATAGTATTCCTCCTTTAAATTAAGGATAAAACAAAGCATTTATTTTTACAAATGTACAAATTTATCTTTCATAGTCTTCTTTAGTTTTAGAAGAATATCTATCTTCTTCTTTTTCGTCATCAATGATTTCATTAGTTTTTTCATTAAGATTTAATAAGACATTTAACTCATTTAATCGTTTAGTTTTTTCTTGTAATTCTTCTTCACGAGGAAAAGGTCTTTTTATTTCATTTTTAGCATTTTCATATTGAATCTTTACATTTTCTAATTCAGTCTTTTTTCCCTCTAATTTAATTTCTAAATTACTCAATAAATTTTCTATACGAATTACATTACCAGAATTACTTTCACCTAATAGTGTTGGATGAGATAAATTAGATTTTAAATCTACTATAAACTCTCTACTAAAAGAATTAAAGCTTATTTCTATTTTAAATCCACAAAACTCTCCAATTTCCACAGGATTGGGACTTCTCATTTTTCTACACTCCTCAACTATTTTTTCACCTGCTTCTGCTCTTTCATTATATTTGATACCATTTATAGTCATTTCAAATATATCTTTTTTATTATTATCTCTTACTACTATATCTTTTTCATACCCTGATATTGTATTTTCTAATCCTTTAATTTGATTAGGATAAGTCTTTCTAACCTTATCTTCAAGATCATATATTTCACTTAAATGACTTTGCTTTAATAATTGCAATTTAGATACTTGAGCATCTAAATCTGTTTTTTCAATTATTAATGGATTACCTGCAGCTAATGCTTTTATTTCTGCATAAGAAAGTGCTACTTCATCTATATCTTCAGCAGTCCTAAGTGGTGTTTTTGAAGTCATTATTTGAGATATAAATTTTTGTTTATTCTCTACTATTTGATATAAATATGCATCAAATGTTTTTTCGGTTACATATCTATAAATATATACTTCCTTATTTTGATTTCCTTGTCTTCTTATTCTTCCACTTCTTTGTGTTAAATCACTAGGTCTCCAAGGGCAATCTAAATCATGCAATGCTATCAATTTGTCTTGACAGTTAGTTCCTGCTCCCATTTTAGGAGTTGATCCTATTAATACTCTTACTTGTCCATTTCTTACTTTTGCAAATAACTCTTTTCTCTTAACCTCTGTTCCTGCATTATGAATAAATTCTATTTCATTTTCTGGTATTCCTTTATTTATTAATTTAGTTTTAATATCGTCATATACATTAAATGTTCCATCATTATGAGGTGTTGACATATCACAAAATACTAATTGAGTTAATTTTTGTTCCTTATTTTCTTTCCAAATTTTATAGATATTATCTGCACATACTGATACTTTATTTGTTTCATAATCTGGTAGCATTTCATTTATTAATCGTTGATCAAGTGCTAATTTTCTACCATCGTTAGTAATTTTTAGCATATTATCTACATTAGACTCTACCATTTTATTTCTTACTTTTTCAGCTCGTTCACCAAATGATTCTACAAGTTCTAACTGCATTTCGCTAGGTTTTATAACTACATTATTATAATTTGTTTTTGGTACTGGTAAATTTAAAGTGTCAGCAGTTTGAATATCTGCAACCTCTTTGAATAAAGACATTAATTCTGGCAAATTATAAAATTTAGCAAATCGTGTCTTACTTCTATATCCTGTTCCTTCAGGTGCTAATTCTATTGCTGTTACTGTTTCACCAAAGGTACTTGCCCATGAATCAAAATGTTGTAAATGATTATCTAATAACTTGTCATATTGAAGATATCTTTGCATGGTATAAAGTTCTACCATTGAGTTACTTATTGGTGTTCCTGTTGCGAAAATTACTCCTCTATTTCCAGTTAGTTCATCTAAATACCTACATTTCATAAATAAATCCGAACTCTTTTGTGCTTCAGTTTGTGCTATACCTCCAACATTTCGCATTTTAGTATATAAATACAAGTTTTTATAATAATGTGCCTCATCAACAAATAGTCTATCTACTCCAAGTTCCTCAAAAGTTATAACATCATCTTTCCTATCTTGACTATTTAATTTATCAAGTTTATTTTGAATTGACTTTTGAGATTTCACTAGTGATTTTATTGAAAAGTTTTCTCCACCATTTTCTTTAAGTTCTTTTATTCCTCTTGTTATATCTTCTAATTGCTGATTTAATATTCTAACTTGTCTTTCTACCGACATCGGGATTTTTTCAAACTGTGAGTGTCCTATTATAACTGCATCATAATCTCCAGTTGCTATTCTTGAACAGAACTTTTTTCGGTTAGCAGTTTCAAAATCTTTTTTTGTTGATACTAAAATATTGGCACTCGGATAGAGTTGTAAGAACTCACTAGCAAATTGTTCAATAATATGATTAGGTACTACAAATAATGACTTATTGCATAAACCTAATCTTTTACTTTCCATTGCTGCAGCAACCATTTCAAAAGTTTTTCCTGCTCCTACCTCATGAGCTAGTAAAGTGTTACCACCGTATAAAATTCTTGCTATTGCATTTACTTGATGAGTTCTTAATTTAATCTCTGGATTTATTCCTCCAAAGGATATATGTGATCCATCATAATCTCTGTTTTTAATAGAATTATATAAGTTGTTATATATTCCTGTTAGCATCTCTCTTCTATCTGGATCAGACCATACCCATTCATTAAACTTCAACTTTATTTGCTCTTGCTTACCTTGGGCTATTGCTGTTTCTTTTTTATTAAGAATTTGTGTCCTTTTACCATTTTCATCATACTCATAATCAAAAATTTTAGTATCTCTTAAATTTAAAGAATCTTCTATAATTCTATAAGCATTAGCTCTACTTGTACCATAAGTTGTATTTGCTTTAACATTCCATTTATCTGCACTTTTATTTTCTATATTCCATTCACCATTTACTTCTGAATAATGAACTTTTATCTTTTCAGAATTATAATAATTAGGCTCTAATAGATATTTGATAAAATCTTTTATTACACTTTCTGGTATCCATGTTGCTCCTAATCTTATACTTATTTCACTAGCACTTAAATCTTTAGGTTGTGCCTCTTTTAGATATTTTATATTAGATTCATAAATCGGATTTATTGAATTATAATATTCTGCTTCTTTTAATTTTTTTCTTACATTTCCACTTAAATATTCATCTTGTGTAACATATTTCTTTTCATTACCATCTGTTGGTATTAGAAATATATCTCCCTCTAAATCACTTACAATTTCTTCTTCTGTTTTACCAGTTAAACCCATAATAAAATCCATATCAACTTTTGCTTTTTCTGATATGGATATAATCAATGCTTCATTTGTATTATCAACTTTTGTTATTTCTATATGAGGTTTTATTGTCCTTTTAGAAAACATATCTGCTTTTCTTTCAAGTTCCCCATTTTCATTTAAAATTTCAAGTGAACATAGTAGAAAATAACTACTATCATTAGAAAAAGCAATACTATTTGCTCTACTATTTATAAGTCCATATTTTTTATTAAACTTATCATATAAATCATTGAGTTTTAATTGTTCTTTCTTTATATCTTCTTCTGGGTAATCATTAATTTGTAAATCAATTAATTTTCTTACACAGTCCCTTAATTCTATCATTCCTCTAACTCTATTTTCTGTTGTAATTGCAAGTTCCTGTGGATACATTTTACTGTTTTCTCTAAAATAGACTTTTCCATCTACAACTGTATAAGAGAAATTTTTAACATTTACATCTGCTGATATTGATAAATCTTCTTCATCAACTTCTTCAATATCATATTCATTTATTTCTGTATGAATATTTGTTATAGCATTATTTAGCATATCTTCTAATCTTGAATTATCTTCTAACTTACAAGCAGAATCATAACCAAACCTTGTACTTACCATTTCCATATTACCCATAATCATATCTGGATTTTCTATGAAATAATTGTTCATTGTTATTCCATTTTCATCTTTATCTAAATATACCCAATCTGGTTCTATATCGGTTATACCATCTCTTTTTTGTAAGAAAATAATATCTGATGTTACTTCTGTTCCTGCATTATTTTTAAAAGTTGAATTTGGTAGTCTTATTGCTCCTAAAAGTTCTGCTCTTTGAGCAATATATTTTCTTACAGTTGGATTTTCTTTATCAAGTGTTCCCTTGCTAGTTATAAATGCTACTATACCACCTGGTCTTACTTTATCTAATGTTTTAGCAAAGAAATAGTCATGAATCAAAAAGTTATTCCTATCATATCTCTTATCATTTAATTTAAAATCACCAAAAGGAACATTACCTATTGCCACATCAAAAAATGAATCTGGTAGTTCTGTTTTTTCATAACCTTCTATTGCTATTGAAGATTTTTGATATAACTGTCTTGCAATTCTACCACTTATTGAATCTAATTCTATTCCATAAAGATTACTTGTCTTCAATGTTTCTGGTACCATTCCTAAAAAGTTTCCAGTACCACAACTAGGCTCCAAGATATTACCATTCTTGAAACCCATATTTTCTAACGCTTTATACATTGCACGAATTACTATTGGTGGTGTATAAAATGCAGTTAAAGTTGATTCCATTGCATTTTTATATTCTTCTTCGGTGAGTAACGATTTTAATTCTTTATACTCATTATTCCATTGAATATTATTTTCATCAAATGCTTGTGATAATCCACCCCAACCAACATACTTTGATAAAATATTTTGTTCTTCTTTAGTTGCAAATCTATTTTCCTCTTCACATCTTTTCAAAATTTTGATTGCATTAATATTATTTTGATATTTTTCCTTTGGAGTTCCTACCCCTAAATTATCATCTTGTATTACAAATTGATTTCTTTCATCATTTCTTATTTCTGGGTGAATATCAAATGTTGTTGTTTTTCTTACTTTCTTTTTTTCAAATTCTGGAACTATATTTTCTACGATTATTGCTTCTTGTATATCATCATTTTTTTCTTGTGATATATCTTCTTTTTCTTCTATTTTTTCAGGTGTTATAGTTTCTTCTTTCAGTTTAATTAAATGCCTATTGGCTGGATTTTCTTTTACTTTTCTATCAAATTCTTCTCTTGTAAATTCTTTATTAAATAATGGATATTGATAATCATAACATCTTACTATATCATCATCAAACTCTAATATTTCATATTCATCAATTCCAATAGAAACTTTATCTCCTAGATGATATTCATATTCAAATTCTTCTTGTTTTATTTCTTCTACTTTATTTTCTTCTAAAAAAGAATAGGGATGTTGTTCTCTATATTCTCTTTCATGATTTTCTTTTTCCAACCAATTAGGATACTCTTCAAGTTCTTTACTACTTAAAAATCTATCTACTTTTATTAATTCCTTGATTCTTTTTTCTATTTGATTCCATGAAAAAAATTGTTTTCTAGCTGTACTATCTAAATAACCTCTATTAAAAGTTATTCCTTTAAAGTCATGTGATTCTCCAATGCCAGAACCTCTTATAGTATGAGTTTGTCCACCTAAACCATAACTTTCTTTTAGAAAATCAATATTATCTTTAGTTGCTAAATTTTTACTAAATTCCTCATATATTCTATACCTAAAATTTAAACTTACCTCTTGTAAATATCTATCTAAAAATTCCTGTGATATTTCTATGTCATTTAGAGGTATATCTATACTATCAATTAAAGACATTTGTTCATCTACACTTTTTAATGGCTTTTCTACTATCTTTAATTGATTTAATAATATCATTGCTGAATAATGATCAGTTAAATCTTCCCAACTAACTAAACTTTCTGTATCTCTAGTTAAGAAATTCCCTTTCCAGAATAAAACACCATTATCGAATGCCTTATATCCATACATAGTATCATTTATCATTACACCAGTATAATCACTATTAAAAATACTTTTTAAATACTCTGCTCTTTTATTTCTATCAATTTCATTTTTAAAATAATCAACAATGTGTCTATTATCTGTTTTTAAATGTGGAGTATTTGCTAGTATTAAATTAATTTTTTCATCTACGACAACATAAAAAGAGTGATGGTCTTCACTCTTTTCATAAATTCCTAGTTCATTATTAGTTCTTGTTTCACTAATTCCTCTGCTATTAGTTTCAAGTTGTTCATCTTTCCAACCCATTCCATTTGATTGTCTTGTTTCAACTTCTCTGTTATATTCTCTTTCTTCTTCATTTTCTCTATTAATTGTTGCACTCTCATTGTTGCTGTATTGTCTATCTCTATCAAGTGTTTCGTTAATTGATTGCTCATTAACAATGTTGAATAAAGAGTTTTCTTGTTCTTTTTGAGATAATCCAACCTCATCAATCCGTATTTTCCTATCTCCTGTGTTTGCTTCATCTCTGGAAGAGTTAAGTCTGGAATTTGATAATCCCCTTGAGTTTTGTAAGTTATCATCTAAATCACTCCTTTCATGATTATTCGTGCTTACACCCATATCATATACAATATTATTTTCATTATCAAATGTACGAATCTTTTTTAATTCACTTATTCGTACATTTTTTAAAGTTTCATAAATATCTTTTAATCCCATTTTTGCTATATCACTTGTAGCATATCCTATTATGGATAATGCACTTTGGTCATTGAAATACATTATATCTCTGAAATCTTCCATGTTAAGATACTTACTTGGATCATATCCACTTCTTTTTAACATCATATAAGAAACACTAATTTTTACAAAGTTTTTTAATGCCTCATTTATTTTTTTATCTTCAACAGATAATCCTTGCATTCTATCTACATAATTTATTTCAGTTAAATATTCTTCAATGTTATCATCTACCATAATATTAGCAACACTAATAAGTGCTTGTGATAAGTTTTCCTTATTATCTAATTCACCATATTTGTTTTCCATTGCCTCAATAATATCTGGCTCATATTTAGGATTAACACTCCATAGTTTTATGTGGTTATTATATCTACTATTGGTATCAGCTACATCAAAAACATATTTTAAATGAGAATATCCATTTTCTTCTGTTAAAAGTGCTATTCCTTTTGCACCTTTATTAACCCATCTTTTTAATGTTCTATTCCAGGTTTCTATATCTGCACATGCTCTTGCCGTTGGTTTTTGTGCATATATTAATACTTGATCTTGAAATGGATATTTGTAATTCATAGATGCACAATCAAGAAAAGATAACCATGAATCTGTATTTCTATTAAAATTATCTAATGTTTCGGTATATAACTCTGTTATTATCTTATATTTTGTAGCCATCATTACACCTCCTTTTCTTAAAGTTACATAATTTAACTACTCACTTGTTGCATTTTTATTTGCCCTTATTTTTTGTAAAACCTCAAAATAATTTGCTTCTACTTCAATATTTTGTTCAAATAAAAACATCAACTTACCAATTAAAGTTGATGCCTCATTAACAAAAAATCGCATATCAATTAATGTTTCCCCGTTTTCTTCTCTCGGAATACTATAAGTTAGTATTTTTTCCTTTAATTTTTTTACACGATAAATTTCTTTTTCGTCTTCTTCTATTTTTTCTAATGTCGTTAATACTTGAATTAACATATTAAAATATTGTTTATCTACTACCACTTTTACTGGTGGTGTTTTACTTGCAAATCCTGTCATTTTAATCTTCCTCCAAATATATAAAATTTTTAACCAATAATAATAATCTTGGATCTCCGAAACCATCTTCTTCACTATTAAAAATTAATGTTCCATTTATATAAACATCATCCCCAACTTGAAATTCATCTTCAACAAAAGATAAACTATTAACACATAAAACCATTCTCATATAGAAAAAATCATTAGTATCTTCATCATATACTTTTAACAATATTTCATATCCGTTTTTATGTGATAAATCTGGTGTCATCATTTTAATTCTTCCACTAAATGCTACTTCTAATTCACAAAAATCTTTATAACTATGTCCCTTTTTCATACTATCCTACCTTTCTACTGCTAAATCTCTATTTCTATTTGAAATATTCATTTTTAAATTACTATCTGAAATAGTAATATTATCTTTATTAGTTTCTTGTAACCTAATATTTTTTACTTCTATATTTTCCATTAAATCTTTTACCATTTCTTTTGCTTGTTCTTTATTTTCTGCAACAACTTCCAAAGTTACATTTCCAAATAAAGATACATTAAATTCATATTTATTCATTTTTCTTATCCTCCTTTTTATTACCACTCATATATGGTATTAATTCTTTATGTTTAATTGCCTCTTGTATCTCTAAAACAATATTTAACTCCTGTGAACTTAATCCTCCAGATATTTTTTTTACATCACACATCTGCATTTTTATTATTTCTTTATCAGTTTTAAATCCTGCATCAAATAATTTTTCTAATATTTTAAATATCATATTTAATTTGTTCTTACTATTCATAACTTGCCTCCTTACTTGTTATAAGCAAATGCATATCCATTATCACAATGAACTTCTGCATAACTCCACCAATAATACCTACTCATTGATGTTGGAAGTTTTGCCATCACTTGCGAATATTTTAACGAAGAATCTGTATGCATAGTCCATAATGCTACTCCTTGCAAAGATGTTGATTCATAAGGACCTGTTACTCCAGTAAAATCATTTCTTGCTGCATTTACTACTTGTGTCATTATTGCATATCCATTCTGTGCTTTTGGATGCCCTGCCCATACATAACAGTTTGCTTCATGATAGTATCCATCTATTCTTAAATCATTACTTGGCATTGAACTTGGAATATTGTTCCATCCATCCCATACTTCCCATGGATTTAATGATACTGAATGAACTGGTAATGAATCACCATATCTAACTGAACTTGTTGTATATAAATTACCATTTACATAATACCTTGCTGTATAAGTGTTTTTGCTCCAATTAGGTGTTATATTTGCACCATTTACCCCAACAGTTATTGTTTTATCATAACTTGTGTTCATTCCATCATGAGAATTTGCTTTTACTCTTACCGTACTACCGTAACTTACATTTTGACACCAATCAATAACATCATCAGCTACTAATGTTCCATTTATCCATACATCAAATGTATATCCAGATAAACCTCCATTATATGTTACTCCATCAATTATTGGATTAACATCTACTAAATAACTATTAGCACTCCAATTTGCTACATAATTTAAATTACCTGTTGTACCTTTTGGAACAGTTACTGTCATTTGTTTAGTATTTCCATTACTACCTGTCCAACCTATAAAACTATAACCAGTTTTTGATGGTGTTGGTAATGTAAAATCTTCTTCTACATTGTAAGTTGATTTTTCACCACTAATTGTTCCACCATTTAGATCATAAGAAATACTATATGTATTTATTTGCCATTTAGCATATATTTCTTTATTATTAATTTGATTAATATCACTTATATCAACAGAATAATCTGCATTTTCATTTTGATTATTACTATATCCTAAAAATTGATATCCATTTCTTATTGGAATTGGTAATGTTGTTTTACCACCAATAATAGTTACATTATCACCATTAAATGTGCCTCCTGTTCCATTTATTTTAATTGAATAACTTTTAGTTTTAAATATAGATGTTAAATCTGTGCTAGATTTAAAATATGCAAATGTTATACCTAAAGAGCAAAATATTGATAAGATTATTGCTATTAATAAATATTTATTCTTTTTCAATTTTCTTACCTACTTTCTTTTTATGTAATTTATATGTATCATTACAAAAGTCTAAAATAATTACTCCAAGTGAAATATATAATAAATATTTATGACTGTATACATAATCTGCATAATAACCTATAAAAGGTATAGACCAATTTGTTCCTCTACCTAGTATTTGATTATTTGTTATTAAATAATTATCCACAGTATTGTTAACATCCCCTTTTGTAATAAATCCATTTTCAGTTATATCCACAATTCTGTGTGAAATTATATGTTCTTTAGTTTGATATACCAATATGTCACCCTCATCAAAATCATTTAAATCTATTTTTTCATAATATAAAATTCCCCCTACTTTAAGTGTTGGTTCCATACTACCAGAAATAACCACAAGAGGCTTCTTTCCCCATAATGATGGTATAAATATTAATAAATAAATTATTAGCAAAATATAAATTATTCTAAATATTAAATCTTTGATTTTTACTAACATAATTCTCCTCCTATATAAACAAATTAGAAACTATTTCTAGTTTCTAATTCATTCATTCCTATTACCATACATTGTTGGCTTGATCATATTGAATAGTATCTATTGTAACAACTAATTTATAAGTGGCATCATCATATCCATTTCCACTTGATGTGCAAGTTATTGTTTTACCATCTTCTGAAATAGTTTTACTTAATGTTGATTTAATATTTTCATTAAATGTTACTCCACTAATAAATGAATTAGTTGATTCATTTGGTGCTAATTTTGTCAAATTAGATTTAGAACCATAATAATAATATCCATCTGAAGCTTTAGTCCAACCAGCATTAAAATTAATAATTGCTGCAACATTATTTGAACCATCTTTTAATGATAATTCTTCTCCATTATTATTTATCCATTTTTCAGTATATTTTGCCCTTACTGCCATATTGATACTACCAGTATTAGTTACATTTATTGTTTTTTCAGTTGTAGTACCGGGTGTCCAGTTATCAGGGCTTTCAAATTTTTCTGTTATTTGATGTTGATACAATGCTGTTTTAAATACATTCTGAATGGTATCACTCGTAGTGAAATAAGCTAATGTTCCTCCTAATATTGTAAATGTACTTATTCCTGCTACTATTAAAAATTTTCTTCTATTCTTTCTTTCTTGATTTTTCTTTTTCATCTTTCTTTCCTCCTAAATTATATTTTTTAATTCAAATACAAATACTATTTGTTTATTTGTATTGTGTTTACAAGTTATTAAAGTTAAAGTTTGTTTATTTATATTTCTACTAATTTCTACCCTACCCGTTTTTTCAACTTCATAAGAATTAGAAAGACTATAAATATATGTTTTACCATTATATACAATCTTAGCCTCATCTCCATTATTTAATTTAACTAGATTTTTAAAATATGCCTTATAACTATTCCCGCTATGTCCTGCTATAATAACATTACCATTTTCTTTATCAGGTAAATTAGATTCCTTTAATAATTGAATATTTTTATTAACATTATTATTTTTTGAATTTATACTATATATTCCTCTTTCTAAATTTATTTTATCTATCTTCAAAACTGCTAAATAAGGCTCTCTATAAATATTTTCCTCGACTTTTACTTCTTCTATTTTTTCTTGTTTTATTTCATTTTCTTGATTACTAGATATTTCTTCTTGTAATTCATAAAAATCATTTATATTATTTTCTTCTAAATCTTGTATTTCATTTCTTTGATAATATTTAATTAAAACCATTCCAATACCAATGATAATTAAAAGGATACCTAACAAAAGGCATCCTTTTTTCTTATTCTTCTTCTGATTTTTTTCTTGCATAAATTATTATTCCTATTCCTGAAACACAAATTATTCCACTTATTATTTCTATTAAGAAACTATCATTTTCTTCTGTATTTGGAACTTCAACTACTATCTTCTCATTTGTCATTGTGCATTTAACAATTTCACCATCTTCTTTGATTTCAAAATACATTTTTTCATCTGTTTTAATATATCCTGTTGCAGGTTCTATTTCTAAAATATAGAATTTTTGATTAACTGGAAGATCTTTAATAATTATTTTCCCATCTTTATCAGTTACACCAGAGAAAACTAATTCATCTGAATCAGTATATATTTCTATTTTTGTATTTGGAATTGCTTCGCCACTAACTAAATCTGTTTTAGTAAATTCAAGTTCACCCTTCTTATATCTATTTAAAATACTAAATGATTTATATACTATTGCTGTTTTATTATCAATTTCGGTTAATTCAAAATGATATTCCTTTGTATCTAAAACATGAAGACTATCAGTTTTTGTTTCAACTAATCTATATTTTCCTAATGGTAGTTTTTTACTTATGGCATAACCATTTTTATCAGTTGTAATAACATCTACTAATGTTCCTTTACTATAATATAAATGTTGTCCATCTGAAGATTTAATATCTTCATCTGCATAAATATTATATACGACATTTTCAAGGGCTGTTTCTTCATAATTAAATGTACCATTATTTGTATTAAATTTTTCTCCTGTTTTATTTACTTCAACTTGACCTTTAATAGGTGTATCTTTAAAATTAACAGTTATAAATGCACCATATGTTGTATATGAATAATGTGTATCATTTCCAATGCTAAATAATAGTCCATCTGTATTAATTAAATAAGACTTCGGACTACTAGTTTCAATTAATTTGTAATTTCCTGCTTCTAATTTTAAATAAGTTACAAGTTTTCCTGATTCATCTGTTTTGAACTCACTATAAACTTTACCACCAACGAATTGTGATACATATTGATTTGTATCTACGTTTAAGATTTTAAATGTAGTATTTGCTAATGCAATAATCTTTCCTGTTTCACTATCTATTTTAAACACTTGAAGATATGCTGATAACTTGTTATTTAAAATATTATAAGATTGTTCTAGTTCACTATTCTCATCAACTGTAATAAAGAAATCATATATTTTTTCAAAACCTGTATGAGTATTTACTTGATGAAATTTCCATACACCATAAGGTATATTTAATGTTGCATATCCATTTTTATCAGTTGTTATTTCACCATATTTTTTTCCATCTGGATAATAGATTTCAAATTTAACATTTGCCTCTGCATTTAGAAATTGTGTTGTTCCATCAACATAATCATATTGTTTTAAAATACTAATATAATTTTTTATAACTTGTTCTTTAGAAGTTATTGTAATAATATTTTCTTCTGTAATATTAGCATCATAAATATTTGTGTCTATATAGTAACCCTTTGATTGACTTTTTTCTCTAATTTTATATTGAGAATATGGAAGATATTTACTTGTTGCTGTGCAATCATCTCCGATTGTAAGAGTATCTACTACATTTCCTTTTAAATCTAGGATTTCATAAATTGCTCCTTTAAGAGTTGCCTGTCCTTGTGCTTTACAAGAATTAGTTTCACTATCTAATTTCTCAATTTTGATTCTACCTTTAATTACTTGTTCTTTTACTTGTATTGTTGGTTCTAAATTACCATTAGTTAATTCAAAATAATATTTAGTTGTATCCAATTTATAACCTGTACTAGGCTTTATTTCTTGAACATATAGTTTTCCTATGCTAGATAAATAATCACTTTTTACATATCCATTACCGTTTGTTGTGATTTCAGTTAATTTAGTACCATCTTCCTTATATACACCATAAACTGCTCCATTTAGGGTAGCACTACCTTGTGCTGTTGTTTCTAAAGTTTCACTATCAACCTTTTGAATTGCTACTTTACCTCCTATGACTTCAAAATTTAAATTAACTTCCATTGGATCATATGCACCTAACCTAAATACATTTTGTGAATGGTCATTAAAATAAACGATTGGTGGTACTGAAAATCTTGTATCTGATTTTGTTAATTTAATAGAAGCATTTCCTATTCCTGTACCTGTTATATTTAAAGTGTTGCCATTTATACTTGCTGAAACATTACTTTGGTTTGAAATTTTATATTCACTTAATTTGTTATTATTGTCATTTATTGAAATAGTATTAGTTATTGGAAGTTTAATATTGTTTATATTATTAAAACTTGGGCTGACATAATGAGAATTTACCAAATTTTCTAATTCTGCTATTTCACTTGCAAATAAACTATCATTTCTATTTCCGTTTAATGTGTCCGTAAAGAAAAATTGTGAACTAGGATCTACTGTTCTCCAAATCATAACCTGTGTTATTGCATACCACTTATGATCTGAATGATTACCATAACCATATCCATAATAAGCATATAAACTTATTTTTTTAAATTGTTCTTTACTCATATTAAGATATACTTCATAATCACTCCTAGCAACTTGATATACATAATTATTGTTAATATCAACAAATGGTTGTAAACAATAAACAAATGCATTATCTTCACTTCTACGAATAAATCTTGCTTGTTGATATTTACCACTACCATCTGCTCTTAATTTTTTAATATAAATATTAGATATCATTTCACTAGGCCAAATTGCTTGACCAGAATAATTTTCTGCATGAACTGGCGTGCAATTTGAAAATAGTCCAAATATTGATGATAAGAATATTCCGACTGATAATAATAATCTTTTATTTTTTTTCATTTTGTTCCTCCTCTCTTGAACATTTGCCTGATACTTTACAAGCACAAAATAAAAATAGGACTATCAATGATAATCCTAAAATAATTAATATTTTCATAATTCACCTCATAAAAAAAGAACATTATTGCTAATGTCTTAAAAAAAATCTATTTCTTCTCCAAGATAATCTCCACTATAACTATTAACACTTAAACACCAATATCCAACACGACCCTCTGGTATATTATTATCACCATATTCATGACAGGCTTTTTCTGTTGCTTCACGACTTCCATAATCACTTATCTTGAATTGTAAATTTGCCCATGATTGTGCAGGTTTGTTGTAATAATCGTACTCAGTAATTCCTAAACTATCCCATGGAGTATTTTCTTTAACAGTATCTGTTGGTGTTGGCTCAGTATTCGTATTTTGTGGAATATTATTTTGCTCTGTTTTTGTGTTTTCAGATTGTGGTTGGTAATTAGTATTTTCTTTTACACTTGTTTTATCTTCTACTTTTGGGGTTTCTGTTGAATTTGTTTTATTACTTGATGATCTTTCTTTGCTTTTTTCAGTTTCACTTGAACTATTTGTAGGTTCTTTTTCTTGTTCTTTGGATAAATCTGACTTTTCTTCCACTTTTTCATCATTCTTTGTTTTTTCAACAGATTTGTTAACTTCTTCATTCTCCTCAAATGTAGGTAATTCACTTGTAAAAGCATTTCCAATACCGATAATTGAACATAAAACTGTTACTGCAATAAATAATTTTATAATTTTTTTCATCATACAAAGTTCCTTTCTTGCCTACACTATACCACATTTTTAATAACAATTAAAAGTGTGCAATAATTTTATTTCTAGATTATTTACTTATACTACTATTAATTCTTTCAGTTAGTTAATAATAGTTAGTATATTTAGGGTAGGTTGTAGGAAGGGATTTTATGGAATAAATACTCCCATTATCTTTCCATTTGTTTTTTGCGTTGATGATTGTTATAAAATTCAACTGCTTTGACTACATAATCTTCTCGACCTTTATCATCTAAATTTCGTGGGAGTAAATTTCGTAGTCTATCTGCATTAAATTTATACTTTTCTTTTTGATTAGGTTTCTCTTGTTCCATCAAACTATCCATTGTATCTTGATTAAGTTCTTTTTTTCTACTTAATTCTTTCAATTGGATTGCTTGAGATAGGGATGGTGTACAATCAGAATATTCCATACAATCTAAAAGCATATTTTGTTCATCTTTTGTTAAATAAGATATTTCAACAGCAGGTCTAAAAGCAATTCGTTCACTATCTACCATATCTAATATTTTAGGTATTAGTTCGGTTAGTCTTATATATCTAAAAACTGTTGCTCTACTATCATCAAATTCTTTTCCAAGTTTTTCTGCACTATCTAACTTTGTATCCATTGGCGACAAAGTTAAATCATTTCTTTTTCCTTGGCTATTTAATGCTTCAAGTTTAAGTTTATATGCAAATGCCTTTTCACTTGGTAGAATATGTTCCCTTTGCATATTACTATCAACCATAATTATAGTTGCTTCATCATCTGTAAGTTCTCTAATAATACAAGGTATTGAATCTTTATTTGCTAGTTCACTTGCTTTCTTTCTTCTATGTCCTGAAATCATTTCATACTTACCATCTTGTTTTGGTCTAACTAAAACTGGAACTAATACTCCATATTCTTCAATACTCTTTGACATTTCTCTCATTTCATCATCTACTATAACTTTAAATGGATGATTAGGAAAATCTGCTATATCACTTATTTTTAAATTTTCAACATGCTCTTTACTCCTTAAATCTCTTTCTTCTTGCGTAGTAAAAAACTCATCTCTCGTAATCTTTGGTAGTTGCATTTTTTTCTTTTGTTCTTCCATTTTCCACTTCTCTTGCAAATGATGAATATGCTTCGGCTACTTTACTATTTTTATCATAACTAAAAATACTCTTACCTTGCGAAGTTGATTCTGCCGTTTTAACTGCTATTGGTATTTGTGTATCAAATATCTTAACAATACTCCCATAACTTTCTTTTATTTCTTGCTTAACTTCTCTTGATAGATTAGTCCTATTATCAACTAATGTTATCAATACTCCACCTATCTCTAATTTATGATTTAAATGCTTTTTAACATTAGATATGGTACTTAATAAGTGTCCCATATTCTTTGCTGCTAAATATTGTGCTTGAACAGGAATAATAACTTTATCTGCACTTGTTAATGCATTAACTGTTATCATTCCAAGTGATGGCTGACAATCAAGAATTATATAATCATAATCTTTCTTTAAATTGTTTATACACCTTTTCATTATTTGTTCTCTGCTCATCGCATTTACCAATTTCATTTCCATTGTTGAAAAGTCTAAATTAGATGGTATTAAGTCAACATTCTCTTTATGGTGTAATATAGCATCTTTGCTATTTATTGAAATGTCATTTATTTCATGTTCCATTAAATCTGATATTGTTAATGAAAATTCATCTTGTTGATACCAACCCATGCATGTCGTTAAGTCTGCTTGTGGGTCAACATCTATTAACAAAACCTTTTTACCCATTTTAGATAGTGCTACACCTAAACTAAAAGTTGTGGTTGTTTTACCAACTCCACCCTTTTGATTTGCAACTGCTATTACTGTGCAATCATTCATCATTTTTTCCTCCTTTCTAATCTGCCATGCTATCTCTACATGACAAAGTAAACACAAAAAAAAGAACTTTTTCTTTAAAAGTCCTTATTTTATATACCTTGTTATCAGGTATCATTGGTGTCCGGCATCTAAAATTATTACCTTTCCCAGTAAATTTAAATTTTTTACAGTAGCAGTTACTCTGGGTAAACATAATGTGACAAGAAAAAAGCATATTATTATAAGTAGTTTATATTTATTCATATTACACCTACTTAAATATATGCTTTTTATTTATTCAAAATAACTTCCTCCAATAAACTCTCTTAATATTGAAGTTTTTGGTACAGTTTCACTTGGTATTGGTAAAACGAACTTTAATAATTCTATTAGTCTTTGAGCTAATTGATAGTTAGGGTCATCTTCGGATATGGTAAATAACAATGGCTCAGCATATGTTTTGATGACTGCTAGTTCATAGGCTAGGCTGGTGTTAAACATAACATCGGCATTATCTTGATATGGGAAGACATATTTTTCTTCTCCATCGCGAACATCGGACCATGATTCAAGCGTTTTTGATGGATTATATCCTCTTGTTCGATTATCTCTTACAATTCTTCTTAATAATCTTAAATCAGTCATACCAATACGATTATCATTATCAATATTTAGATATATTAATGGACTTATGTATACTTTAAACTTTTTCTTTCTAGGTATATTAGTTAATAATTCTTCATTTAATGCATGTAAGCCTTCAATTATTAGAATATCATTATCTTTTAACTGAACTGTTCTTTTATATTCTTTTTTTCCTTCAATAAAGTTAAATGTTGGTACTGTTACTTTAGTTCCTTTTAACAATTTACTAACTTGACTATCAAATAATTTTACATCAATAGCATTAAGAGACTCGAAATCCGGCTTACCATTTGGTCCTAATGGAGTTTCTGATCTTTCTAAGAAATAGTCATCTAATGATAGATGAGTGGGATTTAATCCTAGACTTCTTAAATATAAAGATAATTTCATGGCACTAGTTGTTTTACCTGAACTTGATGGTCCTGATAATAATATTACTTTATAGTCATCTTTATTTAAAACTATCTGCTCTGCGATACTAAGTAATTTATAGTCCTGCATTATTTCAGATAACTGAATGATATCTCCGGCATTATTATTAGTTATAAATTCATTTAATTCTCCTAGGTTGTTTATATTTAAATTGTTTCCCCATGTTCCATATTCTTCAAGACTATTGAAATAATTCTCATGATGGGTATATTTTACTACTTTGTTATTATCATATATTGATGGGAATCTTACTACGACACCATGGTCTTTAATTAATGATAGGTCAAAATATTTTAAAGAACCTGTTGTATATGGAAGGGCTCCAATTATATAGTTATAGGTATCTCCTAGTTTATATAGGGTTACAAAATTTGTTTTTATATAGAATAATGTTCTTACTTTATCCTCTCTTTTTTTATTCTTGAAATATGCTATGGCATCTGATTTAGATGTTTCTATTTTTGTAAAAGGTATATTTTCTTTTATTTTTTCTTTCATTATCTTTTTTATTTTTGTTATATCTTCAGTAGTTAATGGTTTATTTACTTTGCAATAAATTCCTTTATCAATTGAATGTTTAACTATTATTTGAGTATCTTTTCCTAAAGCTTCAACTGCTGATACTTCAAATAGATAAAGTAATCCTTTTTCATAGATTTTATTTCCTTCTTTGGTATTTAAATCATATATATATAGTTTACCATTTTTAGTTAGTGTTTCTTCATAGTCAATCATATTGTTGTTATAAAGGGCTCCTACTACGGTATTTGTTAATTTATCTTTTTCTTGTTCAATTATCTCTTTTAATTTTATTCCTTTTACATATTCTTTCTTTTTATTATTATCCAAAGTTATTATTATTGTTTCCATATTATTCCTCCTTTTGGATAGTCTATATTATTATTATATCATAGTTTGTTATATTTTGTCATACTTTTTTTGTTATGAATAGACTATCTATATATTATACTAATTATGGGTGACTAATTATGAATTTAATTCCTACGATTATTGAAAAGAATGATATGGGCGAGAGAGCATATGATATTTATTCGAGATTATTAAAAGATAGAATTATTATTTTGAATGGAGAAATTAATGATAATACTGCTAATGTTGTGGTAGCAGAGTTTTTATATTTAGATAGTTTAAATAGTGATGATATTTGTTTATATATTAATTCTCCTGGTGGTTCTATTACTGCGGGTATGGCTATCTATGATACAATGAATTTTATTAAAAGTGATGTATCCACAATTTGTGTGGGAATGTCGGCATCAATGGCTGCTTTTCTATTGGCTGCTGGTAAAAAGGGTAAAAGATGTATTCTTCCCAATGCAGAAGTTATGATTCACCAGCCACTTGGAGGAGCACAAGGCCAGGCAACAGAAATTAAAATTGCCGCTGAAAGGATATTAAAACTTAAGAAAAAACTTAATAAAATTTTAGCCGAAGTTACTGGTAAAGATATTACTACAATTGATAATGATACGGAAAGGGATTATTTTATGGATAGCATGGAGGCTTTAAACTATGGTATTGTTGATAAAATATTAAAATAGAACTTCTATTGAAGTTCTATTCTGTTTTTGTATTTCCTGTTTTAGTATATCCTTCTAATGATGTCTCTGTTGACCATTTTGTTTCTTTATTTTTTTCAACATAACGATAGTATGTTATGGTATCATAATCTCCTGATGGTTTTTCTTCTATTATTTTAGGAGACATAAATTTAACTGTTACTTTTAATGGTACAAAGTATACATTATTATAAGATGATATGCTTGTATTTATATCATTTAATGTAACATCTATGTAGAAAGATCCTTTACGATAGTATGGAGATAATTTATATGTAAAATTGTCTTCAGTTAATGAGTAATTTTTAATACTATCTGGTAATTTATTTATTTTTGTTCCTTTAGATATTGATGCATTATTACTAGATAAGAATTCTTTTTCATTATTTGATAGGAATTCTACCTCTTTAACTATAGTAAAGTAGTAATCTTTATTTGGAACTTTATCTAATTTTATAGTGTAAGAAACTGAGGCACTGTTTTTAGATACTGCTCCTAATGTGTAGTATTCTTCAGTTGCAGTACTATAATACTCATACTTATTTTCTATATTATCGCCAGTTTTATTGCCTTTTGCCCATTTACTATATGTTGTTGTTTCTTTTACATATTCGTAATATGTTGTTTTTGTAGTGTTTGTGCTAGTGTTAGTACTGGTTGTATCTTTGTTAGTATTCTTATTTGTATTATCTTTTGTGTTATCTTTAGTTTCTGTTTTTGTATTACAGTTTTTGCAATCTTTAAAACTAAATTTTCTTGTTATGGTATCTTTTTCTTTACCACATACTAAAGTAGTTTCTACTTTATAATCTTTTTTATTTCTAGTTATTTTGGAGTAACTTTTTTTTACGTCACAAGTTGATTTTTTATTTTCATTGATAGAAACAATTAATTTTTTTTCTATCATTTCCTCTAATGTTATTTTAGTACTTTTTCCTTTTTCTTGTGGTAAATCTATTTCTTTAAAATAAGAAACTGCTACTTCTTCCATATTATTAATATTGTTTTTAAATGTCTCTGATGGTTTACTACTATTTATTATTTTTGATACTAACCATATTAATATTATAGCAAATATGAATATGATTATTATTTTAATAAATAAGCTTAACCAATTTATTTGTCTTTCATCTTCCATTATATAAAACCTCCCTATTTTGGTGATATTATATTAATTCAACAATGAATATTATTAAACATATTATTAATAAAAATATTAGCAGTATGATTTCTTTTATGATGGTATTTATTTCTTTTATCTGTTTAATTATTTCTTTATTTAGCATATAATATCTTCCCTAAAATTGTAATTTATTATAGCATAGAGATAATTAGTTGTCAACAGATAAATAAACTATTGTGCATCCATCATTTAAGTTATCGGTATGATATTTTGTTACTTCTTTTCTTTTACTTAATACATTATGAACTGATTTTCTTACTACTCCTAGCCCTTTACCATGTATTATTAATATTTTATCATTTTTTAGTATTATATTTTCATCTATAAAATCTTCGGTAGCTACGCGCGCTGTTTCTCTATCATAACCATGAAGATCTAGAGATGGTAAATTCTTTAAAAATATATCTTCCATAAAATCACCATTATATATTATAGCAGATATTTATAAATATTAAAACAATAAGATCACTAATATGGTAATCTTATTGTCACTTTTGTACCTTTATTCAGTTCTGATGTAAATAATAATTCTCCATTATGGGATTTTATTATCTCATTTGATAAAGCTACTCCCAAACCAGTTCCATTTTGTTTAGTAGTATAAAACATTTCCTTGATATTCTTTAATGTTTCTTCATCCATTCCTATTCCATTATCTTCGATTAATATGTCTAAATAGTTTTTATATAGATTAGAAGATATTTCTATTTTACCATTTTCTGTACAGGCTTCGCAGGCATTTTTTAATATATTGATAATTACTTGTTTTAATCTTTCATAATCTCCATTAAAATAAATTTCTTGGTCATCGCGATTTTTATATTCTAACTTTATTTTTTTATTAGTCATAAGTATTTTAAAAGAATCATAAACATCATCTAATAGACAGTTTAAATCTATTTGTTCTTTCACTACTTTAATTTTATTATACTCGACAAAATCACTTATAATATTTAGGCTTCTATTTATTTCTTGTTTCATTATATTAATATATTTTAAGGCTTTTTCCTCTTTATTTAAATCAATCATATCCATGTATCCTTTACAAACTGCTAATGGATTTTTTATTTCATGAGTTAATTTAAATAATGCATTTTTTATTTTTTTATCTTTTTCTAACATTTTAATTGTAGTGTTTAGTGATTCTATTTTATCCATTACTTTAAATAAATATAGAATAGAAAATGTTGCAAAATAATAGATAAAAACTATTATTAATAATAATACAAAATCATTTACTGATACTTTTATGTCTTTAAAAAAATATTCAAATGATAGAAAGAAGCCCTGAATTATAGCTATTGATAATATAAATGAGTCACTGGTAAGATTCTTTTTTCTAGCACATAAGTATAAACCTAGATATGATGCATATTTTATAATCATTATGATTACCTCTATATTTAGAACATAATAACTATATAAAACATTTATGATTGATAAAAATATACCTAAATAATGTTTCTTTTTCATGTAAGCTATTACTATTGGAATATTACAAAATAATAATACTTTGGTATTTATTTCACTAGGAATATATTTTAAGCATAAATATAACGATGTAATTAAAGCTATTGTTAACAACGTATCTTTATTGTTATTATCTATATTTTCTCGATAGCAAACTAAAACTAAATATACTAATATAGGAAATGTAATTAATATTAAATTTAATATTATATCTTTTATTATAAATAAATTCATTCTACCACCTTCAAAGCAATTATACGGCTTTACTTTGTCGATTTTTGTCGAATTAAGTCGAAAAAAAGAACTTTTTGTAATTTTTTGTAATTACATAAGTTCTTATTTTAATTCATCTATATATTTTTTTAATTTTTTAGCATCTGATCCTAGAATTATTTTTAATTGGTCATCTATTTCAACAACACCTTTAGCTCCTAATTTCAGAATTCCTTCTTTATTAGCTTTAGTTATATCTTTTAGTGTTACTTTGAATCTAGACATTTCTACCTCGGTATCAAGAATGTTATCTTTACCTCCTAGTAAATCAACTAATTTATTAAATTCTAATTTAATATTCTTTTTATTCATTTTCACAATGGCAAGAGCTATTATTAATAAGACTACCATTATGATTATATATTGATATAGTTCCACTTTATCTTCCACCTCTATTTAATTATACTATCTTTTTTGTTATATTACAAGTAGTATTTTGTCTGCTATTAAATACCAATTTGGTTATCTCGTAGTTAACCTTTATGTTATTATTTGTATTTTATAAGTTAATTCATTTATTTTATTATTTTTTTTCTATCTAAATGTTATACTTGTCTTGTAGGTAAGAAATATGAGAGAAAAATTTTTAAATAAATCAATGACTAGTATTAAATTTAAGTTTCCTGAATATGACCAAGATAAGCTTGATGAAATTAGTTATGGTTTAGAAGCGTTGTATATTACTTTCACAAAAACCATTGTTATCTTGGGTATTTCTTTAATCTTAAATATTATTAAGGATGTTGTCTGTATCTTAATTTCTTATAATATAATAAGGACCTACGCATTTGGAATGCACGCTAAGAAGAGTTGGCATTGCTACATAATATCAGGAGTTCTTTTTATAGGAACTGCTACTATATGTAAATATGTTGATATTAATATATATGTAAAATATATTATTAGTATTATAGCATTTATTACACTTGTAAGATATGCTCCTGCTGATACATATAAAAGACCGCTTGTAAATAAATATAAGCGGAAAAGATATAAAATTTTAACAATAATACTTAGTTCTTTATACTTAATCTTTATTATTTTGTTAAAAGATAGTGTTGTTAGTTCATATTTATGTTTTGGACTACTTGATGCAAGTTTAATGATCCATCCTTTAGTTTATAGGATGTTTCAATTGCCATATGATAACTATAAGAATTATAATGTTACTTATAGTTAATATGGAATAAATATAGTTTGGAGGAATTAGAATGTTAGCAAGATTATTAAGTTGGATTGGTTCTCTATCTGCTGGTGCTGGTACTAAAGCATGCTTAGCTTGGTACGTAGATGAACCTAAAATGCCAAAAAGTTTATTAAAATAATCCTTTTTAAAACTTAACAAAAAAAAGAATCATATAACCGCAAGTTGATTCTTTTTTTATTATTTTTCTTTTATCTTAATTTTCTGAATATAGATTCTATCTGTTATTTTTGTTTCTGATTCAAATCTATTGTTTTCATTTAAAATTTTCTTTACTAACAATAAACCATGTCCTCTATTTTTTCCTTTGGTACTATACTTTTCATTACCAACTTTTTCTTCATCAATAACATTATCATAGGTATTAGAAATAATCATTTCAACATTATCTTTTAATTTATATATTTCAATACCAAGTATCTTTCCATCAGATGCGCTAGCTGCTTCAATAGCATTATCTAGGTAAACACCTAATATTCTAGTTAAGTCTTTAAAATCTTTTGTTACCATTTTGCCAAGAAAACTATTTTCTATTTGTTTGGCGATATGTAAATTTACGCTTATTCCTTTTTCTTCAGCTTCAATAAACTTATAATAAAGAAATCCTTTTAAACCATTCGATGGTAAATATTTAAATTTAGAGAATTTAGAACTATTAATATGTTTCTTATCACCCATAATACTATCAATATAATTACATAATTCTTTATCTTTTTCATTAGATAGCTTACTTCTTATTGTTAATAATTCATTTTTAGTCTCATGATTAATAGTTCTTTGTTCTTCAACATCACTTTCATAATTTTTCATAATAGTTAATAAATCATCATATTTTTTAAACATGTTTTCATTATCTATTTTTTGTCTTAATAGGCTTACCAAAATTATAATTAATGTTACTATAACCAATAAATACATAAAAATATTGTTATTATTTCTAAAGTTGTTAATTAAATTATAAAAGAATACAGCTATGGTAACTAAAGTTAAAAGCGATACAATAATTATTTTTACATTTCTTGATAATTTATAATTAACAATTTTTCTTAATGGCTTTCTTAATAAATATATTGTTCCAATCATTATTAAATTAACTATTAAATTACCTAAAACACTTCCGGCAATATGTGTATGAAAATAATCTTTTGTTATACCAAGAATTTTAGTTGAAAAACCCAAAGTTATCAAGTCTGGAATTATCAGTAAGATCATATACATAATCCCGGAAAAAATCGATTTATACACATCTTTGTCAAATGTTGTGTATAAGTACAATGAATAAATAGTACATAGTAATATAGATTTATAAGTGCCATTCAAACATAAACATGCTATTGTATGTAATATAGCAAAAAATGTTATTATTACTATGCTTTTTAATTTTATCTGTTTGTTTAAACTATTCTTTGAAGTTACTAATCCAAAAATATGAACTGATATTATCATAAATATACTACTCAAAAATATCTTCAAAACTTCCAACACGTTCCCTCAACCCCTTTCTACATGCAGTGCTTAATAGATTTGTTGAGTCACCGTTTTTGAAATAAATAGTAAAATCAGCATATTCTACTTTGCTTATATTTTCTAAATTAACTAAACAGGCTTTATGTGAACGGTAAAACAATGGTGACATTTCTTTTTCAAAGCTTGTTATTGTTCTATTAGTGTATTTTGGTTTATCATTAATAAAATGTATTATACTTTTTGCTCCAGATGGATCTTTTTCTATATATGTTATATTTTTATATAGAACCTTGTAGGTAGTATGATTGTAAGTAAATGTTAATACTTTATTTCTTAACATTCTATCCACTATATACTTTATAGTTTCTTCAACTCTTTCTTGATATCTATATTGTTTTGATATATAATCTATTGCTTCTAATCTTGAAAAGAATATATCATTTTTACATTCTGGATGTGATGTTACAAATATTATATAACTTTTGTCATCTATTTCTCTTATTTCAGAGGCTATTTCTAAACCTCCAACCACTGGTAACTCTATATCAAGTAAATATATTTTGGTATCAAATGGTTCATTTATTACTGCTTCTAATTCTTTGTTATGTCTATAAAATTTCAATATTTTATATTCTATATCATAATTCATCATAGCTTTCGTTATGGTTTGTACTGCACTAGTTAAATCTTCTTCATTATCTTCGCATACTATAAATTTTAGCATTTTTATCTTCCTTTCAATATACTACTAGTTCATCTACTGCAAACACCTTTTAATTCTTTTACTAGATTATATGAAATGATATCATTAGAAACATCAATTATATCATTAGCATATGCTGCTCTTTCTTTAATGTATTCTTCGCTTACTACATTATTTATTATAGCATATATTTCGCTTTTTGGAGCATTATAATATATTTTTGATGTTAAATATGAACCGTCAACAAACACTACGGTATTATCTTCACTGTCTAAACTGAAAATATCTTTTCCTAATTGAAAATCACTATGTATACCAAGCATGTTTCCGACTGTTGGTAAAACATCAATCATTCCCATAGGTGTATTTACAATTTCATTTATTTCTTTATCTTTTGTCCAAATTATTAATGGAACTTTTTTATCTAATTCATAATTATATTTGCTATATGGTATATATCCATTATCTGTTTCTTCTTTTACTTTGTCATTAACCGGATCGTAATTATATAATAAGTTAAATTCATTATAACTTAATCTTGCATCATGATCACCATATATTATTAAAACTGTATTATCTAATAATCCTTCCGCTTCCAACCCGGAGACAAAATCTCCTATTGCTTTGTCTGCATAATGGACTGATCTCAAATAATTATTCATTGTTGTTCCTTCTAGGTAATCCCTAACTATTATGCCATCTTCTGTTTTTAATGTTATACTTGTATCAAATTCTTCAGTTAATTCTAAATCATTAAATGGCGTGTGATTTGATAACGTTATCAGTAGACCATAATATGGTGATCCACGCTTATCCTTTATTTCTTTTAATTTTTCTATAGATTGTTTAAAAAATGATTCATCAGACAATCCTAAGCCTATTTCTTCATCTATTAAATATGATTCTTTACTATAAAATTTATCATATCCTAACGCTTTATACATATTGTTTCTATTCCAAAAATCTCCGGTGTTAGCGTGCATACTAAATGTATAGTAATCTTTTTTTCTGAGAAGGTTTGGAATTGCTACGTACTCTCTATCAAAATAATTTACAAAGGCAGTTCCTTTTGTTGAAGGCATCAGTGATGTATTAAAAGTAAATTCACTATCACTACTGGTTCCAACACCCACCTCTGCATAGAAATTGTTAAAGAATAGACCTTCATTAGCAAGTTTATTTAAATTTGGTGTTACTTCTTTATTATTAAATTTTAAATTCATAGGAAAAGTTTGCATACTTTCAGCATGTATAACTAATACATTTTTGTTTTCAAATATATTAGTATACTTGTTCTCTTTTTTTATATACTTATGTTCTTTATAATAGTCTGTTACTTTTTTTAAAGCTTTGTCATGGCCAAATATACTATTTATTTTAGGCGTTAAACTTTGTACAAAATCATCTAATTGATAAACATAAATTCCATAATTCATAACAACGGATTCTCTATTCCATAATTTATATAGTCTATTCCATGAACTCATTGGCATTGATATAGCACCAACAACAAATAGAATTAATGATATTATTACTAGTTTATTTGAAATTTTTTTATTTATAAATTTTACTTTTTTCAATGATATTTTTTTTCTTTTGTTCATTTTATACATTACATAAAGGGAAATCGGACACCAAATATAAATTAAGTCAGTTACCTTTAACACTTTTTCAAATATTGCATTACTAACATCTCCTGCAAAAGCAATGTTTGCTAGTATAGAAAAAGAAGCAAATGATTTATAATAATTGTAATAAATATTATTTATTATGCATACTATGGTAAAAATTACTGTCATTATCATTAAATAGTATATTCTTCTTTTTTCTTTTATTTTATTTGGTAAAAGTGATACCAGTATAAGAAAACTTAAATCAATTAATAATGGTGACAATCTAAAAGGATTATTTACAGTATTGATTCTGAGTATTAAACCATTTATTAAATTGAACAACACGAAAAACAACTCAAGTGAGTAGTTTTCTTTTACAATATTTAAAAGTTCAATAATACTTTTTGATAATTTTTTCAATCTCATTTATATCACTAGGTTAATTGTATCAAATTTTTTGTAAAAAATCTATGTTTATTACTAAAAAACAAAAAAAATGTGAATTAATCACATTATTTTTCTGTATCAAAACCAAATTTTTTATTAAATTTCTCAACTTGTCCTTTTTTAGAGCCTAATGTTTGTTTACCTGTATAAAAAGGATGGCATTTTGAACATACTTCAACTTGAATATTTTCTTCAGTTGATTTTGTTTTAAAAGTATTTCCACAAGCACATGTTACAGTTGCTTCTACATAATTTGGATGAATATTCTTTTTCATTTTTTATCTCTCCTTCCGCCATGACAAATGTCATAGTAATAAAATTACATGGTATATTATATCAGTTATTTTGCATTTTTTCAACTATTATTTGTGAAATTTTTTCATAACCTTCAAAATTTGGGATAAAAGTGCCTTTTTTTGAAAAGTACATAGGATTTTTACTTAATTGTTTTGATAAATCTATATATATAAATTTTCTGTTTAAGCATTCTTTTTTTAATTTGTAGTTAGCATATTCAAATATATCATTTGAATTTTCTGTAACATTATAATAACCTAACACAAATACTTGTTGATGATGAAATTTATTTATGTAATCAAATATTTTGGCATAGTCATTTATTAAAGTATCTATATAACTATAAATATTCTGATCTTTTTTTTCTAATTTATTATATATTTCATTCATACCTAATGAAATGGTAATTATATCTGCTTCCTTTATTAATCTGTTTAATGAATAGTTATCTTTCTTTTCATTATATGATAATATTTTTATAATATCCAAAACTCTATAGTCATTAGAAGTAAAAGTTTTGTTATAGTCTTTTAATTTTTGATTATTCGATAAATATTCTTTTAATTGTTCACTATATCCTTTACTAGAAGTACCATATTCACTAGTTCCCTTTGATAATGAATCTCCTATTGTTAAATACGATATTTTCTTATCGTTAGTAAAACTATATATGAAATAACATGATAAAAAAAGAGTTAATACTAATAAAATCTTTTTCATAGTTCACCTATTCAATTATATTATATTAACTCTATTTTAGCACCTACTTTAGATAATTTCTCGCAAATATTGTCATAACCTCTTAATATGTAATTTATGTTTTCTATTTGTGTAGTTCCATCTGCTATTAAGCCACATATCAACATTGAGGCTCCTCCCCTTAAATCTGTTGCTGTTACATCTTTTCCATGTAATGGAGTTACACCTTTTATTTTGGCAATCTTATTATTTTTTACTATAATATTTGCCCCCATTCTATTTGTATCATATATGTTTTGAAATCTATTTTCATAAATAGTTTCTTCTACTGTACTTGTACCATGACATTTTGTTAAAAATGGAATCATTGGTTGTTGTAAATCTGTAGGAAAGCCTGGATATGGTTGGGTTTTTATATTTACAGCTTTATATTTATCTTTTGCATTTATTAATATTTCATCTTCTTTTATTTTAATATCAACACCAGCTTCAATTAATTTTGATGTTAAGGACTCAATATGTGATGGTATTACTTTTTTTATTGTTAAGTTATTTCCTAATAAAGCTCCTATTATCACATATGTTCCAGCTTCTATACGATCTGGTATCACTTCATGAAACGCTTTGTGTAGATACTCTACTCCTTCTATTGTTATTGTTTCGGTACCAGCACCCCTTATTATGGCACCCATGTTATTTAAAAATGTTGCAACATTAACTATTTCAGGTTCTTTAGCGGCATTTTCTATTGTAGTAATACCTTTGGCTTTTGTTGCTACTAGTATTGCATTGATGGTTGCTCCAACACTCGGCATGTCTAAATATATTTTATTTCCTATTAATTCATCTGCGGTTATTGTATATCTATTTTCTTCTTCTATTACAGTTGCGCCTAAAGAACGATAGGCTTTTAAAGTTTGATCTATTGGTCTTTCGCCGATTGAACATCCACCAGGAAAATACATTTCAACATGTTTGTATTTGCCTAATAACGATGACATAAAATAATAGGATGCCCTTAGCTTTCTTGACATTTCTTCTGGTATTTCTTTATTTACTATTTTACTAGAATCTATTATAACTGTTCCTTCTTTTCGCTTGATCCCAGCATTTAAATGTAAAAGTATTTCCTCCAACGAATCAACATCAGAAATATTTGGAACATTACTTATCTCTACTGTTTCATCACATAGTATTGCAGCAGGTATTAAGGCAACTACACTATTTTTAGAACCAGATATTTCTATTGTTCCAGAAAGGTTATATCCACCCTCTATTTTTATTTTTGACATACATACTCCACTCCTGTTCTTTACTTTATTGTATTCTTTAAAAGAGTATTAGTCAATAATATTTTATTTTTTTACATTTTATTTTACATTATCATTTAAATATATAAAGAATTCCTAGTACGAATAAAACTATTCCACCTAATATGGTAGAAATTCTTCCATACTTTTTGTTTAATCTATCTCCTATATTTAGGCCAAAAAAGGTAAATGATAAACTAGTTATAGCAAAAATGAGTGATGAAAATATATACTTTTGTGTTATCAATGATAATCCTATACCAGTAGTTAAACTGTCAATACTTACAGATAATCCAAATAATAAATAACCTGGTATTGTTAATAAAAACTTTTTATCTTCTTCTTTAAAACTAGATATTATCATTTCTATGGCTATTAGGGATAATATTATTCCTACTATTATATTAGGATTTACTAATATTTTTTTAGTAATCACTGTTCCTATTGCTACTCCAATTAATGGCATTATAAAATGATATATTCCCACTATTAAAGAAAGTAAGATCTTATGCTTTTTAGTTATTCCTTGTGTCCCATATATTAATGCCAAAGAAAAAGCATCCATTGATAGGCTTACTGCTATTAAAAATATCGTTATTATCTTCAAATTTATCACCTATCTAAATATATGTATTAATAACTAGAATATTTTATTTATTTGTTCTACTATCCATGATTTATATTCAACATTTGTTTTGTTTTCTAAATCTACAAGACACAAATTAGGAAACAAAACGCACCACCAATTATCTCCTTTTCCCTCTCCGATTGTTATAACTAATGATTCATAGTATCCTTCTTCATATTTTAGCCCACGATATTTCTTTTCAGGAAAATAATTATAACCAAAGTCTACTGTATATTCCATATTATATTTATTATCTTTAAAAATCTTGTTAATGTTAATGTCTAAATTTGATAAACTGTCATTTATTTTAGTCCTTGCTTCTTCAATGTCTGTTACATTGCTTAATGTTGCATAAGTGTTTTTTTCTAAATATTTTTTTACTTTGTTTTTCATACTTTGATCTAATGAAGAGTTACTATTTGGAATTACTCTTAATCTAATAGCGGTATCTGGAATTATTACTTCATTATTTTTGAACTCATTATATATTAATATTGATGTTAACATAGTTAGTATAATTATTATTTTTTTCATATAAAAAATATCACCCTTTCGTTTTAATTATGAGTGATATTTTAATATTTTATTCTTATTTTTGAACTTTTATGATTATTTGATAATCATTTGGGGTTTCTAATTCTTCTAAGGCTACTTCATATCCTGCCAATTTGATATTTTCTATGGCATCTTTAGCAAGTTTAATTGCGGTAGCATATTTTACTTTGGAAATATTATTATTATTTGCTAATTGTGTATTATTTTGAGGTTGTGGTTCATTAAATGATGTAGTATTTGACATAGAATTAGTATTCCTTTCTTCTTCAATTGGATTTGGTATTTGGTTTTCAGAATTAGAATTTGATATTTCATTATCTAAAGCACTTATATTTACAAAATCCATATTTTTAGTTTGTGTATAAACATTTGGATTTTCTTCTTTTTTCTCTTCTACTTTTTCTACTAATGGTGGTAAAGGATTTTCATATAATGGATTTACTGTATTATCAATTGGTTTTGTTAAATCTATACCATGTTCAGTATTATCTGGTTGTGGTGGTAATTCCTTTGATATTCCAAGTAAATTTTTAATATATTCATCAGTATCTCTAACATTTATTCTTTCACTTATTATTTTATTTAATACTTGTTTTTGTAAATCTTCATCTTTTATTTGCAATAAGCATCTTGCATGTCTTTCTGATATTAGATTATTCATAAGTGCAACTTGTACTTCGTTTGTTAGTGACAATAATCTCATTTTATTAGCTATAGTAGATTGGCTTTTTCCCATTCTTTTTGCTAATTCTTCTTGAGTAAAATTACCCATATCTAGTATTTTTTTATAAGACTTTGCTTCTTCAATAGCGGACAAATCTTTTCTTTGAATATTTTCAATTAATGCCAATTCAGCACTTGTCTGGTCATCCATTGATCCTACTATTGCTGGTACTTCAGTTAACCCTGCTATAGTAGAAGCTTTATATCTTCTTTCTCCTGCTATTATTTCATATTTGCTACCTAAATCTCTTAAAATTAGTGGTTGAATTATACCATGTTCTTTAATTGAATTTGCTAATTCATTTAGTGCTTCTTCATCAAATGTCAATCTAGGTTGAAATCTATTTGGTATTATGTCTGAAAGTTTTACCATTACTACTTCTTTATTCATTTTCATAGTTATACACCCTCTTCAATTTCTTTTTTCCTACTCTAGTATAATGATACTATAAATTTGTAAAATTTACAAGATATTTTGTCAAATTTCTTGGATTAACAAAGTAAAAAGAGTAATTTTTTTAATTTTTACTCTTTCTAAAAACTCGTTTCTTTATTTTTCTATAAGTCTTTTTTTATTATTTCATTGTATCTTCTTGGGTATTTTTTATTTGTCTCTTTTATTTTTAAATATTTTATTAGGGTCCTTAAACTTCCTTCTATAGGAAGTTTAAAGATTAGCTTTTTTTCTTCTTTTATATTTAATTTTTCTAAGTAGTTATCAATATTTTTTTCCTCTTCTTCTACATTTGCTTTCATTGCTATAAATTTTCCATTTACTTTTACTAGTGGAACACCATATTCTAATAGATGCTTTAATGGTGCTACAGCTCTAGCAGTTACTATATCATATACTTCTCTATTATTCTTAGCATAATCTTCACTTCTTGTATTTATAATTGTTACATTATTTAATTGTAATTGTGATTTTACTAAATTTAAAAAATAACATTTTTTACTATTTGCTTCTATCAGTGTTATTGTGGTATTAGGAAAACATATTGCTAATACTAGGCCTGGGAAACCTGCTCCTGAACCAAGATCACATATACTTTGATTATTTATATTTTCAATTTTGTTAATTGTCAAACTATCATAGAAATGTTTTAAATATACATCTTCTTTACTTATTATTCTTGTTAAATTATATTTTTTATTTTCTTCTGTCAATATATTGTAATATTTATCTAAATTTGCCAGTTTAGCATCATCTAATTCTATTTTTATCTTTTTTAGTTCTATTATGAATTCTTCTTTATTCATTGTAATACTTCCTTAAATATACTAATAGTATTGATATATCAGCTGGATTAACTCCACTTATTCGTATGGCCTGTGCTATATTTAGAGGTCGCACTTCTTTCAATTTTTGTCTTGCTTCACTAGCTAAATTAGGTACTCTATCATAATCTATATCGGCAGGAATTTGCTTTTCTTCATTTTTCAACATTTTTTCTGCTTCTCGTTCAATTTTTTTGATATAACCTTCATACTTTATTTGAATTTCTACTTCTTCAACAACGTCTTGTGGATAATTTAAATCTAAGTTATTTGTTTCTATTATTGCTTGCAAATTGGAAGTTGGATTTTTTAAGTAATCATATACTGACATGCCAACTCTTCTTTTTTCATTATCAACAATTATTTTTATTTCTTTTAATTTATTTTTTAATTTTTCTATATTATTTTTCTTTTCAATGAATTTTTGATATTTTTCTCCTGTTACAAGCCCGACTTGATGTCCATATTCTCTTAGTCTTAAATCTGAATTATCATGTCTTAGAAGTAAACGATATTCTGCTCTTGATGTTAGCATACGATATGGTTCTCTTGTTCCTTTGGTTACTAAATCATCTATTAGTACACCTATATAAGCTTCATTTCTCTTTAATATTAATGGTTCTTTTCCTTCTAGTTTTAATCCAGCATTGATACCCGCTATTAAGCCTTGGCAAGCTGCTTCTTCATATCCACTAGTACCATTTATTTGGCCAGCAGTAAATAAATTATTTAATACTTTTGTTTCTAGATTTGGTTTTACTTGTGTTGGATATATAGCATCATATTCAATAGCATAGGCATATCTTAATATTTTGGCTTTTTCTAATCCAGGTAATGAATGTACCATTTTTTCTTGTATATCTCTTGGCATACTTGTAGAGAATCCTTGAACATATATGTCATCATAGTAAATACTCTCTGGTTCTAGAAATAATTGGTGCTTTTCCTTATCACTAAATCTTACTACTTTATCTTCAATTGATGGACAATATCTTGGCCCAACACCAGTTATATCATCTAGTCCACCATACATACTTGATTTAGATAAGTTTTCATTAATTATTTTTTTAGTTTCATCTGTTGTATATATTAAATAACATGGTTCTTGATTGTTTATGTCATAAATTGGTGGATTGGTATGAGAAAAAGTATAATACTTTTTATCTCCATCTTCTCTTTGCGTTTTGGAAAAGTCTATGGTACTTCTATCTATTCTTGGTGGAGTACCTGTTTTTAACCTTAATATTTTAAATCCATATTTTTTTAAGTTATCTGATAGATGCATCGATGGCTTTTCGTTATGGGGACCGCTTCTTGTTCTAGTATTCCCTATCAAAATATCTGATTTTAAGTATGTTCCTGTTGTTAATATTACTATATTTGAAGTTATATTTGTTCCATCCTCTAACACAACACCATAAACGGTATTATCTTTTACTATTAAATCTTCTACCATTGCTTCTTTTATTGTTAAGTTGGTTTCTTCTCTTAGTAGTTTTAACATTTCTTTAGGATATGTTATTTTATCTGCTTGAGCACGAAGTGATTTTACTGCAGGGCCCTTAGCAAAATTCAACATTTTCATTTGTATTAATGTTTTGTCCGCTACTTCTCCCATTACTCCGCCTAAAGCGTCTATTTCTCTTACTATTATTCCTTTAGCGGAACCTCCGATTGATGGATTACATGGCATTGTCGCTATATTATTTATTCTTCCGGATATTAATAATGTTTTATGACCTTTTCTAGCTGATGCCACTGCCGCTTCACATCCAGCATGACCTCCACCTACTACTATTACTTCATAATTCATATTTACACCTACTTTCCTAAACAAAATCTACTAAATAATTCATCTAATAATTCATCAGTATATGTTTCTCCAATTACTTCACCTAAATTATTCCATGCATCTTTTAGACTTAATTCTACAATATCTATTGGGTTATCATTGTTTATTTCTTCAATTACTTCATTTATATTATTTAATGATTTTTTTAATAATGCTATACTTCTAGCATTAGATAAATATGTCATATCATTTGATGATATTTCACCAATATTAAATAATCTTTTTATTTCATTTTTTATTTTATCAATTCCTATATTTTCTTTTGCTGATATTTCTATATAGTTATCTAATAGTGATTTATCTAATTTTGTTTCTAGGTCGATTTTATTTACCACTATAATTCTTTTCTTATTTTTTGTTTTATCTAGTAGTTCTTTTTCTTCATCAGTCATCTTTTCATTATTATTTAAAATGTAAATTACTAAATCTGCCGTGTCGATCATTTTTAAACTTTTTTCAACACCTATCTTTTCTACTGTATCATCAGTTTTACGAATTCCAGCTGTGTCTATTATATTTAATGGTATTCCCGATATTATTAAAGAACCTTCCACTATGTCTCTTGTAGTCCCAGGAATATCTGTAACTATTGCTTTTTCTTCCTCTAATAATGAATTTAAGAGACTACTTTTACCTACATTTGGTTTCCCAATTATACCTACTTTTATCCCTTCTTTTATCACTTTACTATCTTCTGACTTTCTAATTATTTCTTCTAATTTTTCTTTAAACTTTTGGACACTTGGAAGAACATTTTCGTTTGTTAATACTTCAATATCTTCGTATTCTGGATAATCAATATTTACTTCTATGTTGCTAATTATTCCCACTAATTCATTTCTTAAATCTTTAATTAAATTAGAGGTTTCTCCTGTTAATGTACTCATAGATATTTTTCTTGCTGACTCGGCCTTAGAGGAAATTAAATCCATAGTGGCTTCGGCCTCAAGTAAATCTATCCTACCATTTAAGAAAGCTCTTTTAGTAAATTCACCTGGTTCTGCTAGTCTAGCACCATTTTCTAATAATACTTCTAATACTTTATTAGTGGTTGCAACGCCACCATGGCAATTTATTTCTACTACATCTTCACGAGTAAATGTTTTAGGAGCCTTCATTACAGTTACTAACACTTCATCTATTTTTTCATTTCCATCTTCTATAAAACCATAGTGTATAGTATGGGATTGTACCTTAGTTAAATCTTTTGTAAACACTTTACTAGCTATATTCAAAGCTTCATTACCACTTAATCTTATTATTGAAATGGCACCTACTCCCATAGTTGTAGAAATAGCCACAATTGTATCTTCCATAGTATTCCTTCTTTCTTCCATAGTATTTTACCATAATATGAAAAAAAATAAAAGTAATTATTTACTTTACTATTCTTTTTTACATTTATTTGTATAATTCTATTTGACCATTTTTATTAGCCAACAAGATTTCACTTGTAAGTATAGATTCTATATATCTAGCCTTTTTAGGATGAATTAAATATCTTATTTGTAATTCAACATGACTTTCATTTATTTTGGTATATATCATAGGATCATATTGATTATAATATATGCGATAAGTGTTTGATACATTATTTATTTGCTTTTTTAATTTTGCCGGTATTTTTTTTATGACTTCATTAGAATTCACAATTTTATATAATATCTTTTTCGTTTTTACAATATCAGCCTCTAATGGTACTCTTATAGTTATTTCATCCCATATATATTTAAAAGCTTTATTATAATTTTTTAATGGGTAACTAAATATTATGGAGTTTGGTAAATGAATGATTATTCCTGTACTTTGGCCTGTCATGTCAGAGTTTGATACTTCTAATATTTCAAAGTTCATTGTATTAATATTTACTACATCTCCTTTATATTCATTTATTTCTATTCTATCTTCTACCTGAAATGGCTTTACTATTTTTATATATAATCCACAAAAAAAGTTAAATATTAGATCCCTTATTGCTATTGTGAAGGCTGCTGATACTAAACTTATTAATGTCAAAATATTTTTTACATACTTTCCCCATATTACCATTATTACTACTATGATTATAATTTTTATTATTAATTTATATTTTTTTGTATAATTATATTCTTTTTTACTATCTTTAGTTTTCTTTATTATTTTTATTCCAATTTTTCCTAATATTAATATTAAAAAAACTATAATTATTGTCTTTAAAATTAGACTTATATACATTTCATCAATGTCAAATATTTTACTTATTTTCTCAATATACTTCATTTATTCACCTCCTTCTAATATGCTATTATATGTTTATACAAAGGAAAAAAGAAGATTACTCTCCTTTTAATTTAATCACAACTTTCCTATTTGGTTCTTCACCAATTGACTCAGTATAAACATATTTATCATCTGCTAACGCTGAATGAACAAGCCTTCTTTCATAAGAATTCATGCTATCCATTGTTATTTCTGTTTTGGTTTTATACGCTTCTCTAGCTAATTTTTTTGCTAAATATTCTATATTTCTTGCTCTCTTTTCTTTATAGTTTCCAACATCTATTATAATTGATAATGGTTCTTTTAAGTTACTATTAACCATTTGTCTTATTAGTAGTTGAAGAGCAGATACATTTTTACCATTTTTTCCTATTAATATGGCATTGTTATCAGAAAAAATTGTTATTGATATACTGTTATCTCTTCTTCTAACTTCAAGGTTGGCTTCGGTATTCATTTTGCTTATAATTTCATTTATTGTATCTTTAATAAATGAAACTACCTCATTCATATTTAATACTTCTATTCTTACTAGTTTTTTTAGTAAACTAGACTTATCTTCTACTTTATTTATTATTAAATCTTCTTCCGATACCTTTAAATCTTCGATAGCCATTTCCATTGCTTGTTCTTTTGTTTTTCCTTCATAATAATACTTATTCATTACTTCTCTGCCTTCTTTCTTTCTACTATCATGTTTTGTACCACTGTAAATAGTGAAGATGTTATCCAATATAATCCTAGTGCCACTGGTAAACTAAATGCTGCTACTAAAATCATTGCTAACATAAAATAGATAGTACCTTTCATTTGTTTTGCCATTGCTGTTTGATCTTTTAATGTCTTTCTGAATGATAGATAAGAAGTTGCAAGTATTAATAATAAGAAAATTATATATGCATACCAAAGATTTGACATTATTCCATGTGATATTGTTGTACCCATGTCTAGTTTTAGAAATTTATTTTCAAATATTACTGGTGTTCTATTAATTGCTTCTAGAAAAGCAAATAGTAATGGAATTTGAATAAAAGATAGTAGACAACTTGATAATGGATTTATTTTGTGTTTTGAATAAATTGCCATCATTTCTTCAGCTTTTCTCTTTTGATCTTCTTCACTAGTTTTATCTTTATATTTCTTCTCTAGTTTTTCTAATTGGGGTTGAACTTCTTTTAATTTTTCAGACTGCATTGCTGTCTTTCTTGTTAATGGATACAAAATTAATCTTATTACTAAACAAGATAAAATTATAGCAGAGCCGTTTGCAAGGCCTTTTCCTAGTCCTGTTTTTTCTAACAATAGTCCTATATTTATTATTACCCATGCTAATGGTTTTACAAAAATTGTAGTCCATAATCCTTCATATTCTGCAAATGGTTTAAATGATTCACATTTTGGTAATTTATCTACATCTACCTTGTTTTCTTTATAAATTTCTATAACATTCTCATCTGTTGGCCTACACAAAACATTTTCAGTTAGTGCCTTACCTGTTTCCTCATATTTTACTGGTTTTTTATCCTCTCCAGTAAGGGTCTTTGTACACCCAGTTAACATTACTAAACTTAAAATTAATAATATGATTTTTATTGTTTTTTTATTTTGTTTCAAATTTATCACCTATACTCATTAGTTTTAACAACTCATTTTCTATTTCTTTATATGTTAAATCTAATATACCTTTCTTAATAATTATAACATAGTCATAACCATTATGCACGACTTTTTTATTATTATCAATAATGTTTTTTATCCTTCTTTTTATTTTATTTCTAGTAACAGCAGTACCAGTTTTTTTAGGAACTGTTATACCATACCTATTACTATCATTATTTTTTCGATAGTAAATACTAAAATATTTACTTTTTTTTGATTTACTATTATTTATTATCTCGGTATACTCACGAGATGATTTTATTATTTCAATTTTCTTCATTTTGGATAAAAGAAAAAAAGAAAACAAAATTATGTTTTAAGCACATAATTTTTTTCTTTTTTTTGCTCTTCTACTTTTTAAAACATTACCTTTAATTCTACTAAAGAAACCGTGCTTTTTTGCTTTTTTTCTATTGTTAGGTTGATATGTTCTTTTCATTATATAATACACCTCCAAGTCAAATGCTATTTTATTATATATTTTTATTTTGATTATGTCAAGTAATTTTGTTATTTTTAATTAATTAGTACTTTTGAAGATTCTTTTCTTCTTTAAGTGGTTTAAAGCCATTTAATTCAAGTTCATCCATAGTTACTATCTTATTATTTAGTGCTTCTTTGATATTATATTTCTTACCGTCCACTATAACAAAGATACTTCCACTTTTTACACAGGTAAAATAATATTTATAATTACTATCTTCGTAATAATATTCTATTGCTGAAGCGCAGGCAGCATCTTTTGATTCATCTATTATAGTAATTTTATTTTTGGATACTGCTATATCCTCATCCTTTATTATAGTGTCTTCTGGTAATTTATCATCTGAATTATTTTCTTCTTTTTTAGGAATATTTTCTTTCTCTTCCTTGATTGTGTTGTTTTCGTTAATGGTATTTTCTTTTATACTTTCTTTGGAATTATTATTAGAAAGATTTATATTAGTTTCTTTTTCTTTATAATAATATCTTAAGCAAAAGAATAGAACAACTACAATAAAAATAATGATTAATATTGTATATAATATTTTCTTATTCATAAAATTCCTCCTTCTTACTTAGTATTTTACTATAAATTGTATATTTTTACAAATATATTTTGATAATTATGATTTAAACTTTAAAAACTTATATGTAAAAGATAACTATTAATTCAAAGACTTTATGGCTTTGAATTACTTTTTTAAAGACCTTAGGCTTTAAAAATAGTGAGCAACAAAGTGCGAACTCTAAAAAAATAAATAAAAGCCCTTTCTTTTTTTAGTTTTTTTTGATACAATTATATTTGAGGAAAATAAGGTGAAGCAGATGGGAAAAATAATTGCAATTGTAAATCAAAAAGGTGGTGTAGGAAAAACCACTACTAGTATAAACTTATCAGCCTCTTTGGGTGTTTTAGATAAAAAGGTGTTACTTGTTGATCTTGATCCACAAGGAAATGCCACTACCGGCGTTGGTGTAGACAAAAATGATATATCAAGTAGTATTTATGAAGTATTAACTAAAAAAGAAACAATAGAGAATTCTATTATTAAAACAAAAAGTAAAAATCTTTGGCTTCTTCCAGCATATCTTAATTTAGCTGGTGTAGACATGGAACTTATTGAGTTAGAACGAAAAGCAAAGGAAACTGGTGAAAAATTTAATAGGGTAGTTAGATTAAAAGAAGAACTGGGTAAAGTTAGAGAAAATTTTGATTTTATTTTAATTGATTGTCCTCCTAGTTTAGGTATACTAACTACTAACGCACTTGCTGCTGCAGACTCTGTTCTTATTCCGGTTCAATGTGAGTACTTTGCTCTAGAAGGTATTATGCAACTTATTAATACTATAATGCTTGCTCAAAGAAAAGTTAATCCTAATCTTGGCATTGAAGGTGTTTTACTTACAATGTTTTCTAATACTAATCTTGGTATTGAAGTAATAGAAAGTATTAAAGGTTTCTTTAAAGAAAGAGTATATAATACTATTATTCCTAGACTTGTCAGACTAGCTGAAGCTCCAAGTCACGGTAAACCTATACTCGAATATGAGCCTAGAAATAAAGGTACTATTGCTTATCTAAATTTAGCAAAGGAGGTTATTGAAAGAAATGGAACAGAAGAAGAAAGCCCTAGGTAAGGGACTTGAAGAATTGTTTTCTAGTGAAGTACTTGATTTTGATACTTTTGAAAATAATATAATGGAAAGTACTCCTACTAACGAGGTAAAAGAAATTCCAGTTAGTGAAATCAGACCTAATCCATATCAGCCAAGAAAAACTTTTAATGAAGAAGCACTTAACGAACTTGCTGAATCTATTAAAAATTATGGTGTATTTCAACCTATTATCGTTAAGAAGAGTATTAAAGGTTATGACTTAATTGCAGGTGAAAGAAGACTTAGAGCTAGTAAACTTGCAGGTATGGAAACGATACCCGCTATTGTGAAGGAATTCTCTGATGAGGAAATGAGAGAAATCTCACTACTTGAAAATATTCAAAGAGAGAATCTTACTGCTATTGAACTTGCTTGGGCTTATAAAGGAATTATTGATAACTTAGATATTAGACAAGAGGACTTAGCTAGAAAAATTGGTAAGAGTAGAAGTCATATTACTAATACTTTAGGACTTTTAAATCTACCGGAAGATATTCAGAAGAAAATTCTTGATGGAGAAATTTCTATGGGTCATGCTAGAGTGTTATCTAAAATGAATGATGAAGAAGAAGTTACTAATTTAGCTAATAAAGTTATTGAAAATAATATTAGTGTTCATGAATTAGAAGAAATTAGTAAAAAGGAAGAAATTAAGAAAAGAATTCCTAACGCCAGAAGAAGAACGGATACTGATTATTTTCATATTGAGAATGAACTTAGAGATATTCTTGGTACTAAAGTTAAAGTTGATAATAAGAAAGTTAGTATTTACTTTGAAAATGTTAATGATTTAAATAGAATTCTTGATATTATGAATATTGAAATTAAATAGTAGAAAATTAGATTTTTCTACTATTTCTTTTTAGTATACTTATAGTTAACTTATCCTTGTTTGCAATCTTTTATTTTTTATTTATTTAAAATTAATTAATTTGGTCTTATATAATGATATGATTAATGTGCTTGCGGTAAGGGTAAGTACAAGAGTTTAACTTAGAAGAATTTTATCAAATTTTGTCGTACTTAATTGTTTGCAAAATGAGTCAGCAGTATATTATAATATTCTTGTAGGGAAGAACAGAAAAGTGAGGTGTCAAAGATGCAAGGAAGAGTTAAGTGGTTTAATAACGACAAAGGTTATGGCTTTATTGATTATCCGAATGGTGAAGATATTTTTGTTCATTATTCTGCTATTAAACAGGATGGTTATAAAACTTTATCTGAAGGTCAAATTGTTGAATTCGATTTAATTGAAACAACTAAAGGTTTACAAGCCATTAATGTAGTTGCTACCAATAATGTTAAGGCTTAGAAAAGGAGTACAATTATATAAGACAGCTAGATGTACTTAAGGCTATCTTATTTTTTTGTGTAGAAGTTATGAAAAAAATTAAATACTTATTATTATCTTTAAAAGAGATATTTATTGTTTTATTTATTCAGTATTTTATTCTTATTATTTCTATTATTTTATTTAATGGATATGAAAATATTTATATTGGTAATATTTTACTTAGTATATTTAGTATTATATATATCTTAAATAAGAGAAGGGTAATTGATATTTCTTTTAATATTAAGAATAATTATTTTATATATATTATGCTAGGTAGTTCTATATCTATTATTTATAATATGATTTTATATAGATTAAATTTATATACTTTTGATACTAATAATACTTTTCTTTTTCTAGATATTTTAACTTCTGGTATTATTGGTCCTATATTTGAAGAAGTTGTTTTTAGAGTGAGTTTTATTCCTAAGGTAGAATGTTTTATTTATAATAAAGAGAAAGTTATTATAATAACTAGTATTATTTTTGCTATATTACATTTTAATTTTTTATCTGGTTTTATTGCTTTTATTATTGGTATTATTAATGGATATATCTATATTAAGACGAGAGATATTATTAAAATATCTTTGGTTCATATTTCTCTTAATACTATAAGCTCGTTAATAACTGGTTATAATAATCTAATATTTATTTTGGGTATTATATTAATGATAGAAGTAATACTATATTTTGGAAAAGAAAGATATTTGTAAAGAAGGAGGTTTAGCTTCTTTTTTCTTTACTTTTATATTAATTTATTATACAATATAGGTGGAGAGGACAGGGGATACTTATGAAAAAATATATTCTTTTACCTGCTGATTCTTATGTTGTTATTAATAAGACAATTTTACATGATGAGGATAGAAAAATTATTACTAGTTTGTATCTACCTGTTATTGGTATGGATGCGGTGATGCTGTACTTTTTGTTATGGAGTGACTTAGATAGTTCTTCAATTGTTAGTTCTGATTTTACTCATCAAAAAATTGTTTCTAATCTTAGAATGACTATTAATGAAGTAGAAGATGCTAGAAGTAAATTAGAGGCTATTGGCCTTATTAAAACTTTAGTTAAAGAGGGTAATGTTAATAATTACATTTATGAATTATATAGTCCAGTTTCTGCTACTGAATTTTTATCTCATCCTATACTTAATATTGTTTTATATAGTAATATTGGTAAAAAAGAGTATGATAATTTGATTAAAACTTTTAAGATGCCTAGATTTAATACTAGTGGATATACTGATATTACTAAGAATTTTAACGATGTATTTGAAAGCACATGCATGACTTCATATGATTTATCATTAGAGGATATTAGAAAATATAATAAACTTAAACTTAATATTAATAGTAATTTTGACTTTAATTTTCTTATAAATGCTATGCCTAAGAATATAGATACTAGTAGAATTTTTACTAAAGAGATTAAGGAACTTATTATTAGTTTATCTTTTATTTATGATATTGATGCTATTAAGATGACTAATATTGTTAAAGGAAGTCTTAATGAAAGAGGTACTATTAATAAAGAAACTCTTAGAAAGACCGCTAGAAACTTCTACCAATTTGATAATGGTGGTAATCTTCCTACAATTGTATCTAATTGTCAACCAGAGTATTTGAGAAAACCAATTGGAGATACTTCAAAGAGGGCTAAAATGATATATACTTTTGAAACTATTTCTCCTAGAGAACTTCTTATTAGTAAGAATAAAGGTAATGAACCTACTAAAAGAGATTTAAGATTAGTTGAAGATTTACTTCTTGATTATAATTTAAAACCTGGTGTTGTTAATGTTTTAATTGATTATGTTCTTAATATTAATGATAAAAAGCTTACAAGAGGATTAGTAGAAACAATGGCTGGTGAATGGCAAAGAAAAGGTATTGAAACAGTTGAAGATGCTATGAGTCTTTGTGAAAAAGAACATAAGAAAAGAACTAAAAAAACTATTGAAGAGAAGAGAATTATTACTAAAACACCTGATTGGTTTGATAAAGAAATTGAAAAAGAAAAAATTAATGATGGTGAAGATAATCAATTAGAAGAACTTTTAAAGGAGTATAAATGATGAAGGATACTAAGAATATTATTAATAAATATAGTTTTGATAGATATGAGTTAGAGAGAAATTTTGATATTGAAATGGAAGATGAAACTTTTAAAAAGTTAGTTAGTAAACTTAAGTTATCTAAAGATGAACTTATTAAATATACTTCTAGAATTAAGGATGCTTCTTTAGAACTTAAAAATTGTGCTAATTGTAAAAATATTATGGAATGTAAGAATAATATATGTGGATATGTTTATTATCCTAGTGTACTTCAAGATAATTTAGTTTTTTCTTATGTTCCCTGCAAATACAAGAAAAAGTTAGATAATGATACTAAATATCAAGATAATATTATTTCTTTTGATATGCCTAAGGAAATAGTTAATGCTTCAATGAAAAATATATATACTGATGATAAGAATAGACTAGAGACTATTAAATGGCTTACTATTTTTATTAAAAAAATTGAAAATAATGAAAAAAGTAAGGGCTTATTCTTGACAGGTAACTTTGGATGTGGTAAAACATATGTAGTGGCTGCGGCCTTCAACGAACTTGCTAAGAAAGGTAAAAAGGTAGCTTGTCTATATTATCCAGAGTTTTTAAGAAGTCTTAAAGAAAGATTTTCTGATGACTATAGAGAAGTATTTGATAAAGTTAAAAAATGTGATCTTTTATTAATTGATGATATTGGAGCAGAGACTGTTACTAGCTGGAATAGAGACGAAGTACTTGGTACTATCTTACAATATCGTATGCAAGAATCATTACCAACATTTTTTACTTCTAATTTATCTTTAAAGGAATTGGAAGTACATCTTGCCGGTAATGATAGTGAAGGTAAAATTAAAGCAAGACGAATTATTGAAAGAATTAAATATTTGACAGATAATATTACAATGATCGCAGAAAATAGAAGAAAGTGAGGATAAAAATGGAAAACAATAGTAATGCATTTAAGTTTGATCCTAATAAATTAGAGAAGTCTTTTACTGATAAAAATGGTACTTCGAAGATTGAAATGGAAAGTGATGGAGCATATCTTAATATGCCAGAGAGTGTTACTCTTGCTAATAGACCTAAGACTAAAATTCTTACCAAAGAGATAAAGACTCCTAAAGGTGGAGCTAACATTGGTGTTGGTAGTAATGGATTTGCCGGTGTTATAACTCTTGCAGGTATTATTGCAATAGCAGGAGTAATTATTGCTTATTTAACACTTAGATATTAATTAACTTATATATAAAGGAGGAGTAGTTATGCTTTGTGCTTTAGAAGTTAAAACTTGTTATTCTATTTTGAGTAGTTTAAATAGAATTGATATTTTGACTAAAAAGGCTAAGGATATGGGCTACTCCTCTTTAGCTATTACAGATTTGAATAATATGTTTGGAGTATATGAATTCTATTTAGCTTGTCTTAATAATGATATTAAACCTATTATTGGTATGGAAGTTAAAACTAATCAAGATAATTTTATTTTAATTGCTAAGAATAATAATGGTTATAGAAATCTTATTAAAATAGCTACAATTATATCTGATAGAGAAATTACTTTTGATGATTTGAAGATATATTCTAAAGATATTATTTTAATTATACCTTATAGTTCTTATAATGAAAAGATTACTAATTTTTTTGATGAATATTATATAGGATATACATCTGTAGAAGAAAGAGATAAAGTTAAAGATAAGGGAGTTCTTATTACAGATATTTCTTATATTGAAAAGAATGACTATAAGTACTTAGATTATTTATTGATGATTAAAGATGATAAGAAATTAGGAGAGATGGAACTTAATACTTATACTGGGAAGCATTTACTTGATAAAGAAGAATTTAATAATCTTACTAATGATATTGTTAGAAGTAATATGAAATATATTTGTGATGAATGTAATGTTACTTTTGAGAAAAGAGATGGATTATTACCTATATATAATAAAGATGTTGATTCTTTTGAATATTTGAATAGTTTGTGTAATAAAGGTCTTAATAGAAGACTCTCAGGTAATGTTTCTAAAGAATATCAAGATAGACTTAATTATGAACTTGATGTTATTAATAAGATGGGCTTCTGTGACTACTTCTTAGTAGTATGGGATTATGTTAAATATGCCAAGTTTAATAATATATTAGTAGGTCCTGGTAGAGGTAGTGCAGCGGGTAGTTTAGTTAGTTATTGTCTTGGTATTACAGATGTTGATCCTATTAAATATGATTTGTTATTTGAAAGATTTTTAAATCCTGAAAGAGTAACTATGCCCGATATTGATATTGACTTTGATAGTGAAAAAAGGGGATTAGTTACAGATTATGTTATGAATAAATATGGTGAGAAAAGAGCGATTGGTATTATTACTTTTAATACATTAGGAGCTAAACAAGTTATAAGAGATGTTGGCAGAGTACTTAATATTTCACTTCCTATTATTGATGAAATTGCTAAGGCTATTACTACTAAAAACCTTAAAGATAGTTATATAGTAGGCAGTAAGTTTCATAGACTTATTAATTCTAATCCTGATTATATAAAATTATATAATGCTTCGGTTAAACTAGAGGGACTTCCTAGACATATATCAGTTCATGCTGCTGGGGTTGTTATGAGTAATATAGATATCGATGAAGTTATTCCTTTATATAAGAATCCTTTAGGTATGTATGTATCAGCCTTCTCAAAGGATTATTTGGAGCCATTAGGACTATTAAAAATGGACTTTTTAGGACTTGATAATTTAACTTTAATTAGTAATGTTATTGAAGAAATTAGAAAAAATGAAGGTATTAATATTAGTTTTGAAAAGATTCCTCTTGATGATAAGAAGACACTAAAAGTATTTAGAGATGTTGATACTGATGGTATATTTCAATTTGAATCTGTTGGTATGAAGAGATTTTTATCTAAACTTAAAGTTAATTCATTTGATGATATTGCTACAGCTTTAGCATTATATAGACCAGGTCCTATGGATAATATTGATTTATTTATTGCTAGAAGAGAAGGCAGAGAGAGGGTTGATTATATTCATCCTGACTTAGAAGATATTCTTAAACCTACTTATGGTATTATTATTTATCAGGAGCAAATTATGCAAATAGTTAGAAAGATGGCTAGTTATTCTTATGGTGAGGCTGATATTTTAAGAAGAGCAATGTCAAAGAAAAAAGAAAGTATTATTTTAGCAGAAAAGCCTAAGTTTATTAAGGGATGTCTAGATAATGGATATGATGAAAGGACCGCTACTGAAGTGTATGACTTGATTTTAAAGTTTGCTAATTATGGTTTTAATAAATCACACTCTGTTTCTTATGCTATTACTGCTTATAAGATGGCTTTTATTAAAACATATTTCCTTAAGTACTTTATCGCAGGAATCTTAACTAATTCTATTGGTAATACTAGTAAAATTAATATTTATGTTAATAGAGCAAGAAAATCCTTAATTAAAATTCTTCCTCCAGATATTAATGAAAGTAGTAATAAATTTTATGCTGGTAAGAATGGTATTAGATGTCCTTTATCTATTATTAATGGCGTTGGTACTTCTATTTCTAATGATATCATTAGTGAAAGAGAAAATGGTAAGTTTACTGATCCTATTGATTTTATTGTAAGAATGTCGAATAAAGGTATTAATAAAAAGACTATTTCTAGTCTTATATATGCAAGAGCAATTAATTTTGGATATAATAAAAATACTCTTATACAAAATTTAGATACTATTTTAAATTATGCGGATATTACTAAAGATGCTGGAATGATTGAAACTTTAAAACCAGAAATTATTTTATATGATGAATATGATAAGAATGAACTTATTTCTTTAGAACTTAAAACTATTGGTTTTTATCTTACTGAACATCCTGCTTCTAAATATAGAGATGATAGTATTATTGTTAATACTTCTAATATTAGTGATTTCTTTGATAAGAGAATTTTTATGATTGTTATGATTAGTAGACTTAAAGAAACTACTACTAAGAATAATGATGTTATGGCTTTTATTGTAGGTAGTGATGAATTTGGAGAAGTTGATCTTACTTGTTTTCCAGATGTTTATAAGAAATTTAATAATATTAAAGTTGGTAATATTATTAAGATTTTTGGTAGAGTAGAAAAAAGATATGATAAATATCAAGTTATTATAAATAATATTAGTATATTGGAGTGATGTTATGAAAAAAGGTAAATTTGTTATTATTTCTGGTCCTTCAGGAGTAGGAAAGGATACTATTTGTGATGAGTTAGTTAAAAAAGGAGTGGGCAGATATTCTGTATCTATGACTACTAGAAAGAAAAGATCTACTGAAATAGAAGGTATTAGTTATTTCTTTGTAAGTAAAGAAGAATTTGAAAGACATATTGAAGAAAATTATTTTCTAGAATATGCTATGTATAATGGTAATTATTATGGTACTCCTAATGAATTTATTAAAGAGACTACGAATAATGGGGATAATGTTATTGCAGTACTAGAAATGAATGGGGCTATTAATGCTAAGAAGATTTTTAGTAATGCTATTACTATATTTATTATGCCTCCTTCTTTTGATGAATTAGAAAGAAGACTTAGGGGTAGAAAATCTGAAGATGATAATATTATTAGTGAGAGACTTAATATTGCTAAAGAAGAAATTAAATGTAAGGATAAATATGATTATATAGTTATCAACAATACTGTTGATGAGGCTGTTTTAGAAATTGAAAATATTATTAATAATTGTTAGTTTATCAACAGATACTGTGGATAAGTGGTAATTATATAACAAAAACTCAAGAAATTAATCTTGAGTTTTACTATTTTATCTTCCTTTTCCTACATTACCAAAGTTATAACCTTCTTCTTGCATTCTTTTATCAACAAATTCTTCCCAATTTGCATAGTCTGTCTTGATAGGTTCTCCTGTAAGTTCTGCTCTTCTCTTAGCTTCGTTATAATAGTCATAAAATTCTAAATAGCTTTGTACCATTAATTCTATAGCATATGGATCATCTAATTCAGCCTTTAAATACTTATCATACATTTGGTTAAATAATGGTTTATCTATGATATCATTATTTCTAGTTTCTACTACTAGACGATTATAATAGAATTCTCTTTCTTTTAAATCATCATGTGATAAACCTTCATCAGGAATAACGGCTTTATTTTTTTCTTCTGACTCTATTCTTATATTATTGATTTGTGATTGTTTACTTAAATTATATATTCTTAATGCTTCTTGGTAGGCAATAGAATTTTCTTTACTTGCTCTTTCTAATTCTTGTTCATATTCTTGTAATTTTTCTTTTGATAATTCATTTCCTTTACTATCAGTTTTTCTCTCTACCATAGCCATTAGAGCTACTAATCTATTAATATCTATTTTACCATGAGCTTTTTCAGATACTTCTACCTCTTTTTTATTAAGATTATTTAATATCATTTCTTCTTCTGCAGTTAATTCTTTAGTTAATGATTCTAATTCTTTAATAAAATTATTTAAAACAGCTTTAGTTTCTGGAGTAAAATATGCCATATATTTATTCATATAATCTATTGTTTCTTGAACAGAAATCTTTTGCCTACTTATTGCATATAAACTATTTTTAACTGATTCTAAATATCTAAGTCCTGCATTAGTGTTTAAATCATTTTTTATTGTATTTTCTATACCTGAAAATTTCAAGTCATCAACACTTCTTGACATTTGGCTAGCTTTGGCCGCTACTTGTTCCATTGAAGGTACTGCTAATGTAGTTGATATTTTTTCAAATTTTTCTAACAAATTTAATTTAGAACTTATTAATGATGTACTTAAAGCAAAAGCATCTTTTCTCCCACCTTCTGGTAATAAAAAACATTCACTGTTTCCGTTAACTACAATCTTACTTCTTGATGATGGAGTATATTTAGCATACAATCCTGTTGATTTTGTTTCAATACTCTTTTTAAAATTAATGAAATAACTATCTCTTTTTCCAGCTTTAGCCGCTAACTGGTTATATAATTGTTTTCCATTTGGAGTTAATTTATCTGTTGCATTTAAATTTCTTAGTATTTGACTTAATAATACTGCTTCGACATAATTACTCCATTCTTTTTTTACTGTTTGAGTTATTTCTTCGGTTTTATTATGCTTCTTATCATCATATCCTTTAGTGTTATATGTGTTTCTTACAACTTCATTAATTGCCATAAGCAAACTATCTGCACTATTAATATTTATTTTTATTTCTTCCATTTTTCTTCCTCCAAATCAATTTCTATATTAATTGTATCATACCTAAGTTGGTATTTCAATATTAATTTTAGATGTTTACATTATTTTTATTTTTGATATAATTATATTATAAGTATGTATATAATATATTTTTTTATTCTTTTAAACATAAAATTGGGAGGAAATATGATATGATAAATGATGACTGTTATAAATTTTTAAAACTAGATATTGTTAGTGATACAAATAACATTATTAGTGCTTATTCTTTATTTGAAATATTAGATAAGTTTTTTGAAAGTTTTAGAACATTAAGATATGGTAATGATAAAATGATTAATAGTATGAATAATGAATATACTTTTGTAGATAAACTTAATAAAATTAAGAATAGCATGATAAATCCTTGGTTTAGAAAAATTTTTGTTTCAGAATTTAATGATAATTTTATTAAGATGGTTATTATAGTTAATCCAATATATAGAAGAAAAGAATTTCCTACTAATAACATTTATTATTATATAATAAAGGATAGAAATAGTGGTGATATTTACTTTGAGAATAATGTACTAAAAAATAGGGTATTTGATAAATTTTATCAAGAAATTATAAATATATTTTCTTTAGCAGAAATTTATACTGATATTTTTATGCTTGATAAAAAAGATTTTCCTATATATCATCAGACATTTGACTTAGATAATGTTGGTGCCAGTGTTGATTATAATAATTTTGGTAATGTCTCTTCTTATATTATATATGATGGTAAAATATGTAGTAATAATGAAATTAAAGATATTAAAAATGATATCTTAAAAAGAATTCCTGTATATACAGATAATCTTGATGCTATAAGTAGTTATATTGTTAATGAACAAAGAAAAGCTAAAATTAGAAAAAAAGAATATTAAAGTAGAGACAATGTGGCTCTACTTTATTTCTGAAGACTTATGGCTTCAGAAACAACGAACAGCGAAGTGTGAGATGCCTAAATAAATTAGATATTTTACTTGAAAATTATATGATTTTATTATATACTTATATTAACCAAAGGAGGTATTTTATGAAAAGTAGTAGAATTATGAAAATATTTGAACAATATGTCAGAAAATATGATATGAATAATATAGATATTAAAGCTAGATATTTTCATTCACTGAAGGTTATGGAACTTGCAAGAGAACTAGCTACTGGTTTAGGTATTTTTTCTGAGGAAGAAGTAGCCGTCTGTGAACTTATTGGTCTATTTCATGAGATAGGTAACTTTTCTAAAACTCCTAATTATCAAATGGATGATGATATTAATGATAGTTATAATAGAACTATTGATGTTTTATTTAATAAAAAGTTAATTAGAGAAATTAGTAAAGAAACTAAGTATGATACAGTTATTAAAATGGCTATCTTTGCTTATGATAAAAATGGATTCCCTGCTGATATTGATGAGAAAGGTAGACATATGTGTGCTATTATAAAAGATGCTCATAATTTAGATTCTTTTAGATTATTTGTTAATTATCCATATGTAGATACAGTAATCAAAAGTTATCCTAGTAGTCTCGTGTATGATGACTTTAAAAGTTTTAAGACTATTAGTTCTAAAGTAAGTGATAATGCTAGTGATGAAGTATTAGTTACTTTATCGAAGATGTATTCATTTAATTATAAATATTCTTATTATTTATTAAAACAAAATGATTATGTTAATAAGATATTTAATTTTTTAAATTTTGATAATAGTGAATTAGAGGGGTTCTTTAAACAACTTATGGTTGTTCTTAATAATTATATCGATAAAAGGATAGGTGTTGTAAATGCTTGATAAAAAATATGACCACTTGATGGTTGAAAAAGATAAATATGATAATTGGAAGAAAAAGGGGTATTTTAAATCTGGTGATTTAAGTAAGGAACCATACTGTATAGTTATTCCTCCTCCTAATGTAACAGGTAAATTACATTTAGGTCATGCTTGGGATACTTCAATTCAAGATATTATTATTAGATATAAGAGAATGCAGGGGTTTGATGCTTTATGGCTTCCTGGTATGGATCATGCTGGTATTGCTACGCAGGCTAAAGTAGATAAAAAACTTAGAAGTGAAGGTATTAATCCTAGAAGTATGTCTCGTGAAGAGTGGCTTAAGGTTGCTTGGTCTTGGAAAGAAGAATATGCCGAAAATATTCATAGTCAGTGGGCTAAACTTGGTTTATCTCTTGATTATGATAAGGAAAGATTTACTTTAGATGATGGTTTATCTCATGCTGTTAGAAAGGTGTTTGTTGATTTATATAACAAAGGTCTTATCTATAGAGGTGAGAGAATTATTAATTGGGATCCTGCGGCGATGACTGCTCTAAGTAATGAAGAGGTTATTTATAAAGATGTTGAAGGAGCCTTCTACCACATTAAATATATGATTGAAGGTACTGATGAGTATCTAGAGGTTGCTACGACTAGACCAGAGACTTTATTTGGTGATACTGCAGTTGCAGTTAATCCAGATGATGATAGGTATAAGAAATATATTGGTAAGAATGTTATGCTTCCAATAGTTAATAAACTTATTCCTATTATTGGTGATAAACACGCTGATATGGAGTTTGGTACTGGTGTTGTTAAAATTACTCCTGCTCATGACCCTAATGACTTTGAAGTTGGTAATAGACATAATCTAGAGAGAATTGTCGTTATGAATCCTAATGGTACAATGAACGAGAATGCTGGTAAATATAATGGTATGGATAGATTTGAATGTAGAGATGCTGTTATTAAGGACTTAGATAGTGAAGGACTTCTTATTAAGATTGAACCTATTAATCATAATGTTGGTTTTTCTGAGAGAAGTGATGTTATGGTTGAACCTTATCTTTCTAAACAATGGTTTGTTAAGATGAGACCACTAGCGGATAGAGTTCTTGAAAACCAAAAGGATAAAGATAAGAAAGTTAACTTTGTTCCTCCTAGATATGAAAAGACTATGAATCACTGGATGGAAATTACTTATGATTGGTGTATCTCTAGACAATTATGGTGGGGTCACAGAATACCTGCTTGGTATAAAGGTGATGAAGTTTATGTTGGTATGGAAGAACCTAAAGGTGATGGTTGGGTACAGGATAATGATGTACTTGATACTTGGTTTTCTTCAGCACTATGGCCTTTTAGTACTTTAGGATGGCCTGATAATACTGACTTACTTAAGAGATATTATCCTAATAATGTACTAGTTACTGGTTATGATATTATTCCTTTCTGGGTTAATAGAATGACTTTCCAAGGACTTGAGTTCTTAAATGAAAGACCTTTTAAAGATTGTTTAATTCATGGTCTTATTAGAGATAAAAAAGGTAGAAAGATGAGTAAGAGTCTAGGTAATGGTATTGACCCTATGGATGTTATTGATATGTATGGTGCTGACTCTTTAAGATTCTTCTTAACTACAAATACTGCTCCTGGTATGGATTTAAGATATGATGAAGAAAAAGTTAAATCAACTTGGAACTTTATTAATAAGATTTGGAATGCTTCAAGATTTGTTTTAATGAAACTAGAAGACTTTAAAGAGGAAGATTATACTCTTGATAATTTAAAAGAAGAAGATAAGTGGATTTTAAATAGATTAAATACTACTATTAAAGATGTTACTAAAAATATGGATAAATATGATTTTCATATTGTAGGTAATACACTATATGATTTTGTATGGGGAGACTTCTGTGACAAGTATATTGAGTTATCTAAGTTCTATAATGATAATACTACGAAGAGTGTACTTATTAGAGTTCTTACAGATATTCTGAAGATGCTTCATCCTTTTATGCCTTATGTTACTGAAGAAATATATGGTATGATGCCTATTAAAGAAGCAGAATCTATTATGATTAGTAATTATCCTGTATATAATAAGAAAGAGGTATTTACCACTAATATTGATAATGTACTTGAATTTATTACAATGTTTAGAAATAAAAAGGCTGAACTTGGTAATATTGGAGAGTATAAGGTATATATTGATATTGATGACGAGACTTCTAAAGACATTATTATTAATATGCTAAAATTAAGTGATAAGATTTCTTTAGAAGATGGTAATGGTATAAAAATAGAATATGCTGGTATGAAGGCTTCTATTATATATGATAATAGTAAGAGTTTAGAAGAAGAAAAAGAAAAACTTCTTAAAGAAAAAGAAAGTCTAGAGGCTTCAATTGCAAGAAGAGAAAAACTTCTTAGTAATAGTAATTATGTTGAGAAGGCTCCTAAAGCAATTGTTGATAAAGATAGAGAAGCTCTTCTTAAAGAAAAAGAAATGTTAGATATTATTTTAAATAAAATTAATGGTTAGTTTATAAAAAGGAGGTTATATTTATGGCTAAGTATTGTGCAAATTGTGGAAAGGAATTAACTGATGAACAAGATATTTGTTTAAATTGTGGTGTTAGAGTTAAAAAGAGTACTACTTCAAGTGATCCTAATGCTAAATCTAAACTTGCTGCTGGGTTATTTGGTATTTTCTTAGGTGTCTTTGGTGTTCATAACTTTTACCTTGGTTTTACTGGTAAAGCAGTTGCTCAACTTTTAATCACTGTTTTATCTTGTGGTATCTTAAGTCCTGTGTCCGCTATATGGGGACTTATTGAAGGTATTATGATTCTTTCTAGTAATGACTATAAAGATGCTGATGGTAATACTTTAAGAGACTAATGAAAAAAAGAATTATTAATTTAATTATTTTGCTTTCTGGTACTTTATTTATTTTTATAATAGTTACTGGAAAGTTCAATATGGAATGTCTTTTTAAGAAGATATTCCATATTTCTTGTCCTGGATGTGGTTTAACTAGATCTTTTAGGTCTATTCTTAATTTAGATTTTATTAATGCTTTTAAATATAACATTCTTGGTATACCTTTATTTATTTTATGTATTATTTATATTATTCTCTTAATTAGAGATGTTATAATAGGTAGTGATAAAGGTAATAAGTTAGTACTTTATATTTTTAGTAAATACTATATACTTATTATTTGTTTATTTATTATTTCTATGATCATTAATAATATTAATGGTATATAATTATTTTTACACTTCATACTAATTATGAGGTGTTTTTTATGAGCAATTTTTTTAATATTTGTTTTAGAACAATACTAGTTCTTATTATTCTTTTCTTTATTACTAAGATGATGGGAAAGAAACAGATATCTGAACTTAATTTTTTTGACTATGTTGTTGGTATTACGATTGGTTCTATTGCCGCGGATATTTCTTTAGATATTGAAAAGAATATGATTGCAGGAATAGCGGCATTATTTATATATGGATTTATATCTTATATAATTTCATTTGTATCTATAAAAAGTATTTGGGCAAGAAGATTTTTTATTGGTGTACCAACAGTTCTTGTGGAAAAAGGTAAAATTATTGAATCTGGTTTAAAGAAATCTAAAATTGATGTTAATGATTTATTAATGGAGGCAAGAGAAAATGGTTATTTTAATTTAGATGAAATTGATTATGCTCTTATGGAAGTTAATGGTAATATTAGTTTTCTTCCTAAAGAAAAAGAAAAGCCTGTGACTAAAAAAGATATGAAAATTAAATGTAGTAATGAAGGACTTACTGTAAATGCCATCATTGATAGTAAGTATATGGTTAATAATATGAAGGCGATTAATAAGGATAAAGAATGGTTAGATCATGAACTTAAAGTTAATGGTTATGATAATTATGATAATATTCTTTTAGCTATGATTAATAATAATTATAAAGTTACTATTTACGAAAAGAATGTAAAGCCTGATAAAAATACTGTTTTGGAGTAGTATTTTTTTTATAGTGATGATATAATGAAATCTGATATGGAAGTAGATAATATGAAGTTTAAAAAGACAATAATTATCTCTATAGTTATTTCAGTAATTTTACTTATATGTTCTTTATTATTACCTAATATTAATATTGATAAAGATACAATTGGTTATAATGGTAATGATACATATAATATAAAAGCTTATAACACTATAAGAGACATAAATAAGTATATTAAAATTAGTGATAATATAGATAAAAAGATGCTTGGAAATTATCAAGTTACTGTTAAAGTTAGATATTTATTTTATAGATATAATAAAGTTTTTGATATTAAAGTTGTCGATAAAGTAAAACCAGAAGTTGAATTAAAAGGAAATAACCCAAGTTATGTTTGTCCTAATAAAGATTATGATGAAGAAGGATATACGGCAAGTGATGATTATGATGGAGACATTACTGATAAAGTAAATATAGAAAAGAATGGTAATTTTATTATTTATAGTGTTAAAGATAGTTCAGGTAATAAAAATGAAATTAGAAGAAGTATTATATTTGAAGATAAAGAAGAGCCTTCACTTACTTTAATAGGTGATGATAATATTGTTATTTATAAAAATAGTAAATATATTGAAAAAGGATATACGGCAATTGATAAATGTGATGGTGATATCACCGATAAGGTTATAGTAGCGGGTACTGTTGATACTAATAGAGTTGGAACTTACACTATTAACTATAAGGTAGTAGATAATAGTGGTAATGAAACTTCAATAGATAGAAAAATTACCGTCAGAGAAAGACCAAGTTATTATGGAAATGGTAGTATTTATTTAACCTTTGATGATGGACCTAGTTATTTGACAAAAGAAATTTTAGATATTTTAGATGAAGAAGGTATTAAAGCAACTTTCTTTGTAACTAGTGGTGGTGAATATGTAAAGAGAGCCTACAATAGTGGACATACAATTGCTTTACATACTTCTAGTCATAAATACAGTTATGTGTACTCTAGTGAAGAAAATTACTTTAATGATTTAAATACTGTTAGTGATAGTGTTTATAATTCTATTGGAATTAGATGTAAATTTATTAGATTTCCTGGAGGTAGTTCTAATACTATAAGTAGAAATTATAATAATGGTATTATGTCTAGACTTGTTAATGCTGTCACTAATAAAGGATATGTATATTTTGATTGGAATGTTGATTCTAATGATGCTGGTGGTGATACAAATAACAGTAATAAAATATACAATAATGTTATAAATGGTTTATCTCATAATAAAACAAACATAGTACTTATGCATGATTCTGCTAATCACAGGGGTACTGTGAATGCTTTAAGAGACATTATTAGATATGGTAAAGATAATGGATATTCATTTAAAGCTATTACTAATGATACACCAGTAGTAAGACATGGAGTTAATAATTAAATAGTTGTAAAAAAAAATTTACAACTATTTTTTTAGTTATGTTGTTGTAATTTTTGGTAATTTTGTTATAATATTGTTAGAAAGGATGGTTAGTATGATTAAGAAAATAAATGAGTACATTAATTTATCAATTATATTGTCAGTTTTATTTATGATAGTTGGAATACTACTTATAGTATGGCCTAAAGCATCTCTTGATACTTTTGCTTATGTTATTGGTACTATTATGATTATCTATGGTATTTATAGTTTTATAGATAGTTTTAGTATTAATCCTGCTCTTTGTTTATTCCAAATGACAAATAGTATTTTATCATTTTTACTTGGTATTTGTGTATTCTTAAATCCTAGTATTTTTGAGAGTATTTTACCAATTGCTTTAGGTATTTTCTTTATTATAAGTGGTGCGTTTAGTTCTAGAATATCATTTATTATTAAAGATATTGATAATAGTTATATTCTATCTTTATTTACCTCTATCTTAATGATCATATGTGGTGTAGTATTAATTATTAATCCAGGAAATACTGCTCTTGTTATTACTACATTAATTGGTATTATTCTTATTGTATACTCTGTAAGTGCCATAATTGACATGTTTGTATTTAAATCAAGAGTAAAAGAAATAGATAAGTACTTTAGTAAATTACTTAAATAATCCTATTAATTTAGGGTTATTTTTTTATGTAAAATATTATGTAAAATACGAATCATTTTCTTTATTGTTATTTCTAAATGTGATATATTTATACTAGAAGAGGTGATAACTATGGATGATAACATGAGAAATGCTTGGCTAGATATGATATCTAAAGTTTATAGTAACTTACATAACAGCGATAGAGTTCTTAAGGCTTCAAATGTATCTGATAAAAAAAGAGAAAGATTATTAAAATATTTTGAAAGACTTGAAGAACTACATAATAAGGTATCTGAAACTAAAAGTGTTAATGGAGAAAAATTACTTAAAAGTTTTTACTATGACTTATATGTTATTAAACCAGAAAATATACCTGATGCTTACTTTCAAAACCAAGTTAGACTTGCTAGAGAAAGAGGTTATGGTAACATAGAATTAACTGAAGAAGATAAGAGGAGAATGACTGAAGAAGTTATTGATGACCAAAAGAAAAGTTTAGATAAATGGATTGAATACTTTTTATATGATGAAGAAAGTAAATCTTATGAAATGTGGGAAAAGTTCTGGGTATTTCAAGGACTACAAAATTTAGGTAAATATGATAAAGAAACTGGTAAATTTAGTAAAAGAGATAAAAGTACTGTATATCCTTTTCCTCCAGTAGAAAGAGAATATATTTTTACTACTTTAAAACTAATGGAAGATTTTCTTAAAGATAAAAAAAGCGAAGAAGATATTAAACAAGCATTAAGTACTGGTAATTTTAAACTTTTATATGAGTATGTTATTAAGCAAAGCTTTTTAAAAGGAGAACATCAAAGTAATAGTACTGATGGTAAATGGATTAAATATGAACAAGGAAGTGATTATAATATTTTAAGAAATTCACTTCAAGGATATTATACTGGTTGGTGTACTGCTGCTGGGGAGAACTTTGCCAAAGACCAGTTGGCAGGTGGTGACTTTTATGTTTACTACTCATTAGATAAGAATGGTGAAGCAAAAGTACCTAGAATTGCTATTAGAATGGATGGTAAAGATAAAATTGGAGAGATTAGAGGTATTGCAGATAATCAAAATATGGAACCTGAAATGATGCCCATTCTTGAAGAAAAACTAAAAGAGTTTCCTGATAAAGGTAAATATCTAAAAAAAGAACATGATATGAAATTACTTACTTTAATTGATAAAAAGGTAAATGATAATATTGATCTTACTCTTGAAGAACTTAAATTTTTATATGAAATAGATGGTCAAATCATAGGTTTCGGGTATGGAAAAGATCCTAGAATAGAAGAAATTAAAAGAAAAAGAAATGAAAGAAGAGATTATAGTCTTATATTTAATGTTAAAGAAGAAGAGGTTGCTTTATCACAAAAAGAATGGCTAAATAATCCAAAAAAATTTAAAGCTCTTCCGGGTAATATAGATTTAGGCTCTCTTACTAGTGCTGATGGACTTGTTCTTCCTCAACATGTTGGTGGCAATATAGATTTAAATTCTCTTGCTAGCGCTGATGGGCTTGTTCTTCCTCAACATGTTGGTGGCAATATATTTTTAAGACATCTTACTAATGCTGAGGGACTTGTTCTTCCTAAACAACTTGGTGGTGGTATAGATTTAAGATCTCTTACTAGTGCTGAGGGACTTGTTCTTCCTCAACATGTTGGTGGCAATATATTTTTAAGACATCTTACTAGTGCTGAAGGACTTGTTCTTCCTCAACATGTTGGTGGCAATATATATTTAAGTTCTCTTGCTAGTGCTGATGGACTTATTCTTCCTCAACATGTTGGTAATAGTATAGATTTAAGTTCTCTTACTAGTGCTGATGGACTTGTTCTTCCTAAACAACTTGGTGGTGGTATAGATTTAAGATCTCTTGCTAGTGCTGATGGACTTGTTCTTCCCGAAAGTATTGGTGGTAGGATAGATTTAAGCTCTCTTACTAGTGCTGATGGACTTATTCTTCCTCAACATGTTGGTAATAGTATAGATTTAAGTTCTCTTGCTAGTGCTAAAGGACTTGTTCTTCCCGAAAGTATTGGTGGTAGGATAGATTTAAAATCTCTTACTAGTGCTGATGGACTTGTTCTTCCTCAACATGTTGGTAGTAGTATAAATTTAAGTTCTCTTACTAGTGCTGATGGACTTGTTCTTCCTCAACATGTTGGTGGCTATATAGATTTAAGATCTCTTACTAGTGCTGATGGACTTATTCTTCCTAAACAACTTGATGGTAGTATAGATTTAAGATCTCTTACTAGTGCTGATGGACTTGTTCTTCCTCAACATGTTGGTGGCTATATAGATTTAAG
>ENA-OOYV01000080-OOYV01000080.1-human-gut-metagenome-genome-assembly--contig:-NODE-80-length-72442-cov-8.588766_pt1 | contig 72442 bp, 69 predicted proteins | sample MGYA00241704_ERZ501380 | MGnify/ENA primary metagenome ERZ501380 (study PRJEB25962, sample SAMEA2042984) | human gut metagenome | biome: human gut; feature: human-associated habitat; material: faeces...
TCGACTTGTGGTTCACTACACTTGGCGGTAAATACCTGTGGCTGGACTTTCACCAGCAAGATTAATGCCATGCCTGGCACACATATTAAGCAGGTTAAATATTTTTATTTAACCTGCCCCTTTATTTTTTATTCCATTTTTTCTTTTATTCTCATTAATGTATTTAATGCATCTATTGGTGTTAATTCATTTATGTTTATTTTATCAATTTCTTGTGCTATTTCTGCAAGTTTATAATTAAATAAATCAAATTGTCCATTTACTGCTTTTTTATCTTCTTTTTCTTTTACTTTTTGATTTATTAAATTTTTTCTTTCTAAACTTTTTAATATTTCATTTGCCCTTTTTGTAACATTTTGTGGAACCCCAGCGAGTTTTGCAACATGCACACCATAGCTTTCGTCTGTACCACCTTCTACAATTTTCCTTAAGAAAATTATATCTTCGCCTTTTTCTTTTACAGCAATAGAATAGTTTTTCACTCCTTCTAATTTACTTTCAAGTTCTGTTAGTTCATGATAGTGTGTTGCAAATAAAGTTTTTGCTCCACATTTTTCTTTATCAGATATATATTCTGCTACTGCCCAAGCAATAGAAAGTCCATCATATGTTGAAGTTCCTCTTCCTATTTCATCTAATATAACAAGACTATTTTTTGTTGCCTCTCTTAAAATTGTAGCAACTTCCATCATTTCTACCATAAAAGTACTTTGTCCCATACTTAGGTCATCTGAAGCACCTACTCTAGTAAAGATTTTATCTACCACTCCAATTTTAGCAGAACTTGCTGGTACGAAACTTCCAATTTGAGCCATTAATGTGATTAAAGCAACCTGTCTCATGTAAGTTGATTTTCCAGCCATATTAGGACCTGTTATTATTGCAAGTCTATTATTTTGTGTATCTAAATACGTATCATTTTGAACAAAGCTTCCAGCTTGCAACATTTTTTCAATTACAGGATGTCTTCCATCTTTTATATCTATTTCTCCACCATTATCTACAATTGGCATAACATAATTTTGTTCTTCTGCAACTGTTGCTAGAGAACATATTACATCTAAAGTTGCAATTATATTGGCTGATTTTTGAATCCTATGGATTTGCTCTTCAATTTTTCCTCTAATTTCAACAAAAGTATTATATTCTAATGTTACTACTTTTTCTTCTGCTCCTAAGATCTGATTTTCAAGGTTTTTGAGTTCTTCAGTAACATATCTTTCACAGTTTGTAAGTGTTTGTTTTCTTATATATCTGTCTGGCACTTGAGGCAAATTTGATTTAGTAACTTCAATAAAATACCCAAACACCTTATTAAATCCAACTTTTAAACCTTTTATTCCTGTTTTTTCTTTTTCTTCTGATTCTAAATTGATAATCCACGTTTTTCCTTCTGTTGTTGCTTTTTTTAATTTATCTATTTCTTCATTATAGCCTAATTTTATTAATTCTCCTTCTTTTATTGTAATTGGTGGCTCATCTACAATAGATTTCTCTATTAATTCATAAATATCTTGTAAAATATCTAACTCCTCATATAATCCAGTTAAATATGTTGAGTTTACATTTGATAAGATTTTCTTGATCTCTGGTAACTGTTTTGCAGAGTTTTTAAGTGATATTAGATCTCTTCCATTCGCACTTCCATATGAAATCTTAGCTGCTAATCTTTCTATATCATATATCTTTTTTAAATTCTCTATAATTTCACCTTTTAGTATAATATTTTCTTTTAGCTCTTTAACCGCTTCTAGCCTTTTATTAATTTCACTTGAATCTATCAACGGGTCATTTATCCATCTTCTAAGTAATCTTCCTCCCATTGAAGTTAATGTTTTATCTAGCACCCAAAGAAGAGTTCCTTTTTTAGTTTTATCTCGCATTTTTTCTATCAATTCTAAATTTCTTCTTGCATTTACATCAAGTGCCATATATTTAGTTGTTTCATACACTTTAATTCTATGAATATGATCAAGTTTCGTTTTTTGAGTATCGTTTAAATACCTAAGAAGTCCATTTATAGCACAAACCATTACTGCTTTTTCTTTTAAGTTTTTTATTTTTTCATTTTTTTCACTTATAAAGTCATAATTTAACTCTAAATTATCAAACTCTTCTATAAAATTCGATTCATCCTGTTTTGAAATATATAAATCAAATCTTTCTTTTATTTTTGCTATCTCTTGCAAAGAAGAAGTCATCATATCATTTGCAATTATTTCTGCAGGTGAAAATCTAGAAATTTCATCTAATAGTTTGAGAAAATTATTAGTATCTTTAATTTCTGATGCATAAAAATCTCCTGTTGATATATCACAAATTGCAATTCCAAAGAAAATTCCTGTTTTAAATATTGACATTATGTAGTTGTTTTTCTTTTCTTCTAGCAAATTTGATTCCATAACAGTTCCAGGCGTTACAACTCTTATTACATCTCTTTTTACTATTCCCTTTGCTTGTTTAGGATCTTCTAATTGCTCACAAATTGCCACTTTGTAACCTTTTCCAATTAATTTTGCAATATAATTGTCTGCTGCATGATATGGAATTCCACACATTGGTGCCCTTTCTTCTTGTCCACAATCTTTGCCTGTTAAAGTTAATTCAAGTTCTCTTGAGACTGTTATTGCATCATCAAAAAACATTTCATAAAAGTCTCCTAAACGATAAAATAAAATACTATCTTTATATTTATTTTTTGTATCTAAATAATGCTGCATCATTGGCGAAAATTCTGCCATCTTCATTCCTCCTCACATCTTGCTATTTGCATATTTCCCCTTTTAAGTACCACATATGTTCTGATATTATATTCATTTTCACAATGTTTCCAATTAAAGTTTCTTCTCCTTCAAAATTTACAACTTTATTTGTATCAGTTCTTCCTGTTAAAATATTGCTATTTGTCTTGCTCTTTCCTTCAACTAAAACATTTTGCTGTGTTCCAATGTATTTTTTATTGTTTAATTCTATTTGACTTTCTACTAGTGCTTTTAATCTATTAAATCTTTCATGTTTTATTTCTTCTGGAACTTGATTTTCCATTTTATCTGCTGGTGTTCCAACTCTTCTTGAGTATATAAACATAAATACCTGTTCAAAGCAGACCTTTTTTACAACATCTAAAGTATCTTCAAAATCTGCTTGTGTTTCTCCTGGAAAACCTACTATAATATCTGTTGAAAATTCAACATCTGGAATTTTCGCTTTCATTTTTTCTACTAAATTTAAATATTGTTCTTTTGTGTATTTTCTATTCATTGTTTTTAATACTCTACTACTTCCAGATTGTAGTGGCAAATGAATAATCTTGCATACTTTTTGGCAGTCTCTAATTGCATCTATTACATCGTCTGTAAAATCTTTCGGATGTGGAGAAACAAAACGTATTCTTTCAATCTTCTCTATTTTATTTATTTCTCTTAAAAGTTCTGAAAACTTGTAGATTCCTAGATTTCCGTTTCCTTTATATGAATTAACATTTTGTCCTAATAATGTTACTTCTTTGTAGCCCTCTTCACTTAATTGTTTTACTTCGTTAATAATATCTTCTGGATCTCTGCTTCTTTCTCTTCCTCTAACATAAGGTACGATACAATATGTACAAAAGTTGTTGCAACCATTCATTATTGTTACAGATGCCTTTATCTTATCGTTTCTTTTTATTGGTAATCCTTCAATTACTTCACCATCTATATCTAAAATATCTTCTATTCTTTTTTCTTCTAAAATGACTTTATATAAATCTTCTGGAAATTTATGTAGAGTATGTGTTCCAAAAATCAAATCAAAGAACGGATAACTTTTTCTTAGCTTTTCTTGTATATGTTTTTCCTGCATCATGCAACCACCAATTGCTATAATAGTTCCTCTCTTTTCTTTTATTTTTTTTACCTCCCCAAGTTTGCCAAATAACTTATCTTCAGCATTTTCTCTTACACAGCATGTATTAAATACTACTAAGTCTGCTTCTTCTAATGTATTAGTTTTATTATATCCCATTTTTTCTATCATTCCACATATTTTTTCTGAATCATTTTCGTTTAGCTGACAGCCCATTGTTAATATAAAATATTTTAAATTCTTTCCTTCGTTTATTTTATTTACTTTTTCTAAATAGTTTGATTCATTAATTTTTTCTATTTTATTCACTTTTATTCCTCCAATTTCCATACTATTTTATGATAAAATAGGCTTTTTTTCAAGTGATTTAAATTTATTTATGCAAAAAAATAACCAAAGCCTATTTCACATTTGTGAATTTTAGCTTTGGTCTTTCCAATATTATCTACCTCTTTCTTTTTTGTAATTGTTGCATTTACCTACAACACATGCATCGCAATTAGTACCAAAAGTTTCGTATCCTTGTTCAATAAAATCAAGAATTTCAATTCCTTTTCCAAATTTCCGAACTTTTTCGCAACCTCCTTCTTCCTCTGATGCTGCCGACATTTTTTCACACGTACAAAATGTTGACGCACATTGGTGTTTTCCAAACATTGTACTTCCGACAAGGTTTGTATTTTTAGGAATTTGGGTCCAATACAATTTTCCATCATGTTTCAAAACAAATGATGGTATTCCCTCATCACGTATTTTAGACAACTTGTCCTTTGTTACTTGCTTTAAGATAAAGTCCTGAAATTTTCTTCCAATAATTCGATCGCCTTCCAAACTAACCTCCATCAAAGTTAAAACCAATATTTTTCCTACCGATGTTCCTCTTAAGCTTGGATTTTTAAATACTGTTGTTGCCATACTGACTCTCCTTTTTTGATAATACTGGCGAGATATAAATCTCATTTTCAATGTTCTTTTAAGTACAACTGTACTATAAATTATATATTAACACTTTATGTTAATATTGTCAATATTTTTTAAAAAAGAACTTAGATTATATCCTAACCTAAATTCCTTTAAAACTTTTTTACTATGCAATACCATATTTTTTCTTAAATCTATCTGCTCTACCACCTGTTGTTTCTCTTTTTAAATTACCTGTCCAGAATGGATGACATTTTGAACAAATATCAACTTTCATATCTTTTTTTGTTGAATTTGTTGTTATTACATTTCCACATGCACATGTAATTGTTGTTTCTCCATAATTTGGATGTATTTCTTCTCTCATTTTGCATTCACCTCTCCTTACTGAAAATAAAACTACCGTTTACCATTTTAACATATTCTTTATTATATTTCAATACTTTATTTAACTTTATTTTTAAAATTTTATTTATTTATCATTTCTATGCTCATATGTATATTTTGCAGATGATTCAAGTTCATCTTTAAGTGGTACTTTTGTTACTAATTTATTTACAATGTTAAATAAACAAGCTATTATAAAAACAAATAATACTATTTTTTTCCATACTTTAGCTACCATAATAATTCTCCTTATTAAACAACCATATATTTATTATACTATTTTTTTCTGTTTTGTCAACTTGATTTTTATCAGAACTCTATAATTAATTTTTGTTACAACTTTATAATTAATTAAGTTTATATGTATATTTTATGTTATTTTTGAAAAAATATTATTAAAATTTATTTTTAGAGGTTATTATGAAAAAAAGATATTTAATAGTTTTAATTTTATTATTTTCACTTTTATTTGTCTTATCTGGATGTAATAAAGCCAATAAGAATACTGAAAATAGTGAAAACAAAAATAATACTGAAATTAATAGAACAAGTGCAGAATTCAATGTTTCTAATCAAAATAAAGAAATTACAAATAACAATACATCTAACACTAATTCTGGTGATAATGAAAATGTTAATACCCGTAACGTAAATAAGTCTAGTAATGAAAATATTACGTCTTTTAAAAAAATGGAAAAAAAACCTGTTGAAACGGAACTTGCTAGTTTTTCAACACGCATTATAGATAAAGATGAAAATAGACAAAATAATATAAGGCTTACTTGCTCTAAACTAAATGAGTTAACAATAGATGGCGGCTCAACTTTTTCCTTTTTAAAAAGCATAGGTGAAACAACTGTTGAAGCAGGATACAAAGAAGCAGATATACTTATTAACGGAAAAAAAACAAAAGGTTTAGGTGGTGGTAATTGCCAAGTTAGTTCTACTTTATATAATGCTGTTCTAAAGTCCGAAGGACTAGAAGTTACAGAACGTCATGAACATGATAAAAAGGTTCCATATATTGAAAAAGGAAAAGATGCAACAATTGCATTTCCTTCTCTAGATTTAAAGTTTAAAAATAATTCACAAAATCAAATAAAATTATATACAAGTACTGATGGAAATTCTGTTACAGTAAAGATTGTAAAAATTTCTTAGAATAATTCTAAACTTCCTAGAATAAAATTTAATAATTTTATTTAGGAGGTTTTTTTATGCACTTAAAAAAATGCTTGTTTAAACTATTATGTTTTTCTATTATATTTATGTTTGTTATTTATCCAAGTGTTATTGCTTCTGAAAATGTATATATTTGGTCAAATGATTACGATATTACAGTTCCAACGAGTTCAAGTACTACCACAGAGCAAGATTCAAACAATTCATTATCATTAGAATCTGGAAGTGCCATTTTAATTGAACAAGAGTCTCGGTCAGATTCTGTATGAACACAATATGCATGAAAGCTTACGTCCTGCAAGTGTCACAAAAGTAATGAGTATTTTACTTATTATGGAATCACTTGATTCTGGGCAAATTAAATTAGAAGACAAAGTACCATGTAGTGAAAATGCCCGTTCCATGGGTGGTTCTCAAATATGGTTAAATGAAACCGAAACATTAACTGTTAATGAAATGTTAAAAGCAATGTGTGTTGTTTCTGCAAACGATTGTACTGTGGCAATGGCAGAATTTCTTGCCGGAAGTCAAGAAGCTTTTGTTGAAAAAATGAATACTAGGGCTAAAGAACTTGGAATGAATGATACCTGTTTCAAAAATTGCCATGGTATTGATGAAGATGGACACATTACATCTAGCTATGATATTGCATTAATGTCTAGGGAGTTATTAACCAAACATCCATCGATTAAAAATTATACAACCATTTGGATGGATAGCTTGCGAGATGGTAAGTCTCAACTTGTAAATACAAATAAATTAATTAGAAATTATCAAGGAGCAACTGGTTTGAAAACCGGCTCTACTTCACTTGCACTTTATAATCTTTCTGCAAGTGCTACTAGAAATGGTTTATCTTTAATTGCAGTTATCATGAAAGCTCCATCTACCAAAGTCCGTTTTGCAGAAGCACAAAAATTATTGGATTATGGTTTCAGTAATTATACATATAAAGAGTTTGCTAAAAAAGATGATGTTGTAAAAAGTCTATCTATTACTAAAGGTGTAGAGAGTCAGATAAATGCTGTGTTTGAGAATAATTCTGGAACATTATTAAAAAAGGGGCAAGATAAAGAAGTTTCTCAAACAGTTTCAATTGACGAAAATTTATGTGCACCTATTAAAAAAGGACAAAAAATTGGTGAAGCAACCTATATTTTGGATGGTAAAGTAGTAAGTACTGTAAATATAGTTTCAGACAAAGATGTAGCTAAAGATACCTTTTCAAATATTTTATTCGATTTATATAAAAGATGGTTTTGTCTACTACGAAAGTAAAATTTGGTGAATCATAAAAGTTTGGTTATATTTTCTGAGTTATATAACACAATGATATGTAAAATATGCTATTAATAATCTTAAAATATATCCCAGTTGTCTTTGTATTAAAAAGTTACATATAAACGATATCATTTATATGTAACTTTTCTAGTTCACTCATCTTCTGTTAAATCTTCTAGACTATCTTCACCAAATTCCACTTTTATAGAATTATCTGCATTTTTATTTTTCTTTGTTGACCTTTTGTTTTTTCTTTCTGCTCCTATTTCCTCTTTTATTTTATTTAAGTATTCCTTTCTTTCATTTTCTATTTCTTTTGCTCCTTTTTCTTCTTGTTTAATTTCTTTATTCTTCTGATCTATTTTGGCTTGCATTGTTTTATTTAACATTTTATTTACTTTTTCTATTAAATCTGGAACATAATCTAATAATTTGTCTATTGCTGAACTATGGCTTACTGGTAATAATTTTACATTATCTTGTTGAATTACTAAAAAAGCAACTGGTGCAATGCTGACTCCTGCTCCACTTCCTCCTCCAAATGGTAAGCGGTATTGAACTTGTTCTTCTTTATCTTTTTTCTTATATTCATCTAGTGTTTCTCCATTAAATTCGCTTCCACCTGCTGCGAATCCAAATCCCACCTTTGATATGGGAATAATCATGATATTTCCTGGTCCTTCTATTGCTTCGCCTATAATGGTATTTACGTCTACCATATCTCTTATGCTATTCATGGCAGTAGTCATAAGACCTTCTATTGGATGTTCGTTCATTTTTATCACTTCTCCTTTTCATTTTTACAATGATATATATTATATTGATAATATGTACCAATTTTAAATTTATTATACAGTCTAAATCTAATTTTAAGACATTTTTATTCCCATATATTGGTAGTATTTTATATCTATAATTATTAATATTTTTTATATATTTATTTGTAAGTCTTAGTATTATTGGTACAATAACTGATATTATTGTAATTAAAGATGAGGTGATAATTACATCTTCTAAGCCAATTTGCAAATTCATTTTAAATTTTAATATTTCTATTTTTAGATTTTTAAAAATTATCTTTGCAAGTTTCAATTGTTTAATATTATTAAATAATATTTCTCTTTCCAGCTTTTTTTCTAATTTTAATGGTATTTTTTTGATACTAGTTTTAGATAGTTTCTTTATTAATTTAGAATTTTGAAGTTTCTGTATTCTTCTTTTAATTTTTTCTTGTTTATCTTTGTTTAGCTTTAGTCCGATTATTCTTATCTTTTTCATAAAATATAATCCAATTTTTATTTCATAATCTATATTACCATTTTCTGTATCTATTTTCAGCTTACTTATTGAAAGTTTAAAACTTGAATTAAATATTACAATTATACAGACTAATGCCATTGTTATTATAACAAAAAATAATACCATATCTTCCCTTCTTTTTTATAGAATTTATAGTATTATTTTTTCCATTTATTTCTTATTTAAACCTATTGCTTTACTCTTTTCTTTTTTTCTACAGTAATATCTCCAAAAAGTTCCTCTTGATTTGTAATTACTTTGCTTCTCCTTGATAGCTCTAACAAGCCTGAAAATGCTGTTACAACTTCATTTTTATTGCATTTTCCCTTTGGAAATAATTTGTTAAATACAAATCTTTTATTTTTTATCAATGCCTTATACATTTGTTTCACTTTGCTTCCAACTGTATATGTATCTGTAATAGCTATTTTTTCAATATTTTTTGCATCTTGATTTATTCTTTGTTCATTTTTTCGCACTACTTCTGCATATATCTTTGGAATAAGTTCATTGTTGTATTCTTTATCTAATTCTTGTTTTGGCAATGAAACAACATCTGGTAATTTGTATGTTCTTTTGGAATAACATTCATAGTATTCTTTTAATAATTTTGTTATTTCTTTATATTTCTTATATTCAATAATTCTTCTTAATAACTCTTCTTCTGTTAATTCTTTTTCCTCCTCTTGTTGCACAGGCAATAGTGTTTTTGATTTTAGATACAATAGTGTAGAGGCCATAATTAAGAATTCACTTGTTATTTCTAGATTTAACTTTTCCATTTGATTTAAATATTCAATATATTGGTCTGTAATTTCGCTTATTTTTACATCACATATATCCATTTTATTTTTATCGATTAAATGGCATAACAAATCTAAAGGTCCTTCAAAATTATCTATTTTTATTGCATATTTATTAGTTTCTAATGTTAATACATTTTGCATTTTACTTTTCTATGCTAGTTTTTATTTACTAACATTATCCCCCTCTCTTATATCTAATTTTTTATTCTTCTTGCATTGCTATATTTATACTCTCTTCTCTATAACCTTTTTTTCTTAAGAAATTTTTTATTTCTATTTCTTCCATATTTGTTTGTTTCTTATTTATAATTTTTTTTGCACATTTTACTTCATATTCTTCAATTTCTTCTTTATTATTTTGAATGTAATTATCTATTAAATTGCTTCTTATTCCTTTTGCTTGTAATTTATATTTTATTTCTTTTATTGATAATGTTCTAAGTGCCATAAATTCATATATGGCTCTTCCGAATATATATTTCATCATTAAGATAATTATTTTCTTCAAGGTTCTGTATTATTTCATCTAATAATTCTTCATTAATCTCTCTTTTAAATTTTTGTTTAACCTCATATATTGTTCTTTTTTTATACAAAACATATTTTAATACCTTTGTTTTTTGTTTGTCAAATTCTTCTATAGTATACATTATTACCTCTATATTTTAATTTTTTCGATGTTATTATTTTTCTGCATTTTCTTCACTTGTTTCTTCTCCTAGGCTTTTTTCAAATGCCTGAGAAAAGTTTTCTCTAATTTTGTTTTCTACTTCAGTCATAATTTCAGGATTTTCCATTAAATATTTTTTTACATTTTCTCTACCTTGTCCAATTTTACTACCATTATAACTGAACCATGAACCGCTTTTTTCAATTATGTCTAGGCTTACTGCTAAATCTACTAAATTACCTTCTTTTGATATTCCTTTACCATAAATAATATCAAACTCAGCTTCTCTAAAAGGTGGTGCTACTTTATTTTTTACTATTTTTACTCTTGCTCTATTTCCTATTACTTCACCATCTTGTTTTAGGTTCTCTATTTTTCTAATATCTAACCTTACTGATGAATAGAATTTAAGTGCTCTTCCTCCTGGTGTTGTTTCTGGATTTCCAAACATAACTCCTACCTTTTCTCTTAATTGGTTAATAAATACTATTACGCATTTTGATTTATTTATTGCTCCTGCCAACTTTCTTAATGCTTGTGACATTAATCTTGCTTGAAGACCAATATGAGAATCTCCCATATCTCCATCTATTTCTGCTTTTGGAACTAATGCTGCTACTGAATCAACTACTATAATATCTAAAGCTCCGCTTCTTACTAAGGCTTCTGCTATTTCAAGCGCTTGCTCACCTGTATCTGGCTGTGAAACTATTAAATTATCAATATCTACTCCTAAGTGCTTTGCATAAACAGGGTCTAGAGCATGCTCAGCATCTATAAAAGCTGCCTCTCCTCCCATTTTTTGTGCTTCTGCTATCATATGTAATGTTAGTGTTGTTTTTCCAGAAGATTCTGGACCAAATACTTCTACTATTCTTCCTCTTGGAATTCCTCCTATTCCTAAAGCTACATCTAAACTTAAAGCTCCTGTTGGTATAGCTTCTACATTCATCGTAGTATATTCTCCAAGTTTCATTACTGAACCTTTACCAAATTGCTTTTCTATTTGACCTAAGGCTGCTTCTAATGCTTTTTTTCTTTCTAAATTTTCTGTGCTCATATTAATTCCTCCTATTTAAAACACTTGTTTGTGTTTACATTATATACTATTTATTTTATTTGTCAATACTTAATTTCAATTTTTCTTATTATTAATTATTAGTTAATTTTTTGGATGAAAACATTTTTATTTTGAATATACAAAATAAGTAATAAGTTCAGTTCTTGAATGTACTCATATAAATAAGCATATTTAACGATTTATTTTTGTATATACCACGTCCAAACTCTATTAAATATATTATAATTATTTGGATTTATCTCACCACTGATACTTTTATCTAAAATAACTGTTTCCTTGTTTCTGTATAGTCCAATATATGGACTATCCGATTCTATAATTTCAATTAATTTAGTGTATTTTGTTAAAAGTATGTTAATATCAGTTATTTTCTTTATTTCATCTAGTAGACTAATAACATCATCATTTTCATATTGTGCTAAATTGTCTTGTCCATAAAAATAATCTAAATTAGGACTAAATCCATTATTTATTCCAGTTAGAATTATATCATAATCTTTGTTTTGCAAACATTTAATATAAACACTATCTGCAACCTTTTTTATATTGATTTCAACTCCAAGTTCTTCTAGTTGTTCTTTTATATTTTCTGCAACTTTAATTCTAGCTTCATTGTTTGACTGCACAGTTATATTAAATGACAAAGTAGTTATTTTTCCTTTTTCATTTTTCTTTTGCCATTTATTATTTTGATATATCCAACCTGCATCTTTTAAAATCTTTTTTGCTTGTTCAATATTATACTCTTTAGATGGCATATCTTTAGTATACAGATAATTACCATAATCAAGTGGAAATTCGGCAACATAACATTTATTATCAAATATATTAGAAATTATTTTGGTTTTATTAATTGCATAGCTGATTGCCTTTCTTACTTCTTTTTCATTTAATATATTGTTCTTACAGTTTAAACTTATAAAGTCATACTCTCTTCCTTTATATTCTTTCACATTATAGCCTATATTCCCTATATATTCTTGATATGCATTATCACTTGTACTTATAATATCTACATTACCAATTTTAAAGTTACTATATACATCCCCCATATTATTATATAGTGATATTAGAATTGTTTCTATTTTACTATTTTTTTCATTTTTTTCTTTCCATAGTTCATTTTTTTCTAGAACAATAGACTTTGAATCTATTGTTTTTATTTTATACATTCCTGTTCCTAGCGGAATAATGCTGTTTGTTGTAAAATTTTTATTTTCATATATGTGATTTGGCAAAATTGGGAAACTTAGGTAATATTCAAAAAAGTCTATGCCCTTACATAAGTTTAATTTTATTGTAGAGTTATCTATAATTTCAACGTTTTGTATCTCTTGTACTTGACTAGAATAAATAGATTCTATGTTTTTTAATTGTTCTATTGTAAATTTCACATCTTTACTAGAAATTTGTATTCCATCTTGCCACTTTATTTGTTCATCTAACTTTATTAAATAACATGTATCTGATATTTTAGCACATTCTTTAGCTAAACACATTTTTATTTTATAATTTTCATCTATATCTATTAAAGGTTCAAATATAAGTTTACTAATTTTTATAACCTGCTTATTTTTTGTTATTAATGGATTAATTGTATCATAACCTGATATTGCTAAATTTAAATTTGCTATATATTCAGTCGGACTATTAGACACTTCTTCTGATGTATCTATATCTTCTTTCTTGCTATTATTTTTATAAAACAGATATACTGCACATATAACTAATAAAATAGTAATTATGATAAAAAAATACTTTCCAATATTTTGCTTCATTTTCCACCTCTTTTTTCATTTGAAATAGTATATTTAAATTATTTATAATTTTAATACCTACAAAAAAGGCATGGTTATTAACACATGCCCCATATATTTTTTATTTAATTATTTTCTTGCTTCCACAATAAGCATCATACCAGTTCTTTCTTCTCCTTCTACTTGTACTTCTGCAAATGCTGGTATGCATACTAAATCTACACCTGATGGTGCTACAAAGCCTCTAGCTATGGCTACTGCTTTAACAGCTTGATTTAAAGCACCAGCTCCTATTGCTTGCATTCTTGCTTGATTTGATTCCTTTACTAATCCAGCAATTGCTCCTGCTACTGAATTTGGATTTGATTTTGATGAGATTTTTAAAACTTCCATTTTTTGCCTCCTATAATTTTATTTTTATTTTTCTTTTGACACTTATATTTATACTATAATTTTTAATAAATGTCTAGTACTTTTTTGGAAATTTCAGGAAAATCATAACACATTTTTCGCTATTTTTCGCTATTTAGTTTACGTTTATTCTAACTATTTTCTCTGCTTTACAAGTTTCATCATTTATTTCAAAAATGCATCCATTTAACATACATTCTCCCTCTGCTAATTTATATCTTTCAGGTAGAGATGTTACAAATCTCTTTATAGAAGCGTTAACATCCATTCCTATTACAGAAGTTTTTGGTCCAGTCATACCAATGTCTGTAATATATGCTGTTCCTTTATTTAGTATTTTCTCATCTGCTGTTTGTACATGAGTATGTGTTCCATACATAGCTGTTACTTTGCCATCTAAAAAATATCCCATTGCTATTTTTTCTGCTGTTGCCTCTGCATGAAAATCTACTATAATAATATCAACACTTCCTTTTATTTTGTTTATTATGTCGTCTACTACCAAAAATGGATTTTCAGACAATACATTCATATCAGTTCTACCTATTAAATTAATTACAGCAATCTTCTTTCCCTTGCATTCATAAATTCCATATCCTTTTCCAACTACACCCTTAGAATAGTTTGCTGGACGTAAAAGTTTTGGATTATCTATAAATGTAAATATATCTTTTTTCCCCCATGTATGATTTCCCATAGTTATAGAATCTATATTTAAAGAAATCATATCATTAAATATTTTTGTTGTTATTCCCATTCCTCCTGCTGCATTTTCTCCATTTACTATACAAAAATTAATTTTCTCATCTTTCATTATTTTAGGTAGAGTTTCCTTTAATTTCTTTACTCCGTTTTCGCCAACAATATCTCCAATTGCTAATATCTTCAAATTCATCTTTCCTTTCCAAAATATTTTTTCTTATAATACTATATTTTTTTAATAAAATCAATTATTCTTTTATCTTAATTTTTGATTTATATAAGGTATACAAGCTACCAAATAGGCAATTTTTGAATAAAATGAGTATATCTATAATTTTTTAGTAGATACTATACATATATGTATGAAAGGAGCTCTAATTTTCATGAAGTCATTTTGTATAAAAACAAACAATAACAATATCATTGATTATCTTATTTACGAATTTCGGAAAATTTAATTTAGATAATGTATATTATTGCTCTAAAAAATTCAAAAACTATAAAAATGTAATTATTCATTATACAGGCCCTTATACTTCAATTTTCGAACATCGTTTATGTAATATATTGACAAATTGCATTCTTAACTTTTATGAAGAAAAAATAATAGATAGATTAATAAACTATAATTATTTTTATTTTGACTTTCATGAAAAAAACAGAATAAAAGAAGATTGTCTTGTTTTGCTACATGAAGATAATAGTGATGATTTTTATTTTAGAAAAGATACATTATGGCTATGCTTATACAATTATCTACATGAATATAAAACTATGGTCTTACAGGGATTTGTTAATTTTAGAATTTCATCTTATGTTAAATCATTAGATTATGCAATAGATATTAGCGTAAATAAATTTATAATAGAAAGAGAATACAATGAATTTATTCAACTTTTAAAGCTTTATATTAATTCAAAACCAACTTCAGATAAAGTTATTCATCTTATTTATACAAATAAAACTTCTATTTTACTTGATGAAAATAAGAATGTTATTCCTATTTCAGATGAAAGTTTTAATGCAAAATATCTATCTGATATTTCATTTTCTTCTAATGACTGTGCTTTAAATACGTTGCTTAATATTCTCCCTAAAGAAATTTATTTACATTTAATATTTGAAGAGGATGACGAATTTATAAGTACACTAAAATTAATTTTTGAAAATAAATTACACATATGTACGGATTGTAATATTTGTAGGACATATCGTTTAATTCAAAATGAGATAAATACTAAAATTTAATTAATTAAAGATTTAGATGTTTGTTATACTTATTATATAAAATATATATCGATAAAAATAAGTATAATTAGAACTTTATTATTTACTTCCTTTATTTTATATGTTATATTATTAAATAATCGGAGGGATATTATGGAAAACAGAAAAAAATTAGTATCAATATTAGTTCCAGCATATAATGAAGAAGAGACTCTAAATATGCTTTATAAAAGACTAGAAAAACTTATTAATGAAAATTCCAAATATGATTTTGAAATATTACTTGTAAATGATGGTAGTAAAGATAATACATTTTCTATTATGAAAAGTTTAAGAGAAAAAGATAAACGTATCTGCTATTTAAATCTTTCTAGAAATTATGGTAAAGAAACGGCTATGATTGCGGGGCTTGACTATGTTAAAGGCGATTGCGTAATTTTAATTGATGCAGACTTACAAGATCCACCAGAATTAATACCAGAAATGCTTAAATTTTGGGAAGACGGATATGATGACGTTTATGCAAAAAGAAAATCTAGAAAAGGTGAAACATGGCTTAAAAAATTCACATCAAAAATGTATTATAGAACATTACAAAGTGTAACTAAAATAGAAATTCAAAAAGATACTGGAGATTTCCGTTTGCTTGATAGACGTTGTGTTGAAGCTTTAAAATCTTTAAGAGAATCAGAACGTTACACAAAAGGACTATATAGCTGGATTGGTTATAAGAAAAAGGAAATATTATATGATCGTGATCCTCGTATAGCAGGAAAAACGAAGTATAATTATGGAAAATTAATTAACCTTTCTTTAGATGGAATTACCTCTTTTACTACTTCTCCTCTTAGATGGTCAGCTATTATTGGAGTTATTGTTTCTTTAATTGCATTCATCTATATGTTAGTAATTATTTTTAAAACAATAATTTGCGGTGTAGATGTTCCAGGGTATGCATCTACTATGGTTGTTATTCTATTTTTAGGTGGCATTCAATTAATATCTTTGGGTATTATTGGAGAATATTTGGGACGAGCATTTTATGAAAGTAAAGGTAGACCATTATATTTTATTGATTGTTATAATGAGGAAAGAGAAACTAACTTGAAAAAGAAAGATTAATATATTATATTTTTTTACTAAATATAATAAAATAAGATAAAGCAAAATAAATTAGCTTTGTCTTATTTTTTATGATTTTTTTATTATATTTTTTATATTACACTATCTTTCTTTTATAGTATATTTTAAATTTCTATTCTACTACTAAATCTTTCTTGTACAATTTTCTTTAATTTTGCATTTTTTTCTTCATTTAATTCTGGGTCCTCTGCTTCTATTTTTAATGCTACACTTTGAACTTGCTTTAAGATATTCATATCTTCAAATAAATTGGCAATTTTAAATTCTGGAAGTCCATGTTGTTTTGTACCAAAAAATTCTCCAGAACCACGTAATTCCAGGTCTTTTTGTGCAATAATAAATCCATCATTTGTTTCTTGCATTATTTTCATTCTTTGCCTTACTACATCTGAATTAGAATTATATTTTAAAATACAATATGATTGATACTGTCCCCTTCCTACTCTTCCTCTTAATTGGTGAAGTTGGGCAAGTCCAAATCTTTCTGCATTTTCAATTATCATAATGCTACTATTAGGAACATTTACTCCTACTTCAATTACAGTTGTAGAAATTAAAATATCAATTTTTCCTTCTTTAAAGTTAAGCATTATTTCGTCTTTTTCTTTTGATTTCATTTTTCCATAGATACATTCTACTTTATATTCTTTAAATGTTTCATTTTTATATTTTTCTACAAGTTCTAATACAGCCTTCGCATTTATTTCTTCATTTTCTTCTACTAATGGACATACTATATAGCATTGTCTTCCTTCTTCGATTTGTTTTTTTACAAAAACATTTACCCTTTCTTCCATAGATTTTGTTACAGCAAATGTATCTATTTTTTTTCTATTTGGTGGTAGTTCATCTATTATTGATATATCTAAATCTCCATATAAAATAAGTGCGAGAGTTCTCGGAATTGGAGTTGCTGTCATAACTAAAACATTTGGGTTCTCTCCTTTTGATGCAATTGTACTTCTTTGTCTTACACCAAATCTATGTTGCTCATCTGTTACAACTAATCCTAAATTTTTAAATACAACATTTTCCTGTAAAATAGCATGTGTTCCAATTAAACAATCAATTTCACCGATTTGCAAGTCTTTCTAATATATTTTCTTTATTTTTTTTTGTTATACTACTAATTAATAGCTCACATTTTATACCATATTTTTCTAATATTTCTCTAAAACTTTCTAAATGTTGTATTGCAAGTATCGAAGTTGGTGCCATAATTGCTACTTGATATCCACTTTTTACTGCTTTGTATGCACATATTATTGAAATGATGGTTTTTCCAGACCCTACATCTCCTTGCAAAAGTCTATTCATTGGAAGATTTTTTTCTAAGTCTTCATCTATTTCTTCAAGTACTTTTAATTGTGCTTTTGTCAGTTTAAATGGTAAGTTGTCTATAACATCTGATATTTTCACATCACTATTTAATTTAACTCCTAATTTTTCGTTGTCATTTTTATTTTTTAATCCTAGTAACCCCATTTGCATGGTTAATAATTCTTCAAAAACTAATCTTTTTCTTGCTGAATTATAATTCTCAAAATTTTCTGGAAAATGTATTTGAGTAATTGCCTTGTCTAAATTTATTAATCCATATTCTTTTAGCAAATATTCTGGCATAGTTTCTTCTATATCGCCCTCTATACTTTGTAAACCATTTTCTATAATTTGTCTTAATGTATTTTGTGATAACTGAAAAGTAGATGGATAAATTGGTATAATTTTGCCTGTATTTTTATGTTTTTCTTCCATATCAAAAACAGGAGAACTCATTTCAATTTTTCCGTTTTTTATGCTAATTTTTCCATAAAAATAATATGTTCCACCTAATTTAATTATATTTTTTACATAGCTTTGATTAAACCATGTAATATAACAATTTGCTGTTCCATCATTTACGGTCACTTTATACATGCACATATTTTTTCTTACCCTAAGTTCTAATACCCTTGAAATTGCAATTGCTTTTATTAATATTTCTTCTCCATTTATTGCCTGCGCTATTGTTCTGGGTTTACTTCTATCTTCATATTCCCTAGGATAATATGTAATTAAATCTCCCAAAGTATAAATTCCTAATTTATTTAAAAGGACTACTCTATTTGGTCCTACTCCTTTTATAAATTTAACGTCTTTTCCTAAATTTAACATAAACTACTAGATCTCCTTTTCTTTTGTAATTATTACATAGAAACTTTGTTTTGTAAATATTTTTGTTTCCTTTTTATCACATCTTTCATATACTAATAATATCATAGAAAAAAGAGGTGTATGAGAATATGAAAAAATACAAATTGGCGATTGTTGGTGCTACTGGAGTTGTTGGTAGAACTGCTTTAAAAGTATTAGAAGAAAAAAAGTTACCTATTTCAGAGTATTATCTTTTTGCTTCTAAGCGTTCTGCAGGTACGAAATTAAAATTTATGGATAAAGAATATACAGTTGCAGAATTAAATGAAAATTCTTTTGATACTGGAATTGATTTTGCCATTTTTTCAGCAGGTGGTGAGACTTCTAAAAGATATTCACCTATTGCTTGTAACAAAGGTTGCACTGTAATTGATAATAGTAGTGCCTTTCGTATGGATACTAATATTCCTTTAATAGTTCCAGAAGTGAATTTTAATGAAATTCTAAACTATAAGGGAATTATTGCAAATCCAAATTGTTCTACAATTCAGGCTGTTGTCTGTTTAAAACCTTTAGATGATAAATACAAAATTAAAAGAATTATATATTCTACTTATCAAGCTGTTTCTGGTGCCGGAATTAAAGGAATTAATGATTTAGAAAATGGAATTAAAAATTACATAAATGGTAATAATAGTGAAGATTATTTGGAAAAATTTCCATATCCAATTTTTAATAATTGTCTTCCACACATAGACACTTTTCTTCCAAACGGATATACAAAAGAAGAAGAAAAGATGATAAATGAAACAAGAAAGATTTTAGGTAAGCCCGATTTAAAAATAACTGCTACAACAGTAAGAGTTCCTGTTTTTAATTGTCATAGTGAATCTATTAACGTTGAATTTGAAAGTGAATTTGGTGATATAGAAGAAGTAAAAGAACTTTTAAAAAAGGCCCCTGGAATTACTGTTGTTGATGATCCTTTAGATAATTTGTATCCTGTAACATTTAATGCGAATGGAAATGATAATGTATTTGTTGGAAGAATTCGTAAAGATTCAAGTGTTAAGTCCGGCATTAATTTATGGGTTGTTGCAGATAATATTAGAAAAGGCGCAGCAAGTAATGCAATTCAGATATTAGAAAAATTGATAAAATAGTTTAATATTTGCTACGATATAAAATAACACAATAAGTAATAATACCCAAATTTTAATTATCGATACCTAATTTTTAATATTCATAGATTTTTTAGTCTGAATATACAAAATTCACTTTTATATATTCAGACTTTTATACTCTCTATCACTCTTTTTTATTCTTAATTGTAATTACTAAGCATTTTTTACTTTTGCTCAATTAAAATTGTTTGTTTCAAATCGTTTCTATAAACTTCTACACCTAATTTTTCTAATCTTTTTAAGGTTTCATTATGTGGATGTCCATATGAATTATCTTTACCAACTTGAATTACAGCTATTTTTGGCATTATTTGATTTAAAAATTTTGCTGATGAACTGGTTTTAGAGCCATGATGAGCAACCTTTAATATATCTGTTTTAGGCCATGTTCTTTTATCTTCATTTTCCTTTTCCATATCTCCTGTAAATAAATAACTTACATCCTTATATACCATTCTTATTACAATAGAAGTGCTATTAAGATTAGATTTATCTGTACCAATAGACATAATTTCACAATTTGCATCACCAATTTTGAATGTATCTCCAATACTTGGAGTTGTGACTCTCAAACCTTTATCTGATATTGCATCTAATACTTCTTCAAATGCCTTTGTATTTGTTTGAACTTTTGGCATATATATTTTCCCTATATCAAATGCTTTAATGATATTATCTAATCCACCTATATGGTCTTCATGAGGATGGGTTCCAACTAAAATATCTATTTTAGATATCCCCAATGTATTTATATATTTTACAAGCATATCTCCATCTTCATTATTTCCTCCATCTATTAACATTGTTTTTCCATTGTTTACAATTAGTATACTATCTGCTTGTCCAACATCAAAAAAATATATCTTTTGTCCTGTTTCATCTGTTATTTTACTTATAACCTCATTTCCTGTTTTAATATTGACTTTCTCAAATGAGGTTTTTTCAACATTAACACTTGTTTGATTAACATCCTTTGTATCTTCTCCAAATATTTTTCCTATTTGCTCTTTGTTATTTCCTATAACTAACAACAAAACTCCAATACATACAGTTAAAACTATTTTAACTATATTATCTATATTTTTCTTTTGTCTGTTCATTTTTGCCCCCTAATATTTCATTTGTTGTATTTAAAATTTTAAATGCTTTTACAAATAACTTATTACTCATTCCATAAATCTTGCATTTTCTTTCTAATTCGATCTTCTATTTTTTTCTCTTCTTCTAAGTCTATAGAAAATTTTCCTTCTTTATAATTTAATACACTTCCTTCTTTTATTTCCTTTGGTAGTTTTTCTTTCTGTATTTCTAATTTTTCCTTTGTATTTCTATTTTCGCAAATCACATATTCGCCTTCAAATCTATCTACAACCCAAATGTCTTTTTTCATCATTTTCATCCTTTCTGAAATCTGATGTATAAACTCACCTACTCCTGTTTTTGTCTCATTAAAATTAGAATTTTCATTTAAACTTAAATTATCATTTTTAAGTTCATTGTATCTATTAATCATTGGCATTAACTTAAAATCCTCCTTTTTTGTTATTGCCCCCAAATTATTTTATATCTTTCTTGTTAATGAATTCTTTGCTCCCCATATGCAAGGACTTGCACATTTCCAACCTTTAAATGTACATCTCACTCCTCTTTCATATGGTAATAAATATTCATATACATACTTGTTAGTATTTTTAGTATTTTCAATATATTTATCTAATATTTCTTTTGTTTGTAGCATTATTTCTAATTGTGCACATCCGCATAATCTTTCTTTACACTTTAAAATAAAATCTTCTACCGTACCTCTTTCATTTATTTTTACAAGCATTCCCTGTGGGAATAGATCTTTTAATGAATTGATGTCTTTTAACCAATCACTCTTTAGTTCTTCATCATTTTCAATTATTTTTGGTATGTAAAATTTAGGTTCACCTTCAATTTTCATATTATATCTTAAAGTTCTGTGTCTTTGTGCTTGTGCAAGCTCAGCAAATGTTCCTTCATAATTACAAGAATAGCATTCTCCGAACTCTTCCATATAATTTCTACTTGCAAATAAGGAAATTTTTCTTTGCTTTGTATTTGCATTTAATTCTGGTACTAATAAATCTTTTATTTGTTCGTTAAACTCTTTAAGATAAGGCTTTAATAGTTTATTAAACTCTGTATTTTCTTCATTTTTTATATAATTTTCAAAGAAGCTTGCAATGTAATTTAATTGACGAAATGAAACAGTATATTCCATAATAGTTGATGGTGTAAATACACTAACTAAATATCTAGCATTCTCTTGTGCAAGTTTAATTCGTTGTTTTTCTATAATTTCTGGATATTTTTTTTCAATTTGTTCTGAAAAAATTTTAATCCATTTTTCATATAAGCTACTTTCCCTTTCTGATACTTGCATTTTTGTGTATCTTGCTGATTTTTCTGACGTTGTATACATTCCTTCATTATTTAAAATCATTGCTAATATTTTAGGAATATTGCTAAGTGCTAAATTGAAACTTACATGATCAAATACACTGTGATGTCCCATTTTTAATGTATTACTTGCTCTTTTTAGTGTTTTTTCTTCGTTTTCTTCAAATAAAGTTTCTATTGTACCTGGCATATAGCATATTCCTGCTGCTTTTCCAGAAAATAAAATTGCCTCTTTTTTTGTTATTTTATATTTTGGCTTTGTTGAACCTATAATCTCTACTTTCATTTTTTCCCCCTGAATATGTTTTTTCTTACTATATCAAAAACAGTAATTAACATCAAGTATTTTTAAAATTTTGGAACATATTGTTCTTCATTCTCACCAAGTTCTTGAATGTATCCGTTTTTCAGATCCAATAGATATAAATATTTCTCTATTTCTTTATATTCTTTAATTTTTAGTTTTCTATTCAAAAGAGTATCTTCTTTTGCCTTATATGTAGGAAAGTATTGCGCCATTACGCTTACCCAAGTTTCTTTAGGTAGATTTTCTTTTATCCATTTTAAAATATTTTTTGTATTTTGCATGTGACTTGGTAGAATTAAATGTCTTATTATAACACCTTTAATAATTATTCCATTTTCATCAAATTTTGGAAGTCCTACTTGTTTTATCATTTCTTTAATAGCTTTAGTTGCTACACTGAAATAATTGTCTATACCAGAATATTTCTTTGAAAGCTCGTTAGAATAGTATTTTAAGTCTGGTAAATATACATCAATATATCCATCTAACATTTTTATTGTTTCTATATTTTCATAGCCATTTGAATTATATATAATTGGTAAACTTAAACCGTTTTTCTTTGCAATTTTAAGAGCTTTTATTATTTGTGGAACATACATTGTTGGAGTTACTAAATTAATATTATGTGCTCCATTATTTTGTTCATTTATAAAAATTTCTGCTAACTCTTCTTCCGAAATTTCCTTTCCTTTACCTTGTTGACTTATTTCATAATTTTGACAATAAATGCACTTTAGATTGCAATTTGAAAAAAAAACTGTTCCAGAACCATTATTTCCACTTATACATGGCTCTTCTGCATAATGTAAAGATGCAAGTGCAATTTTAATTTTATTGTTACAGTTACATCTTCCTTTTTTCCCTAGTAGCCTATTTACCATACATTTATGTGGACATATAGTACAAGATTCTAAAATTTCCATTATTATTTTTGACCTACCTTTTATTATTTTTTATATGTTTTGGATATTTTATCAAACATTTATTCGTTTTGCAAGTGTTTTTATCATAATTTATTTGATTTTTTTAAAAAAAGTGATATAATTTTCATTATGAGTAAGGAGGAAATATAATATTATGTTTTTTAGTTCAAATTTTCGTGTAGGACTTTTACAAATTGATAATAATAGTTTACTTAATAATCAAGGTATTTTGTCTATTTTAGAAGAAGCAGCAGATATGCATTCTGCTAGCATTGGATATGGAGTAAATGATATATCTAAAACAAATTTATCATGGATATTATTAAATTGGAAAGTACAAATATTTAAAAGGCCAAAGTATTCAGATAAAGTTTTGGTTAAAACATGGACAAGATTAGTAAACAAATTCTATACATATCGTGACTTTGAGGTTTATGATGAAAACAATAATCTATTAATAATTGCTACTTCAAAATGGATTTTAATTGATGCACAAAAAAGAAGTATAGCACGAATAGAAGACTCTATGTTTGAACAATATTTGCCTGAAAATAAGTCTGTGTTTAATATTGTTGAAATTCCAAAATTAAAAGAGCCTGATGTTTCAAAAGAAACTTGTACTTATTGTGTAAGAAGAAATGATATAGATGTAAATGGTCATATGCATAATATAAATTACTTAAGTTTAGCATATGAAGCATTACCATATGAGATTTATAAAAATAGTAAGTTTAATAATTTCGAAATTCTATATAAAAGAGAAATAAAACTTGGAGATACGGTAAAATGTTTTTATACGTTTGAAAATGATTCTCATATTATTACTATAAAAAGCAGTGATTTAAAGTCTTTACACGCTATTGTAAAATTAAGTTAACCAAACAAATACTTTTTTTCCTTTGTTTGGTTAACTTTAATTTTTATTTATAGTTAATAAATGACTTTTATATTTTTTAAAATGCATTTACATTTATTTTTTACTTTAATATTTCTTTTTTGAAACTTATGCCATTAGCAAGTTTTTCTAACCCTAAAATATCTAGAACTGTTGCTGAAACATCTGAGTAAGTTTCTCTTATTCCAAGGTTTACATTTTCTTTTACATTTTTTCCATAAACTAATATAGGTACATATTCTCTTGAATGATCTGTACTAGGTGTACTAGGATCGTTTCCGTGATCTGCTGTAATCATTAAAATATCTGTGTCTTTCATAGATTCTATTATTTTTGGTAGCTTTTCATCAAAATATTCTAATGCTCTTGCATATCCTTCTATATTATTTCTATGACCATAAAGCATATCGAAATCAACTAAATTTGTAAAAATTAAGCCTTTTGATTCTTCCTTTATTTTTAATATCGTTTTCTGAATTCCATCTGCATTTCCCTCTGTATGAAGTGCTTCGTCAATCCCTCTTCCAGAAAATAAGTCTTCTATTTTTCCAATTGATATTACTTTATAACCTTTTTCTTTTGAACTACTTATAACATCTAACATTGTTTTTCCAAAAGTATTTGATTCAAAATCTTTCCTATTATAAGTTCTTACAAAATTTTCTGAATCCTCCCCAACAAATGGTCTTGCAATAACTGTACCTACATTATACTGTGGCTTATCTAATATTTTTCTTGCAATTTTACATATTTCATACAATTTATTTACAGGAATAATATCTTCATGTGCTGCAATTTGAAATACACTATCTGCAGATGTATAAATAATTGGATATCCTGTTTCTATATGCTTTTTTCCAAATCTTTTAAGAATTTCTGTTCCAGAACCAACTTCATTACATAAAATTCCTGTCACTCCAGTTTCATTAATAAATTCTTCTATTAACTCTTTTGGAAATGCATTCGGATATGTTTTAAATCCAGGATTTTGAATATATCCAGACATCTCCCAATGTCCTACTGGACTATTTTTTCCGACATGCTTTTTCTGCCATTTTTCCAAATGCTCCAATTGCGTTTACATCTTTTTCTTTTATATTTAAACCGTCTATATTATATAATCCAAGCTTTTTTAAATTTGGCAGTCTAAGACTCGTATTATTATAAATTCCTTCTAAAGTATTACTTCCGCAATCTCCATAATCTTTTGCATCTGGTGCTTGGCCAACTCCAAAACCATCCAAAACAATTATAATTGCTCTATTTATATTATTTTCTAGCATTTATTTGTTTTCCTCCTTATTTTCAATTGGCTTTAAATCATATTCATAGATTTTTATTGTCTTAATTATATTTTCGTAATCATTCTTTTCTAAGCTAACTATTTCTTTTGACTTACCTATTAAAGATCTTTCAAAATTATTTAAGCATAGTAACACTTCTTTTGTGTCATCCATTCCAAATCTTTCTTTTGAATTTTCAGAATAAATAACATGGTTTGAATAAAACAATAATGAACTTCCTTTTGGTATATTGTATTTAATAACATCAATATTGTTAATATCTTGCTTTTTTATTTCTGCTTGTAAATCTAAATTTGCCAAAGTCCATTCAAACATTTGATTATTCTGTAAAATTGAATAAACTTCTATATTATATGGACTTTTAATTTTATTATATGCTTTTTCTAATATTTTCTTTAATGTTAATAACTTTTGTTCAAAATCTTCTAATTTTGTATTTGTATCTAGATTTAAAATCTCATATTTATTTTTTAAATTATTATTTGCTTTTATATGCATATCAACTTTTTGATTTATATCATAATATATAATATTTTGTTCCATTTTGTTTTTTATAAACTTTTCTTTTTCATTTTCTAAAATATCACTAATATATTTTTCTTCTTCATCTCCAATATCATTCTTAGACAATATACTAATAATATTCACATAATCCATAGCTGTAAAAATTGAATCTCTTTCATTTTTAGACAGTATCTTAAATTGTAAATTATCTATTTCTTTTGCAAATTCTTCAAAGTTATTCTTAAACTCAACTTTTCTATTCAACTCTTTCTGACTATCTTCTTCTTTATTTGCCTCATTTAAAACATTCGGAATATCTTTATTAGTAAATTTCCAAAATTCGAATATACTAGTTTTATGACTTTCTATTTCTTTTATAAATAAGTCTGCATTTTTTATTTTAGTTTTTAAAATATCAACTTTCTTTATTATATTCTTTAGTTCTGTTTCTACTTTATTATTACTTTCTTCTTCTCTTTTCAAAATATTGCAGACTGCAAGTAAGTCATCAATTGTATAGCTTGCTTTTTTCTCATAAACATCACTTATTTCTTCTGTTTGTATAAGTTCAGGTTTTATCATTTGACCAATTTTATTTATTTTTCTATGTTTTTTATTTGATTTAAAGAAATATTTGAATCTGCCAATAAAAGACCTTTTACATTGCAAAAATGTTACAATTTGTTTTTGCTTTTGATTGTATTCCTCAGTTTTATTATTCAACTCTTGTTTCATTATTTTTAATTTTTCTTCACTTTTTTCAGTATTTTCAATTATTTCATATGTTTTATTTATATTTTCTTCTACTTGTTCATTTATAAATTGATTTATTGTATTTATATATATTTTTTGTTTCTTATAATTAATTAAAAAATTACCTACATCATCAACTTTCACTTCAAATTTATACTTTTTTTCAAAATTTGATGAAATTGTAAAGAGTTGTTTTAATAATTCATATTTTTCATCTGCTTCTGTTTTATTTTTTAATATGATTTTGTATAAACTTTCTACATTTTCATAAACTAATGTCTTTCCTATAATATGCATACTTCTGTTTCCATACGCATCAACTATTTCATATATGCTTGGCCACTTTTTAGTAAAGAACCACAAATAGTTCTCCATATCTGCAATTTGTTTATTGTCTAAAAATTGTTTTGAATATCCCTCATTCACAATGGGCAAATACATTTTTATAGCTACTTTTTCTTTATTAGACTGTATTTGTTTTTTCAATAGCAAAAACATAGCCTCGTTTTCTTTTTCATTTTGAGAAATAAGCATAATATATTTTTTTTCAGCCTCAACAAAAAAAACTTGCCATTTTAATGAGTTTTTATAAGCAATTTTATATGGATATGAAATATCAAATTTGTTTTGTTCATTTTCTAATTCTTGTAATTTACTTATTTTCAAATTCTTAACCATGTCTAAAAAATTATCATTACATTCTTTTATATATTTCTCAATTGGTACAGCTTCTTTACACTTTTCTTTTATACTTTCCAGATTGTCTTTTGAAGTTATAAATATTTGTATTTCATTTACATCAATATATTTATAAACTTTAGAAGTTGTATCTTTATAATCTTTACTTAAATTACAATTTTCCATTTTACTATTTTTTATATAGTCTGGTAATTTTTTAAGATTTAAGTCTATATATTTTAATTTTTCATCTATATTTTCTATTTCTTCCTTAGTAATTTCAGGCATAATTTTCCTCCCAAAATATTTTACTTTAGTATACCAAATAAAAAAATAATAAGCAATATTTTGCCTATTATTTTTTATTCAATTTTAAGTTTATTTTTTATTTATAAGTTAAATTTTACATTATATTATTTTTCGTAGTTTTGAACTTCTTTTAATATTTTTTCTATGAACTCTTCTATTTTCATAGCTCCAATATCTCCTTTTTCTCTTGAACGTACTCCAACTGAGTTTGAATCTTGTTCCTTTTCACCAATTATAAGCATGTATGGTACCTTTTTCAATTGTGCTTCACGAATTTTATAACCAATTTTTTCATTTCTATCATCAAATTCTACACGAATATCTTTTTCTTCTAACTTGTCTGCTACTTGTTTAGCATATTCTTTAAAATTATCTGTAATTGGCATCACATTTACTTGCACAGGAGCAAGCCAAGTTGGAAGTGCACCTTTTGTTTCTTCTAATAGGAAAGCTATGAATCTATCAAATGACCCAAGAATTGCCCTATGAATTACAACTGGTCTGTGTGCTTTTCCATCTTCTCCAATATATTCTAGTTCAAACTTTTGTGGTAATAAGAAATCTAATTGACATGTTGAAATTGTAATATCATGTCCTACAGCAGTTTTTATTTGTACATCTAATTTTGGTCCATAAAATGCTGCTTCTCCTTTTGCTTCATAAAAGTTTAAGTTTGACTGTGTTAATATTTCTCTTAATTGACTTTCTGCATTTTCCCACATTTCGTCATCATCATAATATTTTTCTTTATCTTCTTTATCTCTTAAAGACAATCTAAATGAATAATCTGTAAATCCAAAATCTTTGTATACATCAAGGATTAAATTTACAACCTTTCCAAATTCTTCTTTAATTTGATCTGGTCTTACAAAAATATGTGCATCATTTTGACACATTTGACGTACTCTTTCAAGTCCACAAACGTTTCCACTTGCTTCATAACGGAAATCGTGTGCAAGTTCTCCAATTCTGATTGGAAGATCACGATAAGAATGTAATTTATGTTTATAAATTAGCATATGATGTGGGCAATTCATTGGTCTTAATACTAATTCTTCATTTTCCATCTGCATTACCGGAAACATATCTTCTTTATAATGATCCCAATGTCCACTTGTTTTATACAATTGAACATTTGCAAGTGATGGAGTATATACATGTTTATATTTTTGTTTTACTTCTTTATCTAAAATATATCTTTCTAAGAGTCTTCTGATTGTTGCTCCATCTGGTAAATACATAGGAAGTCCTGAACCAACAAGTTCATGTGTCATGAATATTTCTAACTCTTTACCAATTTTTCTATGATCTCTTTGCTTTGCTTCTTCTAATAATTTTAAATGTTCTTCAAGCTGACTTGCCTTTGGAAAAGAAATTCCATAAATTCTTTGAAGCATTTTATTTTTTTCATTTCCTCTCCAATATGCACCTGATGATGATAAAATTTTAACTGCTTTTACTTTACCTGTGCTTGTTAAATGTGGACCTGCACAAAGATCTACAAAATCTCCTTGTTCATAAAAACTAATTTCTTCTCCTTCTGGTAATTCACTAATTAATTCTTGTTTATAAATTTGTCCTTCCATTAGCTTTAAAGCTTCTTCTTTTGGTAAAGAAAATCTCTTTATTTCTATATCTTCTTTTATAATTTTTTTCATTTCCTCTTCAATATTTTTCTTATCTTCATCTGTAAATGGGTTTTCCACATCAAAGTCATAATAAAAACCTTCATCTATACTAGGTCCAATTGCAAATTTAACATTTGGAAATAACCTTTTTACAGCTTGTGCCATAATATGAGATGTAGTATGCCAATAAGCTTTTTTTCCTTCTTTACTAGATTCAAATGTGTGAATAACTAAATTGCAATCTTCATCTAGTTTATATCTTAAATCTTTTATTTTTCCATCTACTTCCCCACAAGTTGCAACTCTTGCTAAACCTTCACTTATTTTTTTAGCAACCTCTAGAATACTACTTCCTTGTTCTACTTCTAATATAGAACCATCTTTTAATTGAACTTTTATCATCTTTTTTCCTCCCATCTATTTTAGGTTTCTTCATACAAAAAACCCTAGAAATTTATTTTCTAATAAACTTCTAGGGGCACTTTATAGTACGGTTCCACCCTTACTTTTAACTTCATTTATGCCTTTAACGCAGGCTTTTGTTTACGTCTAGTTTTAGCTAGAAACAAATGAGGTAGTTTTTCAAATCCGTTTTTCATAAATTAGCTTTCAGCCAATGACTAATTTTCTCTTTCTGACAACCTTAATTTTACTTTGTCTCATTATTGTTTTTATTTTTTTACTATATCATTATTATACTATCAATTTTAAAATTGTCAACTGGTAAAATTTATTTTTATAATTTATGCATATCTTTGCAATTTGCTAATATACATTAATTAAAGTTGTTGTACAAACATTTTTCGAGGAGGGTATATAATAAGATGGAAGAAAATTTAAGATTATATGAGGATATAGCCAAACGTACAGATGGGGACATTTATGTTGGTGTTGTTGGACCTGTTAGAACTGGAAAATCTACTTTTATAAAAAGATTTATGGATTTACTTGTAATTCCAAATATTGATAATGAATATAAAAAAGAACGTGCAAGAGATGAATTACCACAAAGTGCTGCTGGTCGTACAATTATGACAACAGAACCAAAATTTATTCCAAATGAAGCTGTAGAAATTACAGTTGGAAATAATATTAAACTAAAAACTCGTTTAGTAGATTGTGTTGGTTATCTTGTAAATAATGCTATTGGTTATTTAGAAGATGATATGCCTAGGATGGTAAAAACTCCATGGTCAGATGAAGAAATTCCATTTGAAAGAGCTGCTGAAATTGGTACTAAAAAAGTAATAGAGGAACATTCTACAATTGGTATTTTAGTTACAACAGATGGAAGTATAACTGATATTCCAAGAGAAGATTATATAGATGCTGAAGAAAGAGTTGTAAGAGAATTACAAGAACTTAATAAACCTTTTATCATCGTTTTAAATTCAGATGATTGCTTCTCTGATGCTACTAAAGCTTTAGCAAGAAAATTGGAAGATAAATATGGTGTTCCTGTTATGCCAACTAATTGTGCAGAACTTAATTTGGACGATATAAATGCTATTTTTGGTAAAATGCTATATGAATTTCCAATTGAACGTTTAAATATTAATTTTCCAAGATGGGTTGACGGATTATGTGATGATCACTGGTTAAAGAAAGAACTTTACTCTGAAATTAAAGATGCTTTTCAAAATGTTAGAATATTAAAACAAGTAGATTCTAGTATTGCAAAATTACAAAACACACAAATTATTACATCTAGTGTACTTAGTGAAGTAACACTTGGAACTCGGATGTGTTAACATTTCCATAAATCTAGCAGAAGATTTATTCTATAAAATCTTAACAGAAATATCTGGTGTGGAAATTGCAAATGAAGGAGATTTATTCTCAACAATTACAAACTTAGCTTCTACTAAAAAAGAATATGATAAAATCGCATATGCTTTGGAAGAAGTAAAAGCAAAAGGATACGGAATTGTTTCACCTTCAATGGATGAACTAATTTTAGATGAACCTGAAATGGTAAAGCAAGGTTCTCGTTTTGGAGTAAAACTTAAAGCAAAAGCTCCTTCAATACACATGATTAGAGCAGATATTGAAACAGAAGTCTCTCCTATTGTTGGTTCAGAAAAACAATCTGAAGAACTTGTTAATTATTTGCTTTCAGAATTTGAAAGTGATCCACAAAAAATCTGGGAATCTAATATTTTTGGAAAAAGCCTACATGAACTTGTTAATGAAGGTCTTCAAAATAAACTTTCTCATATGCCGGAAGATGCTCAAATGAAGCTTCAGGATACTCTAGAGCGTATTATAAATGAGGGCAGTGGCGGATTAATTTGTATCATTCTATAATTTGCAATGGTCTGTGTCAGTTTGAACGGTTCTGTTTGACACTCTACTAATTATTTTTTAGTTTTTGGTGTCACTCAGAACTATCTAAAATTGACATTATTTTTTATTTTAATAATTTACTAATTTCTCCTATATAAAAAATATCTAACTTACTCATTGCTCTTGTTATTGTTACATATAATAGCTTTATATCTAAACTATTATCTATATACTTTTCATCACTTGCATCTGCAATAATTACACAGTCAAATTCTAGCCCTTTAGCAAGATAAGATGGAACTATTGAAATTCCTGAATTATAACTTGAATCTTTTCCCTTTATTAATTTAACATCATTTCTTACTTTAGCTATTTTCCTTTGTATTTTTTCACATTCATTCATGTCTTTTCCAATAATAGCTATTGATTTATAATCACTTTGTAGATATTTTTCTATTCTCATATTTATTTTATTTATTAGCTCAGTGTCATCTTTTACTTTGTCTATATTTATAGAATTTTTTCTATCTATTACTGGTTTACCAAATACAATTGATTCTTTTTCATATTCTGGTAATTTATTTATTACAGAATTAGCAACTTCCATTATCTCTTTTGTTGTTCTGTATGTTTTATCTAAAACTTTATACACAGTTTTTGTATTTTTAAACTCTACATTTATAAATGTATTCCAATTTTCAATTCCTCTATAAAAGTGTACACCTTGTGCTATATCTCCTAATATTGTCATAGAATTACTATTTATTATAGTTTTTAAAACATCAAAACCAAATTCTCCATAATCTTGAGCTTCATCAATTACAACATGTTTTATCTGGCATCTTTCTTTTATTCCAAATACTTTTAAACTTATATACATAATTGGAGCCAAATCTTCAAAACAAACTTCATTATTGTTTATGTTATAAATAGTATTTTCTTTAAGGTATTTCAACATTTCATTGTCTTCATTTAAAAAATCTTGTATAAATTCTTTATAATAATTTAGGCAATCTTTTTTCGGAATCTCATTTAAATATTTCTTAACTATTTTTTTATAATCCTTTTCTACTAGCTTTATTATTTTATCATATTCATCAAATACTTTTATTCGCTCTTGTTGATTTAAGTTTTCTATGCTTTTACTTCTTTGTGATTTTATTTCATTTATTATTTCTGGAATTTTCTTTTTAAATTCTGATGTTAAATTTTTTTCAATTTCATTAATTCTTGTGTTAAAATTGTACATTTTATATGTATCTTTAAATAACGAATTAATTTTGTCATATGTCATTATGGTGTATTTATTAAAAGTAAAGTCTTTTTTAGGTATATAATTTTCTTCTACTATTTCTAGGAATTCATCTACTAGATATTTAAACTTAATTGATGATTTAAATTTAGCTTCTTTAATCATTATATCAACTTTTCCTTTGTTAACCTCATCAAAGTCTTTATTTACTATAATAACAAGTTTTTCATTATTATCTGATATTTTTATTTTCTTTCCAATTACATCGTAAGCGAAATCTTCAAATGTACACTGCTTTACATTATCTACTCCCAAATCTGGAAGTATATTTGATATATAATCCAAAAAGAATTTCGTAGGTGCTAATATCATAAATTCTTCTGGTTTGAATTGCTTTTTATAATTATAAATTAAATATGCTATTCTATGAAGAGCAATTGTTGTTTTCCCGCTTCCTGCAACCCCCTGTACTATAAGAGGCAAATTTATATCTGACCTAATAATTTTATTTTGCTCATCTTGTATTGTTGCAACTATATTTTTCAGTCTATCATCAGCTTTTTCTTCTAATGCATTTTGCAAAAGTTCATCGTTTCCTGTAACATTGATATCAACATATTTTTTTAGCTTCTTGCTTTCTATTATATATTGCCTTTTCAAATAAATTTCTCCTGATATTTGCTCTCCTAAACATTCGTAACTTGCCTTTCCAAGTTTTCCTTCATAATATAAATTTGAAATAGGTGCTCTCCAGTCTACCACTATCGGTTCTAAGCTTTTACTGTCTAATATAGATAATTTTCCTAAATAAAATTTTTCTAATTTTCCTTTGTCTTCTTTAAAATCCATTCTTGCAAAATATGGAACATCTTTTATCTTTTTTATGTCATCTAATCTCTTTACCTTCATTTGTAACACCTGTCCTTTTGCAATATTTTCCATATCATACTGCAGACTTGCACTTTTTAATTCGTTTTCTAAGTTTTCTTCCTCTTTTGTTATTTTACATACAACATCTTTTAATTTGTTCTCTTCCTCTACAAAAATTTTCGAATCCATTTTCCCCTCCATATATTTTATTTTGGCTTTTGCAATTTTACATATACTTATTATTACTTATTGCCCATTTAATTATCTAATTTTGTACTTTGCAAAACGCAAAAAACACCAAGTATTAAAATACTTGGGTATTTATATGACTTTTTTTAAAACCTTTTATATCAAGTAGTAATTCTTATTTTTTTGCAATACTTAAAAATGACATTTGCATCATATAAATACTGAAAAAATAGAGCTTGACTACTGTGTTCGGAATGGTTACAGGTATCTCTCTAAATTTGTTAAGCCAATATTATCATCAATAAAATTAATTGTCAAGATACCTGTAATATTTAAATATTATTAATTTTCAGCTTTTTACCTTTCGTTTTCTTCTAATTTACTCTCTTTTTCACCTTGAATATTTCCAAAAGAGTTATCTTCTCTATTATATGTGTAAAAATTTTCTTCATTTTCTTCAAATAAACCCGTCAATTGTAATAATGCTCTTTTTTGTTGTTCTTGAGGTTCATATTTGAATTTGCCATTTTCATCTTTTAATCCATTTAACTTGTTGGCGAAATAACGATAAATTGATTCTCCAGTAGTATATAAATATACAACAATCTCCTGTTTCGAATCGCTTGGCAAGTTTGCTCTAAAAAACGTTGGAATAGCAGTTTTAGCATATTGCCTTATTTCTTCTTCTTTTCTATAATATAGTAAATTTACTTTAGCTTCTTCTTCAATTTCACTTTCATCACTGCCCACACTGTCTCTTTTCAAGCGTATTTTTTCATCTTCGAAGAATGTACTCAACTTTTCACTTGATTTAATCTTCTTATCTAAACTTTCAGAATTAGCCATTATTTTTATACATTTATTAATTTCATCTTCTATTTCCTTTTGTATTAAATTTTCTATTCCATTTGTAAATGCACTGTTCATTTTTTTCTTTATTGTTTTTTTGCTTACAATATTAGCTCCTTCTTTTGCTTCTATTTCTGTTTTTATTTTTTCTTCATATTTTTTTAGTTCAACATATAAAGCATTAATTTTTGGATCTTCAAAATTTTCTAATAAATCTTCTATTGAAGATATATCTTCATATTTTCTTCGTACTGTTCTTTCTATTTTTTCTGTTGCATTTTTTCCTATTATTGTAAAATCAGGCATTTCTGTCTTTTTAGATATCATTCCATCTTTTGTTTTCTGCTCTTCATGATATTCAGCTCCAGCTGCTGTAAATTCTGCATCATAATAATCTAATCCGCCTTTTCCTTGGGCTTCAAATTTAACCTTACATTTATCTTCTGGATTTTCTAAGTCTGAAAATGTTACTAAAAAGCCTGTATTGGTTGCTCTGAAATTTGGTTTTATTATCTTCTTTGGTGTTCTTATTGGCACTGTTCCTAAAAATTTAAAATTTGAGAATTTTTCTAAATTTGAAACATAATAATCACTCATTATATATTGTAATTCCCTTAATGTACTTGTATATACATTTTTAGTTCTTTCTAAATTTCCCTGACTATATTCTACATCGCCCTTAGCTTCTATTATCTCATTTTCTAAAGTTCTTATTCTTTCCTCTAATATTCTTACTTGTTGCATAATTTCTGATTCCCTTTGTAACAATCTTGAGCTAGTTGTAGTTAAACTCATTAACATATCTATTTCTTGCATATAATCTTGCTTAGATATTATTCCTGCTTTATAGTCATCTAATATTTTTAATAATCTTTCTTCTTGAGATTGTATTTTGCTTTCTTGTTGCTTTTTATTTGGAACCACTTCATCTTTTAACTCTACTTTAATTTCATTTAATTTATTTTTAGAATTATTCATATCATTTGTAAGCTCTGTTACTTTCTTTTTCTTCCTCTGTATAGAGCTTTCATGCTCATCCATCCTTATTTTAGACATATCCAACTCTTCTCTTAATTCTGTTAACTTTCCATTTATTTCGTCACTACCAGTTCTAAATTTTTTTGGTGGTACAGTTGTTACAACACTAAATGCTAATATATCTTTAAAATTAATTTTAGAAATTTTATCTAATATATCTCTTTGGTCTATATCTGGATTCTCTTCTATTTCATTTAATATTTCAGTAAATTCATTTCTAGTTTTTGTTATAATACTGTCTTGAGACTTTATTCTACCTTCTACAAATCCTTCTCCTCCAGGGAAAACACTTCTATAACTACTCCCTGTTGCATAAACTAATGCCAATATGGTTCTTTTTAAAGCCAAAACATACTCTCTTTCTTTTAATACTTCTGTCATTTTCTTATTATTAGCATTTTCTAAGTCTTTTAATTGTTTTTCTGCAGATATTGCTACTCTGTCAGGTGACATAATTTTATCTTTTTCCATATTTATAAACCTCCATTATTAGATTAAAATATTAAGTGTCTGATTAAAATTTCAACAATATATTTAATATTTTACCACATTTTATATTTTATGTAAATAAGCATATGATAAAAAAATAAAGCCATAAATTTTATATCAATTCATAGCTTTATTTAAATTTTATTTTCCTAGTCAATTTTATAAAGAGCTTTAAAATCCCAAGTTGTTCCATCTTTTGTATCATTTAATATAATTCCATCTTTTTCAAGTTTTGCTCTAATTGAATCTGCTGTTTCAAAATTCTTTTCTTTTTTTGCTATAGCTCTTTTTTCGATTTCGGATTTTATATAACTTACATCAATTTTTAACTTTTTAAGGTATTTTTGTTTCATGTTTGAGATAAATTCCTCTGGTTGTTGCTCAAATAGCCCCAATACACCTGAATATACTTCGTTAATATCTTCTAAAATCTTCTTTAATGTATTTGCAACAATATTTTTATTATCTTTTTTTGCAGATTTCATTATATTATTAGCATATTTAAAAATAGTGTGTAAATTCGCAATAACAACTGCTGTATTAAAATCATCATCCATAGCTTCTATAAATTTTGAGATAATTGAATTTGGTATCTCATCTTCTAATACTTTATCTATAGAACTATCTTCATTTAGTGCTATAAATTCTTTCATATTCTTAATTGTACTATAGAAATAATACATATGATTTTCTGCAAGTTGAAAATCACTATCTAAAATATCCATATCAGATGCATAATGTTTACAAAACATTACATATTTAATTACCTCATAATTATACATATTTAGCGCATCTCTTATAGTTAGTGAATTTCCAAGAGATTTACTCATCTTTTCTCCATTAATTTTAATAAGTCCACAATGAGTCCAATATTTTGCAAGCATTTTTCCTGTTAAAGCTTCACTTTGTGCAATTTCATTTTCATGATGTGGAAATAATAAATCTCTACCTCCACCATGAATATCTATAGTCTCACCTAAAGTATCTAATGCCATTGCTGAACATTCTATGTGCCAACCTGGTCTTCCATTTCCCCAAGGTGAATTCCAATAAATTTCTCCCGGTTTTGCAGACTTCCATAAAGCAAAATCAACTGGGTCTTTTTTTCCTTCTTCAAGCTCAATACGAACACCATTTAACATTTCATCCACTTTTCTATGTGACAATTTTCCATACTCTGGAAAAGTCTTTACTGAAAAGTATACATCACCTTTATCTGTAGCATATGCATGACCATTATCAATAAGTTTTTGAACAAATTCAATAATTTTGTTAATATATTCTGATGCTTTTGTTTTTACATCTGCATCAGTAATATGTAGATTTTTCATATCTTTTTCTGTTTCAACAATTTGCTCTTTTGAAAACTCCAAGGCATTTTTTCCGAAGTTCATTTGCCTTTTTTATAATTTTATCATCAACATCAGTGTAATTACGTACATACTTTACATTATATCCTCTATATCTTAAGTAATTAGTAATCATTGCATATACAATTGCTTGTCTTGCATGACCAATATGACTTAAATCATATACAGTAATTCCACATGCATACATTTTTACTTCTCCATCTTTTAAAGGAATAAATTCTTCTTTTTTACCTGTCATTGAATTTGTAATTTTCACTTTCAAAACCTCCCTTATACAATAACCTAGTATTAATTTTAACTCTCTACTATTTGTAGTGTATTATAGCATAGTTTCTTTTATGTATCAAGGTTTTGGGCAAAACTATAAAACAGTATAAATTAAAAGCTTTTCGATTATAAAATGTATATCTGTTAATAGATTTGGAAATAATAAAAAAAGAATTTAAAAAATGGAGATTTAATAAAAATATGGAAAGTTTAATAGTAAAACTGAAAAATAAAATTGTTGAAGTATTAACAAAAACGCCAGATACAAAATATGACTTTTTGCTACCTGAAACAAGTGATGAATCATCAAAAATGAATACTTTTAGCCAAGAAGATAATGAAATCCAATCTAATAATAATAGTGCAGAGACAACAAGTATCTTCTCATCATTTGACAAAAATTTAGAATTTATGAAAATACAATATAATGCACTTATTAATAGTGATGTTGTTATTCGTGAATTTACTTTAAGTGCTAGAGGTAAACAATTTAAAGCATTTATTATATATATTGATGGTATGGTTGATACACAATTAATTAATGATTTCATATTAAAACCTTTAATGCTAAGGAATTCAGCAAATAGCTATGACGGTGAACAAAACCGTGTACTATCTTTAAAAAATGATAATAAGACAATTATAAAAAAGGTTCGCAAATTTAATTTAGTAGATTATATAGATAGTTGTTTGCTACCTCAAAATTCTGTAAAAAAAGCTGAAAAATTTGGAGATATTCTTTCTGGTATAAATTCAGGTAATTGTGCACTTTTTGTAGATACTATAAATACTGCTTTTGATATAGATGTAAAAGGTTTTAAACAAAGAAGCATTAATAATCCTAATAATGAAATTATTATAAAGGGTCCTCAAGAAGCTTTTGTTGAAAGCATTAGAACCAATACGTCTTTAATAAGAAGAATTGTTAATAATGAAAATTTAATTATAGAGAATATTGATGTTGGTAAAATTAGTAAAACTAAGTGTGCTGTTTGTTATCTGAAAAATATAGCAAATAACGATTTAGTAGCAGAAGTAAAATTTAGATTAAATGAAATATCTGTTGATTCTTTACTTTGTAGTGGAGAATTAGAACAATTAATTAGTGATGATGCAGAAACTAGTATTCCTTTAGTTCTATCAACTGAAAGACCTGATAAAGCAACTAAAAATCTTTTTGAGGGAAAAGTCGTAGTTTTAGTTAATGGTAATCCATATGCTTTGATAATGCCAGCAACTTATATTGATTTTGTTGCTTCCCCGGAAGATAGTAATCTAAAACCTGCATTTGCTAACTTTTTAAAAATTATTCGAATACTTTCCATTTTTATAACACTATTTTTACCCGCTGTTTGGGTAGGAATTACTAATTATCATCAAGAATTAATTCCTACTGAACTATTATTTTCTATTGTGGCTTCTAGAGAAAATGTTCCTTTTCCAACAATCGCTGAAATTATATTAATGGAGTTTTCATTTGAATTAATTCGTGAAGCTGGTCTTAGAGTTCCATCCCCTATTGGCCCCACAATTGGTATTGTTGGTGCACTTGTATTGGGGCAGGCTGCTGTTAGTGCAAGTATTGTAAGTCCAATTTTAATAATTATTATTGCTATTACTGGTATTGCATCTTTTGCTATTCCTGATTTTTCTTTTGGATTTCATGTAAGAATTTTGAGATTTGTTTTTATATTAATTGCTTATATGGCAGGTTTTTTAGGCATTGCTCTTAGTTCATTTGTCTATCTTGCATTTTTATGTAATCTTAGATCATTTGGTGTCCCATATATGGTTCCATATGCACCAATCACTTCTAAAAAAGGCGGTTCTCTTTTACGTTTAGATACTTGGAAAACAGAAGAAAGACCTGATTATTTAAACACTAAAAGACATCACTCTCAGGAACACATTAGTATGAAATGGAAAAAATTTTCTAATTAATAAGGAGGAGATTTTATATGGAAAATACAAAAATAGGCTCTATATCTGCTATTTTTCTTATTATATCAATTATGATAAATCAGATTTGTTTAAGCTTCCCAAAGAATATATTGTCAAACACCGGCTCTGCTTCTCTCTTAAATATTGTATATATAAGCATTCTTTCTGTTATTTTAGTACTATTGGTATGTAACCTTTTCAAACGTTTTCCTGGTCAAGATATTCTAGATATTTCTAATTTTTTATTTGGAAAATATTTTAAATTTTTGGTCGGATTATCATTCTTAATTTATTTATTGATTACTGGAGGATATGTACTTAGACATTTTTGTGAGGGTATAAAAATTATTTATTTTTTAAAAACACAAATTTACTACATTTTAGCATTATTCATTATTGCTGTTATAATGGTATGTAAATTTGGTGATAAAGCAATTATTCGTTCAAATATATTCATATTACCTGTTATTTTATTAAGTATACTTTTTATTTTTATGGCTAATATAAAAATTTTTGTTTCACAAAGAATGTTACCCATATTAGGATATGGATTTCATAAAACTTTTATTGGAGGATTACAAAATTTATATGTATTAGGTTCATTTAGTTTTTTATACTTTCTTCCTTCTTATTTAAAAGATGTAAAACAACTAAAAAAAGTATCTGTCATATCAATTATAATTTCTTGTAGCTATTTAGCCATGTGTGGATTAACACTATTACTTATGTTTCCTTATACACTGTCAAACGAAGTAATACTCCCTCTTTATTTGGCAAGTAGATATATTGAATTTGGTACCTTTTTCCAAAGAGTTGATGTTATTTTTCTTTTAGTATGGATTTGGACAATGGTTATGTATTTATGTATTCTTATAATGATAACCATTAAAATTACCCAAAAAATTACTATTATAAAAAATAGAAACATTATCATTTATACATTTGGTTTTATTATCTTAATAGTTAGTCTTATACCTCAAAACTTAGCGCAAATTAACTTCTTTGAAAATACTATTTATAAAAATATAATATTGTATTTTGTTTTAACAATTTGTATAGGAATTCTTATATTAGCTAATATAAAATATGTATTACAGCGTAAAAAGAGGAAAAACAAGGAGGGGATTTTACTTTGAAACATAGATATAGTAAAATGCTTAAAATTTTAATTTGCATTGTTTTAATTGTTGTTTTTACAGTGGCTTTTAATCAAAATAGTGAAATTGGAGATTATGCCTATGCAATAGCTATTGGAATAGATAATGGCGAAAATAATAATCTCGAAGTAACAATTCAATTTGCAAAAGCAGTAAATCTTAGTGAAGGATCTAGCTCAGAACCACAACCTTCTATTATTAAGACCGTAGAAGCTTCCTCAATCGATTCCGCATTTAATTTAATAAACAGCTCTATAAATAAGCAAATCAATTTATCTCATTGCAAAACAGTAGTTATCTCAGAAGAATTTGCAAAAAATGGAGTTTCAGAAGTACTTTATACTTTAATCAACGATGTTCAAGTTCGTCCAGATGTTAGTATTGTCATAAGTAGATGTAATTCTGACTATTTTATTGCCAACTCGAAACCTGTACTAGAAAATATAGTTTCTAAATATTATGAAATCGCACCTTCAAGTAGTCAATATACTGGCTATACTTCATATGTTAAAATTGTGGATTTTTTTAATGCCTTTACTTCTAATACTTGTGAGCCTTATGCAATTTTAGGTGGAATTAATACACAAGTACAAAAAACAAGTTCTTCTAATTTGTCAAACATTGAAAAAGATTCTAACGTAATAGCTGGCGAAACCCCCATTTCTAAAAATCCAAGTTCAGAATATTTAGGACTTGCTATTTTCAAAAATGATAAGTTAGTCGGCGAAATTTCTGCCATTGATACATTATGCCATCTTATTATTATTAATAAGTTAGAGTCTGGTGTAATTACAATACCAAATCCACTAGATCAAAATTCGTCGATAGATTTAAGTATTTATAAGCAAAAAAATACTAAAAAGAATGTTGAATTTGTAAACAATTCTCCGTATATTACATTAGATATCGCTATAAATGCACGTATTTTATCACTTAATAATTATTCACAGAATCTTACACAAGAAAATATAAACAAATTACAAGAAGCAATTAATTTATATTTGAAAGATAATATTTCTAGATATCTATATAAAACAACACTTGATTTCAATTCAGATGTTTGTTGTTTTGGTAATTACGCAATTTGCAGGTTTAAAACGCAAGATGACTTGAATAACTATAATTGGAAAGATAATTATAAAAATTCATTTTTTAAAGTTAATGTAAGTTCATCTGTAAAATCTGGTCAATTATTAACACAGGATTAATTATATTTTAAGAATTAGTAATAATTCACTTAAATTATTACTAATTCTCTTTATTTTATAAAAATTATAATTTATACAGGCAGTAATTAGATTAGTTTTGTATTAAATTTCTAGCCATTTGTATTCCAGAACATGAAGCCATCATTAACCCTCTTGTCATTCCACCTCCATCACCTATAGAATATAAATTTTTTATACTAGTTTCAAAATTATTATTGATTATTACTTGATTACTATAAAACTTTATTTCTGGTGCATATAACAAATTTTCTGGATTTGCAAAGCCTTCTATTATTTTATCCATTTGTCTAATGAATTGGAGAATATCTGTCATTGTCCTATAGCCAATTGCAAATGTAATATCTCCTGGAACTGCAGATTTTAATGTAGGAACTACAAGATTATTTTCTAATTCTTTTTCCCACGTTCTTTTTCCTCTATAAATATCTCCTAGCCTTTGTACTAATACATTTCCATTTCCTAACTCATTTAAATTTTTGGCCACATTTCTGCCATATTCAATTGGTTTATTAAATGGATATGTAAAATTATGAGAAACAAGTATAGCTAAATTTGTGTTTGTACTCTTTTTTTCTTTATACGAATGTCCATTAACTAAACTTAAGTTATTATCATACACTTCACTTGATACAAAACCACTTGGATTTTGACAGAAAGTTCTTACTTTATCTTTAAATGGTGCTGGATAGCCAATAAACTTTCCTTCATAAAGGTATTTATTAATGTTTTTCATTACTTTATCTTCAAGTTCATATCTAACACCTATATCAACAATTCCAGATTTAGTTTTTATTCCATACTTTATACAAATATTAGATAACCAATTTGCTCCTTTTCTTCCAACTGCAATTACAACCTTATCTGAGTAAAACAATTCTTTATTATTTTCATTTTTAGCTGATATAGTAGATACACCTTTAATTTCATTATTTTCTATAATTAAATCATCTACTATGGTTTCAAATTTCATTACAATATTATGTTCTTCTAAATACTCTTCCAATCTTTTATATATTTCATGTGCTTTCTCTGTTCCTAAGTGACGAATTGGAATATCAATTAATTTTATATTTTCTTTTCTTGCTTTTTCACTTATCTGGCTAATTTCTTCTTTATATTGTATCCCCTCTAAATGCTTATCTGCACCAAAATCTAAATATATTTTATCAGTATAGTCTATTAGTTTCTTGGTTTCTTCTACACCAATATAATTATGAAGATTTCCCCCAACATAAATATCATCATCATTTGGATTATATAAAGATAGTTTTCCATCTGAAAATGCACCAGCACCAGAAAATCCACTAGTAATATTACAAAATGGTTTACATTTTACGCATTTACCTAGGCTTTCTATTGGACACTTTCTGTTTTCTACTCTTTTACCTTGGTCTATTAGTAAAACTTTCTTGTTTTTGCTTTTTTTTATAAGTTCATAAGCTAAAAAAATTGAACTCGGCCCCATTCCAATTACAATAACATCAAATTTCTCCATAATAGCTACCTCCTAAAATATATTTATATAATTTTTTATAATTTATTTTATATAAAAAGAGATTCATAGTACAAAGATATTTACTATAAATCCCTCCTTTTATAAAATCTTAATTAACTCTTCTATGTTTTTGCCTTGAACTTGTGGTATTTTTATAATTTCAAATTTTGCAAGTTTATCTCCAAATTTTATTTCAACTACATCTCCAATTTTGACTTCATAACTTGGTTTAACCTGTTTGCCATTTACAAAAACTCTCCCATTATCTGCTGCTTCATTTGCAACAGTTCTCCTTTTTATTACTTTTGCAATTTTTAAAAATTTATCTATTCTCATAATTAATTGTATCACCCATATAATATATATCATATTTTTAAGTTTTAGTAAATAGCATTTTTGGTCATATTATGTTTTATTTTGACGATAAGTTTTTCTTTACATTTACATTTTTTTACAGTATAATATTTGTTACATTAAAGTAAAGGAGGTTTAAATCTCATGGAGGCAATATTGTCCCGGATTGTAGAAGAGGTATGTGGTGAATATACTATCATTTCTGGAAGTAAAGATGATTTACTCGCTATAATGCCACTTCTTATGCATCAGACATTCATATACTATGATTGTTGTATATACGTATACAACAACTAAGTTTTTCTGTTTGCAACTTCCAAAAAAGTCTTAAATTATAAGACTTCAAAAAAATCAGCCATCAAAAATGGCTGGTTTTTCTGTTTTTTTATGATTACAATAAAATTTCTTTATTTAAAACAGTTGAATATATATACACTTTCTCTACAACTTTTCCAGTACTTTTCTCCAGTGCTCTTTTATATAACTCAAGTTGTTTTTTATATTTTATAATTAATTGTTCCTCTTCTTTTTCATTTATATAGTCAGTTTTATAATCTACTAAGATAAGTTGATTATTGCTATTTATGTAGTATAAGTCTATAATACCTTGTACTAATATATAATCATCATTTTCCATTCCAAATATTTCTTTTGCTGACATATTTAAATAAAATGGCTGTTCTTTATGTATTTCCTTGGCATTTTTTAGTTCATTCCATAAATTTGACTTTGTATATTGTAACAACTGTTTAATATTAATTGCCTCTGCTTCATTAGGAAGTATAATTTCCTTTTTAACCAAATCTTGAATAAGATCTTTAATATCGTCAAATGAATAATCCATTTTTTCTATCATTTTTTGCATACATAAATGCATAAGTGTACCTTTTTTTGCACCTGTTATTTTCTCTTCTTTAGCTAAAAATTTAGGTGAATCTTTTATACTAATATTGCTGAGTTCATCAGTTTCAATATTATATTTTTGAAACTTAAACTTTTTTTCCTGCTCAAGCTCTTTAACTTGAGTTACAGATGTTTTTGTAGGTATAGAAATTGAATCTGCAAATTTATATTTCCAATTCAAAACTTCAAATAATTTTTCATCATATTTCACATTTTTTACTTTTTCTTTTATTTTATCCATAACATTTATTTCTTCTGTATTATCGTCTCTTTTTTCATTTTTTAAGACTTCATCTTTAGAATGAATATCTAATGTTAACACTTTATTAATATCTTCCTTATTAAAAATATAAACAAGTTCAAGCCAATCTAAATAAGTTTTGTATTTTTTTATAAGTTTTGAATTTATTTTCTTATCTTTATTTTGCACAGCTTCATACATTTCTAACAATTCTTGCTTTTGTTTTAAGCTTTTTGATGCATCATTACTTATTCCTGTAATAATTATTTTTTCCTTTGCTCTTGTTAGAGCTACATACAAAATACGCATTTCTTCTGATAAAGTTTCACTATGTGATTTTATTCTTATTGCTTCTTTTGCTAAAGTATTATATTCAATTCTTCTTTCTTCATCTATAAATTTGGGTCCAAACCCAATTTCTTGATGAAATAATATTGGTTCATTTAAATCCCTTAAATTAAATCCTTTTCCTGTACCACATAGAAAAACAACAGGGAATTCTAGTCCTTTACTTTTATGAATACTCATAATCCTTACAACATCTTCATTTTCACCAATTATTTTAGCAGAAGACATATCATTACTTGTATTATGAACTTTATCTATGAAATTTATAAAATTATACAGCCCTTTAAAACTTGCATCTTCATATTTTTTAGCTTTTTCAAAAAGCATTTTTAAATTTGCTTGTCTTAGGGCTCCATTTGGCATTAAACCAACATAATGATAAAAATTTGTCTGTGTATAAATTAGCCAAATTAATTCAGCTAATTCCATAATATTAGATTTTTTTCTCCAGTCTTTCAATCTTTCTAAAAAATCATTTATTTTTTTAGCTAAGTTCTTTTCCACTTGTAATTGCGCTTTTATAAGTGCTTCATAAAAATTACTTTCTTTATCGCAAATTCTAATTCTTATTAAATCTTCATCTGTAAATCCCCCTATGTTTGAACGCATAACTGTAATTAGCGGAATTTCTTGCGTTGGATTATCTAATATTTTTAATACTGATAATATAGTTTGTATTTCTATGCTTTCTAAAAATTCAGATGAAGCATCGCTAAAAACTGGTATATTATTATTAATTAATTCCTTCTCATAAATAGGTGCTAAATTTGAAGTAGCTCTAAGAAGTATAACAATATCTTTATATGAAACTTCTCTGTATCCTATTTTCTTATCGTAAACCATATAATTAGATTTTATAAGTTCATTTATTTTTTTTGCAACAAATTTTGCTTCTATTACTCCATTTTCTATTATGTTTTCTCTTTCTTCTTGTTCTTCATCTAAACTTTCTTCATCATCTTTGTTTTCCTTTAAATCGATTATATGTAATTGTGCAACACCTCCAAATGGCTTTACATCTTCTTTCGGATTTTCATATTTTGCTCCTAAATTAAGATATTCTTCTTCATTATATGTAATATTTCCTGCTTCTTTGCTCATTATATTTTGAAATACTAAATTTGTTAAATCTAATATATTTTTTCTACTTCTAAAATTTTTAAACAATTTAATTTTTAAGTTTTTTTCATTACTTTGCATTTCTTTTAAAGGATATTTCTCATATTTCTCTAAAAATAACTCTGGCCTTGCTTGTCTAAACTTATAAATACTCTGTTTAACATCTCCAACCATGAACATATTATCCCCTTTAGATATGCTACTTAGAATATATTCTTGTACTAAATTGCTGTCTTGATATTCATCAACTGCAATTTCAACAAATTTATCTTCATATGTTTTGGCAATTTCTGTTTTTTCAAATATTTCATTTTTTTCGTTTTTCTTTATTAATATTTGTAAAGCAAAATGTTCTATATCATTGAAATCTATAATGTTTTTTTCTTTTTTTCTAGTTGCAAATCGTTTCATAAATTCTATTACAATTTTTTGTAACTGTTCCAAAACAGGATACATTTTTTCTATATCATTTATAGCTTCTTTTGAGTTGCAAAACAAAATCTTTCCAGAACTTAAATTTATTTTCTTTTTAATATCATCTCTAATTTTTTTTGCATTTTCTTTCATTTCTAATGTGATTTTTTTATCTATTGGCCACTTTTCCCATTTGAGATTTTGTATTAACTCATAAGTCTTATCCCATGAATATATATTAGATTGTATATTTTCTAAGTTTTGAATATCAATAGAAATTACTTTAATAAACTTCTCAAGTTCCGAAAATTTACTAATATCCTTTTCTAATTTCTTTAGCTTGATTATAGAATCTTGCAGTTCATCATTAAAATAGCCTAATAGAATTTCACCCCAAACAGTTTGTCCAAAATCAATAGCACCATTTTCTGGTTTAAACATACTTACTTTTTGATTTAACCATTCTTCAGGAAAAGGAGCACTTTGTATATATTTATATAGAGAAAGAATCATTTCTTTCAAAGGTTCATCGCCTCTATAGCCTGTATAGGTATTTATAAGCTTGATAAACCCTTTGTCTTCACTTAGATATTTTTCTTCAAATAAATCTTCAATAACATCCTGTTTTAAAAGCTGTATTTCACTACTATCTGCAACTCTGAAATTCGCTGGTATATCTAATTCAAAAAAATTATTTCTAATTACCTCTAAACAAAAAGCATGAATGGTACAAATACTTGCTTTATTAAGTAATATAATTTGTCTTTGTAAAAAAGAGTCATCTGGTGCTTCTTCTATTTTTGCATCTATAGCATTTAAAATTCTTTCTCTCATTTCACTTGCAGCTGCATTTGTAAATGTAACCACCAGAATTTTATCTATATCAACTTTTTCTTTTAATATTTTATTAATAATTCTTTCAACAAGAACTGCCGTTTTTCCACTTCCGCGCTGCAGCAGCAACTAATATATTTGCGTCTTTCTCTTCTATTGCTTGTTTTTGTTCATCAGTCCATTTTACTTCTGACATTAATTTTTTCTCCTTTATGCTTATTCATGTTATATTATATCATTTTATTTTTTTAATTAAAATAGATTTAGAAAAATAAATTAATATTTTGTTTTTATTCGGGCCATAATTTTCACACAATATCAAAGAAATTAATATTTAAATTTTACCCAATATTTATTAAATAAAAAAGGCAAGAAACCTTTTTAACAATAGCCTCTGCCTTTTTATTTACTATAATATTACAATATTTATTTTATATACATACCAGGATCTATTTGAACATTATCCTTTAGAATTTCAAAATGTAAGTGGGAATCATCTGCTATTTCAAAAGTAGCTGTATTTCCAACTGTTCCGATGGTCTGACCTTTTTCTACTTTTTCACCTACTACGACAAATTCAGCAGTTAAAAGGTTAGAATAAACTGTACTATATCCACAAGAGTGTTCAATTACAACAGTTAATCCATAACGCGGATCATTTTTTATAGATTTTACTGTTCCCGCTTCAGATGATTTTACAACAGTCGTTTTATCAGCCTTAATATCAATTCCACTATGTGTTACCCATTCCTTAAGTGTATCAGAATAAACTAATTTGTCTTTTGCAAATTCCTTTGAAACTTCGCCTGATACTGGCATTGCAAATACTGGTTCTGTTTCTTTTTTTACTTCTGTCTTCTTTTCATCTACTGCAGGAATTTCGTCAATTGTATTTGAAGTAGTTGATGGTTTTGATTTTTTTTCTTCTGTTTTTGGTACAACAATAACATTGTTAGTTGTGTTTTGTGTTTTGCTTTCTTCTTTAACCTCGTTTACACTTTTTCCAACTTGTGAACTTGCTTGTTTTGCTTCTGTACTTCTATTTCCTGCTTCCGCAAGGCTTGTTATTTCTTCATTTTCTGCTTTTTCCATACTATCATTTTGCATATTTCCAGATATTATAAGTCCCACTGCTATAATTAAAATAATAACAGCAAAAACACCACTAGATAAGTAAAAAATTCTTTGTTTTTTTGCCCCTTGTCTTTCTTTTTGTATATCTTTTCTCATAAAATAAATTCCTCCTTAATTTTCTTTAGTATAATTATTTCCTTTTTGAGAAATTTTATACAAAATAACAGCTAATTTCATAGATCTGTTATTTCCACACCTGTATAAAAATGCTTTATAATATCTTCATAACTACTTCCTGATTTTGCCATACTATCTGCACCTGTTTGGCTCATTCCAACTCCATGACCATATCCTATAACAGTGAATTTTATTTTATTACCTTCTCTTTTTATTTCAAAATTTGCAGATTTCAAACCAAACATGGATCTTGCTTCTACTCCTGATAAATTTTTATTTCCAATCTTAATTGTTTTAACTCTTCCACCTTCGGTATGTTCTATTACTTTTATTTGTCCTTCATCTTCAAAATTAATAGAAAAGTCACTATACTTATTACGCATTTTCTTTGTTAGTTCATCCTTAGATAATGTTACTTCTGAATAATATTGTGAATACCCATCTTCACCTGATGTTTGAACAGCTTGAAGATATGGATATCCGCTTCCACCCCATACATTTACCGGTGCTTCTGTTGTTCCTCCACTATTCGAATGAAAAAAGGCATTAATTGCTTCACCCTGATATGTGACAATTTTCCCTTTAGTTTCTTCTACTGCACTTACAATTTTATTCCAGTTTTCTTCCTTGTCTTGTCCTTCCCATTTACTAAATCTATTTTCTTTTGATATCCATGCCTGGCAACAATTTGAATTATCACAAATATCTGCACCTTCATGTTTTCCCACACTATTAGTTATTTTATATATAGTATATGTTCTTGCAACAACTGCCTGAGCCTTTAAAGCCTCTTTTTCAAAGCTTACAGGCATTTCTGCTGATACAACACCGTATAAATAAGTATCTAATTCCATTTCTTCTACATTATTATCTTTTGCATGCAATACTTTTACTATATTGTATTTTTTATAATCATAAACTGCTTTGCTATTGTTATTTTCATTTTCTTTACTAATGTTCTCATTTTCTTCTATTTTTTTATCTTCTTGATTTATTTCATGTGAAGACGTTTCTTTATTTTCTCCAAATTTACTAGTAAATATAATTGGTATAGCAAAAGATATAAGTATTAAAATTAATAAATATATAAATATTCTTTTCATTATTTTCTAGTTACATGTATAGATTATTAATTTGTTACTTTTATTTGTAACCTTAATTCTTCTATACCCTCCTTTTATATCCTCTTACATTGCTAGTTTTAATTTCATTGAATTTAAAACTTTTTTTTCTATTCTTGAGACCTGAACCTGCGTAACTCCAAGTATTTTGGCAACTTCACTTTGAGTTTTACCTTTATAATACCTTAATAAAATAAGCTGTTTTTCTCTACTCTCAAGGTCTTCAATTAACTCAGTTATGCATATTTTATCTACTAATTTATTTGTTTCATTTTCATTACTACTAATTTTATCTATTAAACTTAATCCCTCTTCATCCCCTTGAAAACTCACATCATAAATTGAATCTACAGGTCTAAATGAATCTAAAGCACTTGCAATATCTTCTTTTGATACCTTTAAAATTTTTGCTAGTTCATCTATTTTTATATCTCTTCCATTCTTTTTCATAAATTCTCTTTGTGCTTCTCTAATTTTTGTACCTAATTCTTTTATACTTCTACTTACTTTAACAGGTCCATCATCTCTAATAAACCTTTTTATTTCTCCTAAAATATATGGTACAGCATATGTAGAAAGTCTAACTTCAAAATTTGTATCGAATTTTTTTACTGCCTTTATAAATCCTAAAGAACCTATTTGATATAAATCATCTAATTCATATCCTCTTTGGCTAAATCTTTTAACAATACTCCACACAAGTCCTTTATTTTCCTCAACAATTTTAGTCATTGCCTCTTGGTCTCCATTTTGTGCCTGATAAATTAATTCCATACTATTTTCATACATTAATTAATAAGCCACCCTTCTATCGTCTCCTTTGCTTGTAATTTCTTCATTTATTATTTCTTCTGGTATCTCGTCTTTTTTTATTATTTTCTTCATTGTAACTTTTGTTCCAAGTCCAAGCACAGAATCCACATTTACTTCATCCATAAAACTTTCCATGATCGTAAAGCCCATTCCAGACCTTTCTAAGTTTGGTTTTGAGGTATATAACGGCTTTCTTGCAAGTTCTACATTTTCAATGCCTTTTCCTGTATCTGATATTTCTATTTCAATAGAATTTGCAAAAATTTTACACACAACTTTTACTATGCCACAAGTATTTTCATAACCGTGAACAATGCAATTTGTAACTGCTTCAGATACTGCAGTTTTTATATCTGCCATTTCTTCTATAGTAGGATCTAGTTGTGAAGCAAATGCTGCAACAGATATACGAGCAAAAGCCTCATTACTAGATTTACTTAAAAATTCTAATTTCATTTCATTTTCATATAAACTCTTCATAGCTTTTATACTTTCCTTTCTTATTTCATATAAAATTTAGTTTTAGATTCTATAAAAATTTACATCATTTAAGATACTCTTAAATCTACTTCATTACTTATTGGAATAATTTTTAACACTCCACTCATTTCAAAAATTTTTTTAATACTTGGTTTAACATTAATCATTTCTATATTGCTTCCTAACATTTTTGCAACCTTATATCTTCCAATTAACATTCCTATTCCTGCACTGTCCATAAAAGTAACCTGATTAAAATCAAATATAACTTTTCTAGGCATATATCTCGTAATTTCATAATCTGCTTTCCTCCTTATTTCTTCTGTAGTGTGATGATCAATTTCTTCTGTTATTTGTAGCCATAATAGCTTGTCTGCTTGAACATATTTACAATTCAAATCCTCATACCCCCTTAGCTTTTGTTTGTATTTATTATAAACTGTTTGCCATTTTTTTCCAATAGCAAATTTTAAGAAGTTTTATCGATTTATGAGAAGTTTTCGACATTTTATTCTTACTAGTAATTTGAATGGATTGTATTCAAGAAAAAAAATATAAAGCACAGATTAAAACAATTTGATTCGTTCTATCTGTGCTCTTTATTTTTTTTATACTAATACTAAAAATATATCTATTTTTACATACTTGCAAGTCTTTCTTCAACTGCACTTAATAATTCTTTATACTTAGCAAGTTTTTGTTTTTCTTCTTGAACTTTACTTTCAGGTGCTTTATTAATAAAACCAGGATTAGAAAGCATTTTTTCTCCTCTTTCTACTTCTTTTTCTAATCTAAATTTTTCATTTTCAAGTCTTTCCTTTTCTGCTTTTAAATCTACTAAGTCTTCAAATGGAATATATAATTCCAAGTTACTCTCTAAAATAGAAATTGCATTAGAATCGATGTTTTCTTTTGTTTCTTGAATAATAACTTCACTTCCAAATCCAAGCTTTTCTAAGAATAATTTACTATTTTCTATTAAATCTTTGTATTTATTTGTAACAAAAATTAACTTTGCCTTTTTAGAAGGGTGTACATTCATTTTATTTCTTGCATTTCTAATTCCTACAATTATTGATTTTAATTTTTCTATTTGTTCTTCTTCATCTTTAAAATTGGATTTTTCATCACTCTTTGGCCAATTAGAAATCATTATGCTTTCATCATTATTGTATAATTGTTTATATATCTTTTCTGTTACAAAAGGCATTACAGGATGTAACAATTTCAAGGAATCTGATAGTACCTTATTTAGTGTATACTGAGCTGCCTTTCTTGTTTTATTTTCCTTGTCATATAATCTTGTTTTTACAATTTCTATATACCAATCGCAAAATTCATTCCATATGAAATCATATATTTTTTGAGTGGCAACTCCTAAGTCGAAATTGTCAATATTATTAGTTACCTCTTGAATTATTGTATTTAATTTTGACAATATCCATTTATCTTCATAACAAAGATTTAATTCATTTGTATTATCTTCATAATCCTCTAAATTCATTAGTACAAATTTTGAAGCATTCCATAGTTTATTTGCAAAATTAGAAGCAGCATCCAACTTTTCAGGCATATAACGTATATCATTTCCTGCTGTTATACCTAGTACTAAAGAAAATCTTAGGCTGTCTGTTCCATATTTTTCTATAATTTCTAATGGGTCAATTCCATTTCCTAAACTTTTAGACATTTTTCTACCTTGGCTATCTCTCACAATACCATGTATTAAAACATTTTCAAATGGTCTTTCTCCCATATATTCCAATCCAGAAAATATCATTCTAGAAACCCAAGCTTGAATAATATCATATCCAGTTACAAGTGTATCTGTTGGGTAAAATGTTTTTAAATCTACTGTTTTATCTGGCCAGCCAAGTGTTGAAAATGGCCATAAGGCTGAACTAAACCATGTATCTAATGTATCTTCATCTTGAACTAAATTTGTAGAACCACATTTACAACACTTTTCAACTTTTCCTAATTCAACATTTATATTTCCACATTCTTTACAATAATAAACCGGTATTTGATGTCCCCACCAAATTTGTCTAGAAATACACCAATCTTTAAGATTTTCCATCCAATTAAAATATGTTTTTTCATATCTCTTTGGAACAAATTTAATTGTTCCATCTTTTACTTTTTCTATTGCAGGTTTTGCAAGCTGTCCCATTTTTACAAACCATTGGTCTGAAATTCTTGGTTCTATTGTACTATGACATCTATCACATTTAGCAACATTATGAGTATAATCTTCTATTTTTACTAAAGCTCCAATACTTTTTAACTTTTCTACTATCTTCTCTCTTGCATCATATATATTCATTCCTGCAAATTCTTCACATAAATTATTCATAATTAAGTTTTCATCAAAAACTTCAATCATTTCCAAGTTATGGTCTAATCCTGCTTGATAATCGTTCATATCATGTGCTGGTGTTACTTTAACTGCCCCAGTTCCAAATTCCATTTCTACAAATCTATCACCTATAATTGGTATTTCTTTATTCATAATTGGTAAAATACATGTTTTTCCAATATATTTACTGAAACGATTATCTTTCGGATTTACTGCAACTGCTGTATCTCCAAGCATTGTCTCTGGTCTTGTTGTTGCAACTACTAAATATTCATCTTCATCCTTTATTTTATATCTAATATACCAAAGGTGAGTGGCTTCTTCTTTGTATTCAATTTCAATATCTGAAATTGAGGTGTTGCAACCTGTACAATAATTTACCATTCTTTTTCCTTTATAAATATATCCTTTATCATATAATGTTTTAAATGCAGTATGAACAGCTTTTGTAAGCCCCTCATCTAGTGTAAATCTTGATCTAGACCAATCACAAGAGCATCCTAACTTTCTTTGTTGAGAAACGATTGTGCCTCCATAAAGCTTAGTCCAATCCCATGCTCTTTTTAAGAAAGCTTCTCTTCCTATATCCGACTTTTTTAGACCCTCTTCTTTCATTGCAGCAACTACTTTAGCCTCTGTGGATAACGCAGAATGATCTGTTCCTGGAACCCAAAGGGTATTAAATCCTTGCATTCTTTTATATCTAATTAGAAAATCTTGAATTGCAGCATCTAAAGCATGCCCCATATGAAGTTTGCCTGTTACATTTGGTGGTGGCATAACAATGCAATATGATTTTGCACCCTCTTTCATATTTGGCTTAAAATAGCCATTTTTCTCCCATTCATCATAAAGTTCTTCTTCAAACTCATTTGGATTATAGCTTCCATCTAGTTTATGTTGTTTCATTTTCATTCCTCCTTATATAAACGAAGAAAAACCTTCCACCCTTACAATAAGGGCGAAGATTTTTCTCACGGTACCACCTTAATTACTAAATAATAATTAGTATCTCATTTAGCTTATAACGTATGCCATACGAATATATTTTATATATCAACTAAAAAAGCAACCTTCTGTTTTCTATTCTATAAGAAGCTTACAGCTAATACTTCTTTTCTCTATTATAGACAGTTTAAACTTACTCCTCTTTTTTTACGTTTTTATTTATATAACATTTTTACTTTTTATATATTAACATTTTTTACAATATTTAGCAAGTATTTTTATTTAATTTCATCAATTTCCCTAATATTAATATATCACACACAGGCAATAATTATTAAAAATATTTTAAGAGAACAAATATAAAATTATACTTTGTTTTACATAAAAAGTTAAACTGGTATTATTTTTAACAATAATAATATTGAAAAAGCACTTTGGATGGTATGATTATTTAATGTGGTGTAGTAATTTTATTGCAAATTTTAATAATTAAAAAGTCTTTCTAAAATATGTTTATATCTTTTAAATATTGGATTTTCCTTATCTACACCATTTATGCAACTTTCATATACACTGGTATAATACCATTTTTGCTTTTCTTTATTTCTTTTTAGTGCACTCCATGCTTTTTCTTCCCCATATAATTCAATACAATCTTCTAAATCTTCTAAATTGCTTATTTTATCGCATGCTACAATTAATTTAGACCCTAAAGGAGCATTTTTAATTTGTTCAATAGTGTGTTGTTTTCTATCTTCCCACTCTAAAGATTTATCTGGTTCTGAGGCATCGTATACATAATCCCTAACTTCTTTTCCAAATTCTTTTTCGATATCATCAAATTCATGTGGAGTATCTTCTACAACATCGTGTAAAATTCCAGCTGCAACTACATTTTCATCACATCCATTTCTTTGTAATAGCATTCCAACTGTAAATGGATGAAAAATCATATCTACATCTTCTATTTTTCTTTTTTGACCTTTATGTGCTTTTGTTGCATAATATATAGCATATTCAATTTTATCTTTTCCTCTATTCATATATATCATTTCCTCCCGTATTTCTATTATAATATTAAAAAAGTTGTTCCTAAAACAGGTAATCACTCTTAATTAATATTAAATTTGTAACAATTATATAGCACTATATTAAATATTTCAAGTATAAACTGTTTACTTTTTCGACAAAAAGTGATAATATCTTTTTGTCGAAAAAGTATATTTTTTTAATCGTTTAAGGAGGTTTTTAGCATGAATTTGCATACTGGTCCTTTTACAGTCGAATTTCTTGGAACACCGGAAGCAGGAAAAACGACAACAATTCATCGGATAAAAGAAGAATTATCTGATAGTATGAACATCTCTATTCTTCGAGAATCTGCTGAAATTGTACCTGACTATTTTGGTAAAGGTACCTTGGAAGCACATTTCTGGATGCGTTTAACCACATCTAAATCAATGCTTGAAACAAAATATTCAGGTAATTCAGATGAAATATTCATAGTTGATCGTGGAATTATCGATACAATATTCTGGGATTATTATTATGGCTTGAATGGAACTATGTCTGCTGAAAAAGTTACACATGCAAATGTTTTCTTCCAAGACTTAGGAATGCTCCCCAATATTGTAATCTATCTTTCAACCACACCCGAAGAAGCCATTAAGCGACGTGGCGGTGAAGGTCGCATAGTTACCAAAGAGTTTGTAAGTAATTTTAACAATGCACTTTCTTCATTTCTGAAAACTGTTTCAATTCCGGTATATTCTTTAGATACAACTTTGATGTCTAAGGATGATGTTTTCCTTGATGTTAAAAATGCTATTGTCTCTGCTTATAATGCAAGAAGTTAGCTTACTACAAAACTTAAAATGAAATGCACAACTACAATATATGCGCATTTCATTTTTTTATTTCATTTTTGCATTTTTGATTATATTTTTTATTACAATTTCATTATTTCAAACAAATACCCCTATCAGCTACTTTTTTATTTGATATGAAATATTCTTGTCCCATGTATGTTAAAAGGCTTATATTTCCGTAATCTATAGTTCCATTTTCTTTTTTGTATTTTTCATCTACATTTACATTTAACACTTCTCCAATAAACATATCATGTGAACCCAATGGCTTTATTTCTTTTAATTTGCATTCTAAATTTATTGGGCAATTTTTAATTAACGGTGCTACTACAAGTTTAGCTTTTTCTTTTTCTAGTTTTGTTTCTTTAAATTTATCAACTGTTTTACCCGATTTTGTACCACAAAAGTCTGTTTCCCATACTAAACTTTTATCCGGTAAATTAATTACAAACTCTCCCATTTCTTTTATAATTTCATATGATTTTCTTGTTTTTCTTATTGATACATATACAAGTGGTGGTTCTGAATTTATAATTCCAGTCCATGCAATTGTAGTAATATTAGCATTTTCCATTGTTCCACAAGATACCATTACGACTGGTACTGGTGCTAATGCTGTTTGTGGCTTTAAACTTGATTTCAACTTATATCTCCTCCTCTTTACTTGGCTGATTCGAATTTTTATTGTCACTTTTTTGTGAATTTGTCATTATCCTTTCGAAAGATATTCTTCTTAATTCTTTATTTGCCTCTACTACTTTGATTTTCATTTTATCGCCAATTTTTAGAACTTCATTAGTTCTCTCTCCAATTAAATGTTTATGCTCATCATCATAAATAAAGTACTCATTTCCTAAATTTTCAAATCTAACTAAACCTTCAACTGTATTTTCCAATTCAACAAATACTCCAAATGATGTAATATTAGAAATAATTCCTTCATATTCATTTCCAATTTTATTGTGCATAAATTCAGCCATTTTAATGTCTATACTATCTCTTTCAACCTTTTGTGCAACTCTTTCTCTTTCAGATGAACTCTCTGAATATTTTACAGCTTCTATGCGATATTTTTCTAGTTCTTCTTCTGACAAATTATATTTTTTCTCTATATATTTTGAAATTATTCTGTGAATAAATAAATCTGGATATCTACGAATTGGAGATGTAAAATGGCAATAATATTTGCTTGCAATTCCAAAATGCCCTTTATTTTCACTTTCATATCTTGCAACTTTTAGAGTTCTTAAAACCAGATTAGATACTATTCTTTCCTCTCCGAGTACCTTTAATTTTTTCTAAAACTTCTGCAAATGCCTTTGGATGAATATTATCTTTGTTTCCTTTTATTTTATATCCAAAATTATATAAAAATTTATTTAATTCTTCTATTTTTTCTATTTCTGGAACTTCATGAACACGATAAATAAATGGTGCTTCTAGCCAGAAAAATTTTTCTGCTACTGTTTCATTTGCAATTAACATAAATTGTTCAATTATTTCATTAGAAATTGTGATTTCATATTTTTTTACGTCAATAGCAATTCCATCTTCATTTAAAATAATTTTACTTTCTGGTATATCTAAATCTAAGCTTCCCTCTTTATTTCTTCTATTTCTTAAAATTATAGCTAAATCCTTCATTCTTTTAAAATGAGGAATATATTTTTTGTGATTATCAATCATATTTTTATCATTTAGGTTTATATCTTCTAATGTATTTTCAGAATATTCTAGTAATTTTGTAACATCTGAATAATTCATTCTTTTAGTTACTTTTATTACACTTTTTTTGATATCTGATGAAATAACTTTTCCATCCTGATTTATCTCCATTAATACTGAAATTGCAAAACGATTTTGTCCTTCATTTAAACTACATATGCCATTTGAAAGTTCTCGTGGAAGCATTGGTATAACTCTGTCCATCATATATATACTTGTCCCTCTTAAAATAGCTTCTTTGTCTAATTTTGAACCTTCTTTTACATAGTGACTTACATCTGCTATGTGAACACCAAGAAGATATGTGTTATTATTAGTTTGTTCTACGCAAACTGCATCATCTAAGTCTTTGGCATCTTCACCATCTATTGTAAAAATTTCTTTTTTTCTTAGATCAAGTCTATTTTTTATTTCATTTTCATCTATAGTTTGTTTTATCTTTGTTGCTTCATTTATTACATCTTGTGGAAATTCATAAGGAAGTCTATATTCTTTAATTAAAGATAACATATCTACTCCTGCTTCATTAATGTTACCAATAACTTCTATTACCTTTCCTTCTGCATTTTTATTGATTTCTGGATATTTAGTTATTTTCACTATAACTTTGCAATTATCTTTCGCTTTTCCAAAGTTTTTCTTTGAAATATAAATATCCGTACCTAAATTCTTATCATCTGGAATAACAAATGCATAATTTCTACTTTTTTTAAATAACCCCACTACTGTATCTTTTTCATGTTTTAATATTTTTATAATTTTTCCTTCTTTATGCAAATTTTCTTCGACTCTTTCTTGTAATTCTACTAAAACTTTATCGCCATTCATTGCATTTTTTGTGTTTTTTTCTGCGACAAAAATTTCCTCATTACTATTTTCTATTGTAACAAATCCAAAACCTTTTTGGTTTGCTCTAAAAGTGCCCATAATATATTTAGATGTGTCGATTATCTTATATTTTGACTTTCTATTTATTTCTATTTTATTTTCTTCTACAAGTTTTTTTAAGACTGTTCGAAAGTCTTCATATTCATTTTTAGGCACGTTTAACAAATTGGCCATTTCTTTTGCTTTCATTGGTATATAATTTGAATCATTCATAAATTCTAATATTATTTTTTCTTTTTCGTCCATATCTTTCCCTTTCTTGCAAAAAAACAATTCTCATTTTATGCGTTTTTTTTTATTATATTTAAATTTAAAAAATAAAAGATGGAGAACTTTTTTTGTTTTTCCATCTTTTATTATTACTTTAGATTACATATATTATTCCTAAAGCTATTGCCAACACAATAAATAAAACTCCAAAAATAATAGTCCATCTCTTTAACTTTCCTTCTTTTGTTCTTCCTTTGTTTTTTTCGAAAAAGTTATTTGTTGATGAGCCTGTTATAGTTGCAGAGGCTCCTGCTGTTTCTTTTGTTTGTACAGTAGCAAGTATGATTAAAGCTATACAAACAATAACATATAATCCTAATACTACATATTTTGCAATTTGCATTATTTTTTACACTCTCCTTATTTTTATTAACTTAAATCATTGTTATTTTAGCATATATATTAGAAAAATGCAAATATATTATTCACTTTTTATTATATTTTATATAATTGTGCTAATATCTACTAAATAAAATATTTAAAACCTTAATTTATTTATGCTGTTTCTGCATTCTTATTTGATGCTATTCTTTTGTTTTTATGTTTTTTTTCTTCTTTATTTTCACTTAATATTACTTCTGGTTTTTTTCCATACAAAATTGTTTCCTTTGTAATAATACATTTTTCTATTTTTGGATTTGATGGTATTTCAAACATGATGTCTCTCATTATATCTTCAATTATAGATCTTAAACCTCTAGCACCTGTTTTTCTTTCTATGGCTTTATCCACAATTAGTTCCAATGCTTCTGGCTCAAATTCTAATTCAACATTATCTAGTTCAAATAATTTTTTATATTGTTTAACTAATGCGTTTTTAGGTTTTGTAACAATGTCTATTAGAGCTTTCCTATCTAGTTCTTCTAATGTTGCGATAATTGGAAGTCTACCAACAAATTCTGGTATTAATCCAAACTTTAATAGATCTTGTGGTAATAGTTGTTCAAAAACTTTATATTTATTTATATCTTTTTTACTTTCAATTTGTGCTCCAAAACCTATTGATTTTTTGCCTGTTCTATCTTTTACAATGTTTTCTAATCCCTCAAATGCTCCTCCACAAATAAATAGAATATTTTGTGTATTTATTTGTAAAAATTCTTGATGTGGATGTTTTCTACCACCCTGAGGCGGTACAGATGCAACTGTTCCTTCAATAATTTTTAATAAGGCTTGTTGCACTCCTTCTCCACTAACATCTCTTGTAATTGATGGATTTTCTGATTTTCTTGAAATTTTATCTATTTCATCAATGTAAATAATTCCTTTTTCTGCTTTTTCTATATCATAATCTGCAGCTTGAATTAATTTTAATAGTATATTTTCAACGTCTTCTCCTACATATCCAGCTTCTGTTAAAGTAGTAGCATCAGCTATCGCAAATGGTACATTTAGAATTTTTGCCAAAGTTTGTGCAAGTAAAGTCTTTCCACAACCCGTTGGACCTAATAATAATACATTGCTCTTTTGTAATTCTACATCATCTTTCTTATTTTTTTGGTTTCCAATACGTTTATAGTGATTATATACTGCAACGGCTAATGTTTTTTTAGCCTCCTCTTGCCCAATTACATATGAATCTAAAATTTCTTTTATTTCAGCTGGCTTTAAAAGTTCATCTTTTTCATTATTAATTGTATATGTTAGATCATCTTCTTCACACATATCATCTTCTAATATATTTGTACATATTTTTATACATTCATCACAAATATACACACCTGGTCCTGCAATAATTCTTTCTACCGTATCTTGTGTTTTTCCACAAAATGAACATTTTATATTTTTTGCTTGGTCATTTCTTGCCATTGATACACTCCTTTATTTCTATTTCTTTTTATATTATGCTCTTTTGTTCATAATGCCATCAATTAATCCATATTTTAGTGCTTCTTCAGCTGTCATATAATTATCTCTTTCAGTATCTTTCATAATAACTTCTAAGCTTTGACCTGTTCTCTCACTTAACAATTTATTTAATTTTTCTCTTGTTTTTACCATATGGTCAGCATGTATTTTTATTTCTGTTGTTTGACCTGATAAACCGCCGCCACCAATTAAAGGTTGATGTATTAAAATCTCAGCATTTGGAGTAGCAAATCTTTTTCCTTTTTCTCCTGATGCAAGAAGTACAGCTCCCATACTTGCTGCCATACCTATACAAATTGTAGAAACAGGACATTTTATATAATTCATTGTATCTACTATCCCCATTCCATCTGTAATTGAACCTCCTGGACTATTAATATATAAATATATTTCTTTGTCTGGATCTTCTGATTCTAAGAATAATAATTGTGCAATTACTAAACTTGCAGAAGCTTGATTTACATCTTCTCCTAAAAATATAATTCTATCTTTTAATAATCTTGAAAAAATATCATATGATCTTTCTCCTTTTGATGTTTGTTCAATTACATATGGAACTAAACTATTTCTTTCTAACATAACTTGCCTCCTCATTTTTATTCTTTTTGAATTTTATAATATAAATGTAATTTTTTCAATAGATTTTTATATTATTTATATTTTACATTTTATTAACTAATTGTTCTATCGCAAAATATCTCTTAAAAACTTTATATGATAGCTTTAACTTATATATAAAAAAGTTAATGGCGCATTTATTATTTAATATTACCACTAACTTCTTTGTATCTTACTATTTTATTTTTGCATTATCTACTATGTATTGTACCGCTTTTTCTGTTTTCATGCTATTTTCTAAATATTGTTTTAGTTCTTCATTACCTAGTAATTCTTCTTCTTTTCTTCCATAATTAGTAGCCATTTCTTTTACTTTATTTGCAATTTCTTCTTCACTTACTTCAATTTTAGCATCTTTTCCAATAGCTTCTAATACTAATCTAGATTTAACAGATTTTTTAGCTTGTTCTTCAAATTCTTTTCTAAATTCTTCTTCTGATTTATTCATCATTTTTAAATATTGATCTAATTTTAGTCCTTGATATGATAATCTAACTTCAACATCTTTTACCATATTATCGACTTCTGTTTCTATCATTCCTGATGGAATTTCTATTTCAACTTGATCACAAACTGTTTTTATAGCTTCTTCTTCTGTTTCATATTTTGCTCTATTTTTGTTTTCTTCTTCTAATTTTTCTTTAATGCTAGCTTTTAGTTCTTTTAATGTATCAAATTCGCTAACATCTTTTGCAAATTCATCATCAATAGTTGGTAATTCTTTTCTTTTAATTTCATGTAATTTTACTTTAAACACTGCATCTTTTCCAGCTAATTCTTTTGAAAAATACTCTTCTGGGAATTTTACATTAATATCTTTTTCTTCATCAATTTTCATTCCAATTATTTGATCCTCAAATCCAGGAATAAATGTATTGCTTCCAATCTCTAATTCGTGATTTTCTGCTTTTCCACCTTCAAAGGCAACACCATCTACAAATCCCTCAAAATCAATTACAGCAATATCTTTCTTTTCAACTGGTCTATCTTCAATTGTAATTAATCTAGAATTTTTTTCTGCCATATGAGAAATTTCATGTTCAATGTCTTCATCAGATACAGTATACTCTATTTTCTTTAATTCTATACCTTTATATTTTCCAAGTTTTACCTCTGGTTTTGTTTGAATAATTGCTGTGAAAATTAAATCTTGTCCTTTTCCAATTTGTGTTACTTCAATATCAGGTTTACTAACTGCTTCTATATTATTTGCTTTTAGCTCTTCTGCATATATATCTGGAACGATTTCATTAAATGTATCTTCATAAAAAATTTCTGAACCATATTGTTTTTCAATTATCTTCATTGGTGCTTTTCCTTTTCTAAATCCAGGGATTGTAAAATATTTCGCTGTTTTAGTATAAACTTTTTTCATTCCCTCATCAAATTTAGCTGCTTCTACTGTGAATGTTAATTTTAATTCATTATCTTTTTTAGTTTTTTCTACTTTTATACTCATTTTTTTCATCCTTTCTACGCTATTTAAATAAACTTAGCTTTTTTATTATACCACATTTTGTAAATTTTGCAATAGTAACAGTTGCTATTTTCTTATTTGTTACTAATTTCTTAAATTATATATTATAAAATTATAATCTATTTAAAATTAATCTTCTATTTTTATCAAATCAAAGTTTAAATAATCTGAACTGACCAATTGGAACTTTATTCCTTCTACAATTTCGTTTATTGCCTCCATATGTGATTTACCATGTAAGTGCCCATAATAGCACCTTTTCACGTTATATTGTTTCATTGTACTAAAAAATTCTAAATGATTATTTTTCATTATATTTTTTGAATTTATTGGTGGATAGTGCATAAAACAGATGATTTCTTTATCTATGCCAAATTGCTTTATTCCATCTTCAATTGAAAGTTTTAATCTTTCATTTTCGCGATGTATCATTTTATTGCTATTTTCACTGTCTTGTAATGACCATCCTCTTGTTCCTACAATTATTTTATTATTATATAAATATGCTGAATTGTAAATAAAATCTATTTTTTTAAACCCATTCTCATTTAGATAATTTTTCATTTTATTTAATGTTGACCACCAATAATCATGATTACCTTTTAGTAATAATTTCGTTCCTGGCAATTTAGATAAGTATTTAAAATCTTCAAAGGCATCTTCTAAATGCATAGCCCAAGAAAAATCTCCCGGTAATACAACTAAATCATCTTCTTTGACCTTTTTTATCCAGTTATTTTTTATCTTATTTGCATGGTCGTTCCAATTTTCACCAAATATATTCATTGGTTTATCTTGCCCGAGTGATAAATGTAAATCTCCTATAACATAAATAGACATACTTTTTTCCTTATTATTTATTTAGGTTTTATTGGTTCCTATAACCTTTCATCTTTATTCTTCTCCAATTTTCAAATTTGGAATTGCATTTAATGTTAAATCTGATATTTTTCCATTTATATAATTATAATATCCAGCTGATGCTATCATTGCAGCATTATCTGTGCAATATACTGGTTCTGGATAATATATTTTCATACCATGTGTTTTTTCTAGTTTTATAAACTCACTTCTAATATAACTATTAGCAGACACACCTCCAGCTAGAGCTATTTTATTAATGCCTAATTGTTTAGCTGCTTTTAATGTATTTTCTAAGAGAATTTCAGTAACTGTATGTTCAAAACTTGAACATAAGTCTGCTTTATTTATTTCTGGATTTTTATGATGCATATTTATAATAGCTGTTTTTATTCCGCTAAAGCTAAAATCTAAGTTATTGAAATGTGTCTTTGGTATTGGGATATTTGGCTCTCCCTCTTTTGCTAGTTTATCAATTTTAGGTCCCCCTGGATATCCAAGTCCTATTACTCTTGCGACTTTATCAAATGCTTCTCCTATTGCATCATCACGCGTTTTTCCTAAAATTTCAAATTCTTTATAATTTTTTATATGTACCAAGTGTGTATGTCCTCCTGATATAACTAAACATAAACATGGTGGCTCTAATTCCTTATGTGTTATATAGTTTGCTGCTATATGTCCTTCAATATGATTAGTTCCAATTAGAGGTTTATTTAGTGCATAACTAAGTGCTTTAGCATATGAAACTCCTACAAGCAATGCACCTACAAGTCCTGGTCCATAAGTACATGCTACTACATCTATATCGTTAAAGCTTACATTTGCTTCATTTAGTGCCTGTTTTACAACACTAGAAATATTTTCAACATGGTTCCTAGAAGCAATTTCTGGTACAACTCCTCCAAATCTTTCATGTATTTTTATTTGTGTATTAATTACATTTGAAAGAACTTCTCTACCATTTTTTACAATGGCACAAGAAGTTTCGTCACAACTCGATTCAATTCCTAACACAATGATATCTTTCATTTTCTTTCTTCTTTCTATTTATATATTAATTCCTAATGCATATGAAACTATAGTTAATATTCCTTTTATTATTAAATTAATAACTGGTGAAATAATAATACTTGCTATTCCTAAAACCCATATTGCAATAAATACAATATAAAATATATATTGGTTATTATCAAACCATACTTGCGCACTTCTTGGTAAAAAGTGTCTTAATATTTTCGAACCGTCTAATGGTGGAAGTGGAATTAGATTGAATACACCTAATCCTATATTAACACATATTAACTGCATGAAAAACACAGTAATTAATTCTGCATATATTAATTTCATATTAGAAAACAAATTAAATTTTATCATAATACCTAATATGAAAGCAGATACAAAAGCAAGTATGATATTCATTAGTGGTCCTGCAAATGATACTATTGCTTCTCCTTTAGAAACACTAATGTTTTTCTTAAATCTAGATGGGTTTATTTGTACTGGTCTTCCCCATCCAAATTTTGCAAATACAAGCATTATAAAACCAACAGGTTCAATATGCTTTAGTGGATTTAGTGTTAACCTTCCTTCTCTTCTCGGAGTATCATCTCCTAATTTATCAGCAGCAAAAGCATGCGCAAATTCGTGAAATGTCATAGCTATAATAACTGCTGGAAGTGATAAAACTAGCGATAATAAGCTATTTGGATTGTTTATGTATCCAGCTAAATTCCATAAAACAATTATTCCAAGTACTATATATAAAGATCTTTTGTCAAAGTTAAACATTATTATTTTCCTTCTTGTTATATTTAGATTTTAAAAGAAAAATCTATAAAACTTAAATTTTCTAAGCTAAAGGTTTCATTGTTGGGAATAATAAAACGTCTCTTATTGAAGCAGAATCTGTAAGTAGCATTATTAATCTGTCTAATCCTATTCCTAATCCTCCTGTTGGTGGCATTGCATGTTCTAGTGCAGTTACAAAGTCTTCATCCATCATGCCTGCCTCATCATCACCTTTTTGTTTAGCTTCTACTTGTTTTAAAAATCTTTCATATTGATCAATCGGATCATTTAATTCTGAATAAGCATTTCCATATTCTCTACCACCAATAAATACTTCAAATCTTTCTGTTAATCTAGGATCTTCTTTTTTTCTTTTTGCAAGTGGTGATATCTCAACTGGATAATCCATTACAAATGTTGGTTCAATTAATGTTTCTTCAACATACTCCTCAAAGAATTGATTAATTATATGTCCTCTTGTCTCCTTACCTGGCTCTAATGTTAATCCCTTTTCTGCTAATAGTTTTTGTGCTTCTTCATCTGTAGTAATTTCATTAAAGTCTATTCCTGTTACTTCCTTTATACTTTCAATCATAGTTATTCTTTTCCAACTTGGTGTTAAATCAATTTCTTGTCCTTGATAAGTAATTTTTGTTGTTCCCAAAACGTTTCTAGCAATTGTAGAGATGATTTCTTCTGTTAAATTCATCATGTCATTATAGTCTTTAAACGCTGCATATAATTCCATATTTGTAAATTCTGGATTATGTTTTATGTCCATTCCTTCATTTCTAAATAATCTACCGATTTCATATACTTTATCAAATCCACCTACAATTAATCTTTTTAAATATAATTCTGGCGCTATTCTTAAATACATATCTAAATCTAAAGTATTATGATGTGTAATGAAAGGTCTTGCTGCATCACCTGTTACTATCGTATTTAAAATTGGTGTTTCAACTTCCATATATCCTTTTTCATCTAATATTCTTCTTAATTCTTTAATAATTTTACTTCTTTTTACAAATGTTTCTTTTACTTCTGGATTTACTATTAAATCTACATATCTTTGGCGATATCTTAAGTCTGTATCTTTTAAACCATGATATTTCTCTGGAAGTGGTCTTAAAGACTTAGATAATAATTTTAATTCTTTTGCATGAATAGAAACTTCTCCTGTTCTTGTTTTGAATACAAATCCTGTTATTCCTATTATATCTCCTATGTCATCTTCTTTAAAGTCTTTATAACTTTCTTCACCTAAATCGTTAATACTTACATAACTTTGTATTTTTCCTTGTGAATCTTGTATATGGCAAAAAGATGCTTTTCCCATAATTCTCTTTGCTATTATTCTTCCAGCAATCGTAACATCTTTTCCTTCTAATTCATCATAGTTTTCTATTATATCTTTGCTAGTATGAGTTCTATCAAATTTTGTTATTTTATATGGATCTTTCCCATCTTTTTTTAAATTTTCTAATTTTTCTCTTCTTACCCTTACTAATTGGTTTAAATCAATTTCATTTTCTTGATTGTTTTCCATAAAAAAACCCCTTTTCTCCTATATTTGCTTGATTATTATATATCAAATTTTATATTTTGTAAAGATTTTTATGAAATTAACATAAATTGCGTACTGTTGCTATTGAAAATATATAATATCTATATTTCAAACCGCTTTTCTCATCTCAATTGCATGATTAATCGCACTTTGTGTTATATCTCCACTTGACATTCTTGCAATTTCTTCAATAATTTCTTCTTCTGTTAATCTTTTTACAGATGTTTGGGTTCTTTCATTTTCAACTTTTTTACTTATATAATAATTATAATCGCCCTTTGCAGCTATGCTTGCTTGATGTGTAATACATAATACTTGGTGATTTTTTGATATTAATTTCATTTTTTCTGCTACGGACTTTGCAGCTTTTCCACTTATTCCTGTATCTATTTCATCGAAGACCATAACCGGAACTTTGTCACTATCTGCTAAAACTGTTTTTATAGCTAACATTATTCTAGATATCTCTCCACCAGATGCAATTTTAATTAATGATTTTTCTTCATCACCTATATTAGTACAAATCATAAATTCAATATCATCTATTCCATTTTCATTAAATTCTATAAGTTCTTTTATACTTACTATAAATTTAGCATTTTTCATTTCTAGGTCTTTTAGTTGTTCATTTATTTTTTTATTTAATATTTCAGATTCCTTTGTTCTTATTTGATTCATTTTTCTACTTAAATTTGACATTAGTTTCCTTGTTTTTTCTAACTCTATTTTTAATTTTTGGTTATTTTCTTCCATATTTTCTATACTTGTTATATCGTTTTCTAATTGTTCTTTATATTCTAAAATTTCTTCTATGCTGTTTCCATACTTTCTCTTTAATGAATATATAGTATCTAACCTTTCTTCAATTTCTACTCTATTCGATTCATCAAATAAGTTTTCTTCTTTTTGACTTGCAATATCTCTTCCCAATTCTTGTATATCATAATATGTACTTTTTAATTGTGATAAGTTCTGTTTGTATTTAGAATCAAATTCTTCTATTTTTTCAAGAGATCTAATTGCAATACTAAGTGCTTCCATTGCATTTTCATTTAACGCTTGATCTGCTTCCATTAGATTTTTGCTAATCTTTTCACTATTTAACATAACATTTCTTTTTGCTTCTAATTCTTCTTCTTCTCCATTTTTTAGATCTGATTCTTCTATTTCTCTTAACTGATATTGCAATAAGTCTAGCTTTCTTTGTTTTTCCTTTTCATCTCCGTAATTTTCTTTTAATTGCTTTTTTATTTTATTATAGCTAGAATATAGCTTTTGGTACTCACTTTTTATCTCTAGAATTTCTTCTCCAATAAAATAATCTAAGTAATGTATATGTGATTGTTTATTCATTAATTTTTGTGTATCGTTTTGCCCATGAATATCTATAATTTCACTCATGAATTGCTTTAATTCATTAACCGTTACTAGTCTTCCGTTTATTTTACACGAATTTTTTCCATTCAAATAGACTTCTCTTGAAACTATAATATTTCCATCAATTGATTTTTCATTTTCTGGCAAATATAAGCTCATTTCTATAAATGAGTGATTTTCTCCTCTTCTAATCATTTCTTTTGAGAATCTTCCACCACAAATAATTCCGAAGAGAATCTATAATTAGAGTTTTTCCAGCTCCTGTTTCTCCTGTTAAAACATTAAAACCACTATTTAGATCTATAGCTAGATCATTTATTATACCGATATTTTTTATATGAAGTGTAGAAATCATTTTTTACAAACCTCCGTTTTCTGAACTTATGTTTGTATTTTATATCTTTTATTTTACTTTGTCAATACGTTCTTTGTTTTATTTGTTAAAATTTCACTAAAAAAAAGTACCAAGTAATTTTACCAATTCTTGATACTCTAGTATTTTAATGTTTGGTGACCCGTACGGGAATCGAACCCATGATTCAGCCTTGAGAGGGCTGCGTCTTAACCGCTTGACCAACGGGCCTTGAAAGTCGCTAAATATATTTATAACATATTTAGTAACACTTCGTCAATCCCTATTTTAAAATTATATTGATTTTTCAATCAATATAATCTTGAAATAATATAGAATACGGATATATATCTTTTGGGAAATTTGGTGTGCTCTTGTTTCATCTAAATTACATATTATCTTCTAATATTATTTTAAAAATTTCCCTTAGTCTTTCATCATTTTTTGTTAAATATAAATAGCCAATCAATCCTTCAAAAGCAGTAGAATACATATATTCTTCTACATTAGCATTTTTAGGCAAGTGATGATTTTCAGCATTTCTTCCTCGTCTTACAATATCTTTTTCATCTTGTGTTAAGTTTGGTTCTATTTTTTTCAAAATATCGGCTTGTGCTTTAGCCTTTACATATTTAATTGCCTCAATATGTAATCTATGTGGTTTTAACTTTGTTTTATTTATTAAATGTGTACGTATTAATAATTCATAAACACTATCACCTACATATGCCCATGTAAGTGGGGATAATAAATTAATGTCAACCTCATTTTTTTCCCTATCTATTAAATCTATCACTTTTTTCCTCCTATTTCGTTACTTTTTCAAGTGTTATTTTACCAATTTTGCCGCTTCTAAAGTCATCTAATATAATACATGATATTTTTTCGTCATCAATCCTTCCGCCTGAAACAATGGCACCTCTTTTTCTCGCAATTAATTTCATTATTTCATATATTTTTTCATTTTCTTCCAAATCTTGACCCAAAATTTCATTTATTTCTTCATTGTCTAACTTATACCTGTCTATTATTCTTTCTTTATATTCTTGTAATAAATATTTAAGTAATTGAAATGCAATTTCTGTTTTTTCTAATACATCATCTTTGATTGTACCAGTGTAAGCCAAATTAAGCGCAACTTCTTCTGACTCAAATTTTGGCCATAAAACCCCCGGTGTATCCATAAGTTCTATTCCAGCTTCTAGTCTAATCCACTGTTTTTGTCTTGTAACGCCTGGTCTATTTCCAACTTGTGCAGAAGATTTTCTAGTAATACGATTAATGAAAGAAGATTTACCTACATTTGGAATTCCTAATACTAATACTCTTGTAGCTTTTCCAATTCTTCCTTTATTTTTATATTTTTCTTCACTCTGCTCTGAAATCTTTTTTATTTTGTAAATTACATCATTAATGCCCTTTCCAGAATTCGAGTCTGTTATTACAGCAGTAATATTTTGTTTTTCAAAATATGATACCCACTTTTTTGTTTCTTTTTCATCTGCCAAATCACTTTTGTTTAAAATTATAATCTTTTTCTTATCTTTAATGTCCTTTTTTATATCTGGATTTTGACTAGATATTGGAATTCTTGCATCTACAATTTCTACTACAATATCAATTAGTTTTAAATCCTCAATAATTTGTCTTTTGGTTTTTGCCATATGTCCTGGGTACCAGTTGATACTCGTTGATGGTAAACTTTTTGTATCTTCATTCATTTTTTTATTCTTTCTCATTTCTCTTTTTTGATGCATATCCATTTTAATCACTTCCTTTTTACAACTTGTAAGTTATCGCTCTAATCATTTTTTATTTTCTTATTTTCAAATACTAACAGTATACTAAATATTATTTCTATTACTATCATCATTGTTGCAAGAATATAATTTGCAAAGTTTAAACCAACTATTAGAGATAATATTGGAATAATTATTGACAATACCATATATGTTTTTGAATTATATAACCAACTATATGGTAATAAATGTGCTCCAAATATCATAGCAATAACCATTAGCATTTTATCTGGCATTGTAGGATAAATCCACATTGCTATTAAAAGATATATCATTTGATTTACAGAGAATAATATTCCTAACTTATTTAATGGATTACTTTTATCTTGAAATTGTATCTTTAATATTTTAGATATTAAAAATGATATTGGTAATAATGGTGCAGTACAACAAAATGTTAATAGATTTTTTGTTAATATAGGTAAATTTGTTATTTGTACTATTAAAACCATAGACCATATTATTATTGACGCAATAATAAAGTGAATGCCTTTCTTTTGCTTTTTACTACAATCTTTTTTTAATTCTTCTAAACTCATTCTTACTTCTCCTCTAAAGTTTAGTAGACAAGTGCCTCACGACACAAGCCCCTATACAGAACCGTACGTGCA